>Ga0315280_10010103_pt1 | contig 11910 bp, 3 predicted proteins | sample YL17G06_40_MG_FD_203697 | JGI IMG/M metagenome (GOLD analysis project Ga0315280, IMG submission 203697) | Sediment microbial communities from Yellowstone Lake, YNP, Wyoming, USA - YL17G06_40 | ecosystem: Environmental > Aquatic > Freshwater > Lake > Sediment | place: USA: Wyoming | collected... | reverse complement strand
CAGACCCACTCAAATCGCCTGACCACTCAGTAAACACATATCCCGTGTTCGCAGTCGCCGTCAAAAGCACAACTGCGCCAGCATCATATATCGGACCCTCCGGAACACACCCCACCGTTCCACTACCTTCAGGCGAAACATCCACAGTTAGCTGATAACGCAGAACACCTACCGCTATATAGTCAGACTTGATCTTGGTATCTGTTCCGCCAGGACCTGTCACTGTCAGACTCACTGTCTTTAGACCCTCTGTGCTATATGTCACAGAATGCGGACCTTGCGTGTTAGCGGTCGCCGGGCTCGCGCCTGAACCAAAGTCCCAGGACCAGGAAGTGATGGTGCCTGTGGACGCGTCTGTGAAAGTAAATGTAGTGGATGTGTCACCGCTCAGCGGACTGCCACTAAAGTCCGCAACAGGCGCCACAGGAGCAAAGTTCGCAGTCACGCTCTTCGGTCCGCTCATAGTCAGGCTCTGCGGATTTGTAGTTCCGCTCAAATCACCTGACCAGTCAGTGAACACATATCCCTCACTCGCAGTCGCAGTCAAATCCACAACTGTTCCTGAGTTATACCAGATGGCGTCAGGTGCTCGCACTATCGTTCCACCCTCCGAAGGCGACGCAGTCGTCGTCAACTCATACTGCGTTGTCCAGGTCACCGTCACTGTCTGAGGCGAACTCATAGTAACATCGCCTGAGGTAGGAGAAGTCACATACTTGACTCCTGGGTCACCCGGCCACGGACTCGTTACGCTCCAGTGCGCTGTCGCCCCTGCATCATACCAGCCTTCTCCTGTCGGAGCACCGTATGCGGATACTACCGTCAGATAATACTGCGTTACCCAATTCACTGTCACTGTCTTAGGTCCACTCATTACCTCGCTGCCTGAAGCAGGACGCGCTTCATACTGTGTCCCTGCCGGACCTGCTACTGGACTCGTTACGCTCCAGTTCGCTGTTGCGCCTGCATCATACCAGCCTGCTCCTGTCGGAGAGCCGTAAGCAGATACTATTGTCAGATAATACTGCGTTACCCAGTTCACTGTCACTGTCTTAGGCCCACTCATTACCTCGCTGCCTGAAGTCGTAGGCGTCGCTACATAGCGAGTCCCCACCGCGTCTACCGGCCACGGACTCGTAACGCTCCAGTTCGCTGTGGCGCCTGCATCATACCAGCCTTCTCCTGTCGGAGCGCCGTAAGCAGATACTATTGTCAGATAATACTGCGTCGTCCAGGTCACAGTTACCGTCTTCGGAGAGTCCATCAAAACACTGCCTGAAGTCGGAGGCGTCGCTACATACTGAATCCCGGCACCGCCTGCATACGGACTCGTTACGCTCCAGTTCGCTGTCGCGCCTTCGTCATACCAACCAGCGCCCTGAGGATTGCCGTAGGGTGAATCAACTGTCAAATAATACTGCGTCGTCCAAGTAACTGTCACGGTCTGAGGCGAACTCATTACTACACTGCCTGAGGTTGGAGGTGTCGCTACATACTGAATCCCGGCACCGCCTGCATATGGACTCGTTACGCTCCAGTTCGCTGTCACTCCTGAGTTATACCAGCCAGCGCCCTGAGGATTGCCGTAGGGTGAATCTACTGTCAGATAATACTGGGTCTGCCAGGTCCACGTGACGGAAGAGTCAACTGTTATCGTGAACGATATGCTCGTCCCAGAACCACTTGACACATTTCCTGTTCCTGTGCGCCCTGTGCAGACGTATCTTGTCCCTGTCGCGCTTGGAGGATACGGACTTGTTCCGCAGTTGGCGCTGACGGTAGAATTGTAGTCATATTGATATGTGCCGACCGCGGGGACAGGCTCGCCCTGAGCGGAGTTGACAGTAAAGTCCCTCTTTTCCAGAATGAAGTTTGCTGTAACGCTCTTCGGTCCATCCATAGTCAGGTCCTGCGGATTTGTAGTTCCGCCCAAATCGCCTGACCAGTGGTCAAAGTCGTAGCCGGTGTTGTCAACCGCTGTCAGTTGGACAACTGCGCCCGAGTCATACCAGATAGCGTCAGGTAAGCGCGTTATCGTTCCGCCGCCCGGAGGCGAAATAGTTGTCGTCAACTGATATTGGGTCTGCCAGAGCCAGGTGACAGAAGAATCAACAGTTATTGTAAACGATATGCTTGTCTCAGAACCGCTCGTAACATTTCCTGTTCCTGTGTGCCCTGTGCAAACATACTGAACTCCTGTCCCTCCAGAATGCGGCGTAGGTCCGCAGGTCGCGTTTACAGTGCTGCCATAGTCGTATTCGTGTGTGCCGACCGCGGGGCTTGGTGAGCCGTATGGGGAACTGATTGCGAGAGTAACATTTAGAGGTTTAACAAATATATATTTAAAGTCTTGGTTATTAGTTTCATCAAATTCAATAATACTGTTGTTTGGGTCTGCAATTACATAGATATCATGATCCCCAACTACTGCTGTCCAAGTTGTAGAGACTGTTTTAGTTTCAAGTGGTGCTATTGAGGATATTGTTTGATTGGTTCCTATCTGGGTTCCATTGGTAGCGGGGTCTCCATCAAAGAATTGGACAATCACATTTGAAGCATTCTCATTTCCAATATTAGAGATAGTCGCACTGATGGTTATATTATCTTTCTCTGTCGGCACAGGATTTGAGAATACTATATCTTTTGAGCAAACAACAATATCTGGAGCAACCACATTTACTCCGAATGTAGGATATACCACTTCTACTGTTCTTCCAACAATTTTACCTGAGACAGTTGGAATCAGCTTATAGGTAACATAAGCTGTGCTATGGGCTGGTATATTCCCAACCCATTTTTCTGTCACCTCACCAGGTGCTAAACCAATGTTTTTAAACTCCTTTAAAACAACTGTTACAGAATAGGCTGGGTAGTCGTTATCATTTCTTAGTGTTATAGTCCAGTCTATTGGCACACCGGCAGTAACATAAAATAATTCAGGAAATTCAAATGATAATATGGCTAATGGGTTAACAGTAACTTTCGCAGAGCCAGACCCTGATACTTCGTGACACACTCCTTCGGTATCAAAAATAAATCCATTTGTATCAACAGTAACACTATAGTCTCCGGCTGCATCGCCAGTAAATAACCAAGTAGTTACTTTGTCAGATAGAGCTGGAATATTGCCCAAATCAACAGTACTTAAATAACCTGACCATAATCTTAATCCTTCTGTCGGTTTAACTGATACTTGAGTAGTAACATCTTCAATAGTCATTCCACCTTTGTTATATACTTTTGCTTTGACTTCAAATACTTGTTTCATCTGATGGACTTCACCACTAATTTCTATAGTGGTAAGAATATCCCCATTGGTTGGCGTCGGGATATAAACGGGACCTGGCGTTATGACCACTGGATTTATTGGTCCAGATGATGGTGCTTCTTGCCAGCCAGGCCAAGTAGTCCATCCCAGTCCTGTGTCAATAATGGTAGGTGGCTCGGGAACAGGTTCCTTAACATAATAAGTTACTTTGAAGTAATATACTACCCCTGCTTCTACATAATCTACTATATTGCCGCTTACATCGGTCACTGTAACCTCAACCGCTAAGACATTATCTTCAATCAGTAGTAGATCAACCTCATTTATAGCTGCACCTTGTGGTGTGGGGGCAAGCTCTATTTCCTTGGTTGTACTATAATATCCTGACTTAGTAGCATAGACTATATATTTTCCAGCGGCAATACTTAAGGTGGTATTTCCATCGCTATCAGTTTGTCCGGTGACAACAGAATCATCTCTCAAAACTACTGCAGCATTAAGCACAGGTCTGCCAAAGGTATCATGGACATGAATTTTAACATCGGCGTTTTTGAAAGCAGTTACCTGAATTGTCACCGGTACTACTATGCTTCCAGCATTATCTGAGGTTATGATGATTTCTTCAGAATATGTACCTTCAGACCCATCATAAGGTATTGAAATCGAGGCAACAAAGTTTGTCCAGGCTCCTGGACTTAAGGTTTTAGCCCCAGTGGTAATAACTGCTGTATAAGGTCCAGATGTATTCAACGAAAGTTTCTCAACAGTTGCATCTCCAATACTGGTCGCTATTAACTCAATAAACTCGCTTTGCCCTTGACTCATAGTCACACTAATTGAAGCTGGTCTAACCGCAAATATTGGACCAAGAGGAGCCTTGATATTGATAGTTAATGAGTATTTATTGTTAGTTACGTTAGTTTCATTAAGTACTGGCTGAAGGTTAATGTTTAGGTTATGAGTTCCTAACAAGGCATTGCCTGTGTCCCAATTAAGATAAACTGATTTATCAGACCTGGCTGAGATTGTCGCTGGTTTTGAATCTATGGTTTGATTTTCGGTTAAATCAATTAACTCAAGGATTGTATTTTCACTAATGTAACCAAAATTCCTAATATCAACCCTAATCTGAACTGGCTTTCCTCTGGTTTGTTCGGCTGGATAATATCCACCAATAATTGCTAAGTCGTGTTCAGTGATGACAAAAGTAGTTGAGCCGGAGGCGCTAATCATGTTTTCTTTCTCGGCAGTAACATTTACATTGTAGGTTCCCTGCAGAGAAGGAGTGAATGTGTTGGCATAAACTCCATCATTAGCCTCAACATCCTGGTGAGCACCATCATTGAGCAATGTTAAAACAAAAGAGGTGCCACCGGGTTGGAGAATCTCAGCCCTTACACTGGCACCTGAAATAGAAAGATCATTGTTATCGGTTACCACTGCCCGGATAATAACCTCTTCATTTGGTAAATGGACAGCTTTATCAGTTAATACGTTCACCGCCAGTATATCAGATAATGTAACCACTCTTAAGAATGTTGCTTCACTTGCTGTATTTCCAGCAGCATCTATCGTCGTTATCTTAACCTCAAGCCTGCCTGAGACATCTGTGGTTATGGTATTTTCATAGAAACCAGTTCCTGGATTGTAAATCAAAGGTATTGAAACTCCATTTATCAAGGCTTCAACTATGTCCACTTTTACATTATCTTTGACATCAGCTTTTATGACTACAGTACTCCCTATGATAGCTGGATTTGGGCTTAGTTTTGTAGAAATCGTAGGCGGGATTCCATCAGCAATATAACTGAATGTTTGGGTAGTAGTTGTTTGACCCTCAGTGTTTGTAGCCTTGATATAACAATTAACAGTAACGGTAGTATCTGGACCCGGTATGGTTGCTTCATATACATTATCTTTGTCCAGGTCAACCATATCTACCGTTTGCCATACTATATTATCAAAACTGTAATTGAGAGTAACCCCTGTTATGTTATAAATATCGACGATCTTGGCAGTAACAATCACTGACTCAGCAGCATTTGGAAACTCTGGCGTATGAGTAATATTTGTAACAATTGGTCCTCCTTTTTGCCACGTCACTGTCACAGTCTTCGGCGAATCCATAAGAACATCGCCTGAACTTGGGTCAGCCACATACTGAATCCCTGTCCCGTCTGACACCGGACTAGTCACGCTCCAGTGCGCTGTCGTCCCTGCATCATACCAGCCTGCACCCACAGGGGTATCGTAGGCTGAGTTGACTGTCAGATAATACTGCGTAGTCCAGACAATTGTCACTGTCTGAGGAGAGTCCATTACTACATCGCCTGAAGTCGGAGAAGTAACATACTGAATTCCTTCTCCGCCAGACACCGGATCCGTCACAGTCCAGTGCGCTATCGCGCTTGCGTTATACCAGCCTTCCCCTGTCGGAGCACCGTAAGCAGATACTACTGTCAGATAATACTGAGTTGTCCAGGAAACAGTCACTGTCTGAGGCGAACTCATTACTACATCGCCTGAAGAGGGCGAAGCCACATACTGGATTCCAGTTCCGCCTGCAACCGGACTCGTTACGCTCCAGTGCGCTGTGGTGCCAGCGTCATACCAGCCAGCGCCCTGAGGATCACCAAAGTCAGGTGGTTCTATCGTCAAATAATACTGTGTTGTCCAAGTGACTATCACTGTCTTAGGCGAATCCATAAGGACACTACCAGACGTTTGGTCAGCGATATACTGAACTCCCGGGTCTCCCGGCCAAGGACTGGTCACGCTCCAGGTCGCTATCATCCCTTCCTCCCACCACTCACCTCCAACAAGGTCGCCATAATCGGAATCTATTGTCAGACGAAACTCGCGAGTCCACTCGCAACGCAAAGTCTTAGGCTCATTCATAAGAACTTCGCCCGAAGTAGGTGAAGTATAATATCGCGTATCAGATGTGTAATACCATGGACTCGTCACACTCCAGTATACTGTTGTTCCTGCATTATACCAGCCTTCTCCTTGCGGATTGCCATAAAGAGAATCTATCGTCAAATAGTACTGCGTTGTCCAGGAGACATCGACAGTCTTAGGCAAATCCATAAGAACATCGCCTGAGGTAGGAGAAGTAATATACTGAACTCCTGTTGCGCCTGGCCACGGACTGGTTACACTCCAGTTCGCTGTCGCGCCTGAATTATACCAGCCTTCCCCTGTCGGAGCGCCGTAAGCGGAGGTCACTGTCAGATAATACTGCGTAGTCCAGGAGACAGTAACAGTCTTGGGCGCGTCCATAAGGACACTGCCTGAAGCCGAGTCGGCGACATACTGAATTCCAGTCCCACCTGGCCACGGACTCGTTACGCTCCAGTTCGCTGTCACGCCTTCGTTATACCAGCCTTCTCCCTGCGGATTGTCGTAATATGAAACAACTGTCAGATAATACTGCGTCTGCCAGAGCCATGTAACCGAAGAGTCATGGTGTATTATAAATGATATGCTCGTCTCAGGACCGTCTGCTATATCTCCGGTTCCTGTGTGACCTGCGCAAACATACTGAATCCCTGTTCCGCCAGAATAGGGTGTGGTTCCGCAGTTGGCGGTCACGATGTTATCATAATGATGCTCGTATGTTCCGACTGCGGGAACGGGCTCGCCCTGAGCAGAGATAACTGTGAAATTCCTCGGCTCAGGAGTAAAGTTTGCTATAACTGTTTCAGGACGACGCATCTGCTGCGCTGTCGGGTTTTGATAAGGATCAGTCCTTATTGCGCCTGACCCGCCTGACCAGTATGCAAAGTCGTATCCCTCGTGCGCAACCGCCTGCAACTGGGCAACCTTCTTGTAGTCCCAGTATCCATCTTCGGGTGCAGGAACATTCTGGGGAGGCTCAACCGTCTTGTCAACCCACCAGACATCAACATGCCCGGGGACACAATGGGCCTGAGGCGAAACATTCACAGTCAGCCGATACTGCGCCTTCCACTTCCAGGTCAGAACTATGTTCTTAGTAATACTGAAAGGTCCTGTGTTGTTAGTGAAGCCCACCGACGCCAAGTGCTCAGGGTCGCCCTTAGACTTCCATCCAACGCATGCATACCGTACTCCACCGCCACCCAGAACAGGTGTCGCAACACTCGCGGTGATTACAGTTCCCGTCAGGTATGAGTGAACCCCGACTGAAGGGTCTGGTCTGCCGTACGCCGAATTGACTGTGAGAGTAACAGTGTCCTGACTGTAAGCCGATGCCGCCAAAAGAACTAAGAAAGAAAAAACTCCTACAGATATGACCGTCTTACGCATCACGCACCCCCTCTCTTACTCTTATTAGAGCCGGTTTATCTGAAAAGCCGAGCCTATATGGGAAACGAATTGGCACAAGTATAAAGGATGGGCGAGACTAATAGATGGCTCACATAAATGGACTGCGCATGCGCAAGGAACAGGACAGCACCGCAAAAGACGACGCTCCTGTTTTAGATTAGTTGTCATCACCAATCAGCCGCCAAATGTAAGCCGGAAAAGCATATAATTATATACGATTAGTGAGACCTGTTGTCAAGGTAGTTTTTCTGAAAGCCACCAAATGCAACCCGCGAAGACACATAGTTACTCTACAAAACCGCGGCAAGCAGCGCAATAACGTTTTCCCTTATTTCAGGCTTCCAAATCCCTTATGGGGGCGCAAAGATCCACCCGGCAGGCTTCTCTCCTAAGCTGGCGGAAGTGGCAAAGGGCGACCGAAACCTTTATATACTACCAAGTAGTAGTATCTGTATTGAATCAACAATAACAGGGACAATTTCGTCTCCGAAAAGTGATAATATGAACACAGAAAAAGCGGTGATAGCGAATCCGGTCGTCTTTACTGATAACTATAAACCATTAGAACTGAAGTTCAGGCAGCAGCATACAGAAAAGATGCTTTTCTGCCTGCAGAACGGACACGAACAAGTGAACCTTTTCCTCTTCGGGCCATCAGGGAGCGGTAAGAGCGCGGTAATCAGAGAAGTGCTGGCGCGAATACGAAAGGACACGGTAGCAGTGAACTGTTTTGAAGATAAGACTCTTCAGGCTGTGCTTGAACGTGTAATCGCGGAACTGCGGATTTCAAAGGGGCTGCGCAGCATACGAAGCGGGCTCCTTGATGTGCCGAAAGCGAGCACAATGCAAAACATAGAGCGGCTCCGTCGGTATCTCAAGGAAAATCACCTACTGCTCGTGCTTGAAGAAATTGACAGGGCGGCTCCGAAAGTTAGAGAAGAGATACTCTATAACTTATGCGAACTGGAGAATCTCACGCTCATTTTGACGGCGCAGAACAGGACTGCTCTGGAGGAACTGGACGAACGCGTCCGTTCAAGGGTCAACGCGGTGGAAATAGAATTTGTTTCTTATACACCGGAACAGTTGGAGGAGATTTTGCGTGAGCGGGCAGAATTAGGGCTTATTAGAGGCGCTTACGACGCTGAGGCGTTGCACACAATCGCGGAAATGGCGGCTGGCAATGCTCGCAGCGCAATCGGAATTCTTGAGAGACTTGCCTTACTTGCTGAGTCCGAAGGAAGAAGCGGCATAAGCCAAAAAGATGTTGACCACGCTTGGGAATCCTCAAGAAAATCGCAGCAACTTGAGAAACTCCGCGGGCTGAACAGGCACCATCTCCTCATTTACCGAGCAATTGTTGAACGCGGCAAGGTGGTCTCCTCTGTGTTGAAAAATGAGTATTACCAGCGCTGCAGAGTTGAGGGGTTGACGCCAGTTGCGCCACGAACACTGCGCGACTATCCCGCCGAACTCGCCCGCCGCGGACTCATTCAACAGGAACCCGCTGGCGCCGGCAGCCGCGGCGAAGCGAAACTATACCGTCCTTTATGATGTTTCCTCTCAACAGAGTTATCTGTGGTGATGCGGTCAAGGTTCTCAAGAAAATGCCTGACAAATGCGTTGATATGGTCATGACCAGCCCGCCTTACTGGAACCTGCGCAATTACGGAGTCAAAGACCAAATGGGACTTGAAAGCGACCCACAAGAATACATCAACCGCATAGCGACCATATTTGACGAGGTAAACCGAGTGCTGAAGAAGACGGGTTCGCTTTATCTCAATCTGGGTGATACTTACTGCGGGGTTGGTTCTGATAACAGCTGGCTATGTCCAAAGCAACTTCTATTATTGCCGCCGCGTATTGCAATCGCGATGCAGGATAGAGGCTGGCTTCTGCGCAACGTGATAATCTGGCACAAGCCAAACTCTATGCCGTCCTCGGTCAAAGACAGGCTGACCAATACCTGGGAGTATCTATTCTTCTTTGTCAAATCACCGCGTTACTATTTTGACCTTGATGCTATCCGTGTGCCACACAAGACTGGACCCACGAAATTCAACTACCGAGTTCGTGAAGCAAAACGGGGTGACAAGATGATTATTGGTGTGCACGCCAAGCCCGAGGAGATGGCACGCTACAACAGCAAAGGCGTGATGGTTTCCGAGAAACGAAGAAAGACCGCTAACGAAGGCTACAAAGCATCAGGTATGCGCAACGCACCTGAACCGTCTGAGCCGGGCGCATTTCATCCAGCAGGCAAGAATCCAGGCGATGTACTAACCAAGCACGACTTCGCAGTCGGACGCACCGGCAACCTATCATATTCCGACCCGCTACACGTGCGTGCCTATTCGGTTGGAGGCAAGAATCCAGGCGATATTATCCGCAACGATCTGCGGGCGAGAATGGCAAGAGAGCAGAATCTTCATACATTTTACAGCCACAGTCGCCGCGGTCCACACCTGAACAACCCGAAAGGCAAGAATCCAGGCGACACTGTCCAATTCAATGACGAGCACTGGTTCAACTTCATAAAGGGAACAGCACACGTCAGTTGGAAGCACAAGGCCGCTTTTGAGATAATGAGAAACTGGATGATAGAGAATGGCTGCCAGGATTACAGAAAATTCTACGAGTGGTACAAGGAACAGAAGAGGGGCAACTGGGAGTCAGGGAATATAACAGAGGGTCGGGCGAATTACCTGAGAGACACACTACCGTTTCCCAATCCTGAGGGGATCAACCCGGGTGATACTCTGCATATAGGCGCTGACACTCGGCGAAAGAGCCGTGGTGTAACAGAAGCGCGCAGGGATGGCACCTGGGGTAATGACCATCCGTCGAGGAATCCAGAGAGATGGTTTTCCGCAGAAGGCAAGAATCCCGGCGAGTTCTGGACAATAAAGACCAGACCTTTCAAAGGCGCTCATTTTGCGGTCTTCCCGGAAGATCTGTGTATAACGCCGATAGAGGCAGGCTGTCCGCGATGGATATGCAGCAAATGTGGCAAACCAAGAACGAGAATCACCAGGCCGACAAAAGAATATGCGCACTTACTGAACAGGTCTTGGACAGAGGATACGGATAAGGACAAGGATTTGCGAATGAAGATAGGGTTTCGGGCGCACACGAAACAAGCATCCTGCACAGCCCAGTATGAGACAGTCGGCTGGTCCGATTGTGGGTGCAATGCTGGATTCAAGCCCGGGATTGTGCTTGACCCTTTTGCCGGCAGCGGCACAGTCGGCGTAGTCGCTAAACGTCTCGGCAGAAACTTCCTCCTGATTGACATCAATCCCAATTACTGCGCTCTCGCACGCAAACGGCTGAGAGAAGCGATGGCATAATATCTTGTGTAAGTGAAGACAGGAATCACCCCGTTGGCGAAAAAAGGACGGATGAGATCTCCGCGGCCGCACGGTCTCGGACAATCTACAAACCACCGTGTAAGAGCAATAAGCATCCTGCGGAACATGAGAATGGAGAATAAATAATATCTCAGTAGACAAGATGTGGGCGCTCGGTCTTGCTGTGCATGCGGCGGGGTGGGCAGAAGCGCAAGAGGAAAAAGCCACTGATGCTTCAATCGTCTAGATCCACACATTGGCAAGCCCGCTCCCTGCAATCCCTTGACTAAAACCGAAAACGGCATTATCATACCTTTGTAGACTGAGTCAGAACCGTCTGGCGCATGGTGGAAGTTTATCATGGAACGAGTGCCCCCTTTTAATGCTCAACACCTGACTTCAATAGCTAAGGTATTGGCTGATACCAATACCGGTCTAAGCGGAACCGAAATTGGTTACTTGCTTCAAGACTGCAAAATACCCGATGTCACTCCAAGTATGACTAAGTGGAAGAGGCTCTTTAATGCTTTCGTTCAGTTTCAGAATCAGAGGCAGTTTGGAAATCACGTTGTTGTCTTTATCAACAAAGCGATGAATCCAGTTCAGTATACGTCTTGCCCTGACAAGTTCGCTACCAGACGAGATAGATTGAACACGATTCTGTCTTTCTCAGGCATGCATATTGGACAAGACGGCCAAGTTCGATGGACGGAAAAGGCCGATAATCTCCAACAAGCGCTCGAAAGGGCAAGTCGCCTACATTCTGCTTTGGTGACGCGCAAAGTTCACAACGATGTTCTTCGCTTCTGTCAAGCCGAGCTTCTCCAAGAAAACTACTTCCACGCAGTATTCGAGGCAATGAAGAGTATTGCCTCAAAGATCCGCAATCTGTCGGGCTTGACTACTGATGGTGCTGAACTTGTGCAAGAGGCATTTGGGTTGGGGAATACCTGCTCACCTATTCTTGCAATAAATCCG
>Ga0315280_10010102_pt1 | contig 11910 bp, 12 predicted proteins | sample YL17G06_40_MG_FD_203697 | JGI IMG/M metagenome (GOLD analysis project Ga0315280, IMG submission 203697) | Sediment microbial communities from Yellowstone Lake, YNP, Wyoming, USA - YL17G06_40 | ecosystem: Environmental > Aquatic > Freshwater > Lake > Sediment | place: USA: Wyoming | collected... | reverse complement strand
CAGCCGGCCCGTCTGGAGTGCGGCGGCGTGCCGCCGCTTTCAAAGCGGGAGCGCGTCGCCGGAGGCGACTGAAGCTCCCGCAGTCCATACGGCGCGTTCTGCGGCTACTCAAGATGTGGGTAATGCTGAGCCCTTGAAGGGAGAGGGGTCGGGCCACGTTCCTCCTCTCCCTGCCAGGGAGAGGATTGAGGTGAGGGTGAAATGTAACAACAGATGTGCAAGAAAGCACTAGCCACATGCCTTGCCCCTACGGAGGGGTCGCCAACCGCTTCGCATGATCTTCCTCTGTGCCCTCTGTGTGCTCCGTGGTTCAATTCCACCCGCCATCCGCGTCAATCCCGCGGCTAATCCCAGTCCCTGCCCGCTCCGCGCCTTCAGCATCACCTGCGGCTTAATGCGCCCCCGCCAGCGCCTTCTGCCCGATGTCGCGCCGGTAATGCGCCCCCTCGAAGTGAATCGCCCCCGCGCCCTGGTACGCCCGGTCAATCGCCGGCCGCAGCGTATCGCCCAAACCCGTCACCCCAAGCACCCTCCCGCCGTTCGTCAGCCACCGCGCATCGTCGCGCTGCGTCGCGGCGTGGAAAACGATCACCCCGTCCATCCGCTCGGCCTCGTCCAGCCCCGTGATCTCCTTGCCCTTCTCATAATCACCCGGATAGCCGCCCGACGCCATGACAACGCATACCGCCGCTTGCTCCGACCATTCGCACGACGCGCCATCCAGCCGCCCGTCCGCCGCCGCTTCAAGCATCTCCACCAGGTCGGTCGTCATCCGCGGCAGCACCGGCTGGCTCTCCGGGTCGCCAAAGCGGCAGTTGAACTCCAGTACTTGCAGCCCGCGCTCGGTGATGATCAGCCCGCCGTAAAGCACGCCCGAATAGGGGCAGCCCTCCGCCGCCATCGCCCGCAGCGTCGGGCGCATGATCCGCTCCAGCGCCTCCTGGTACAGTTCGTCGCCCATCGCCGGCACCGGCGAGTAGCACCCCATGCCGCCCGTGTTAGGGCCTCGGTCGCCATCGAAAACCGGCTTGTGATCCTGCGACGCCGCCATGGGCACCAGGTCCTCGCCGTCAGCAAAGACCATGAGCGAGACTTCCTGCCCGCTCAGGCATTCCTCGATGATGACTTGGTTGCCGGCGTCGCCGAAGGCACGCTCGACCATGATGGCGTGCAGCGCCGCCTCGGCTTCATCGAGACTGCGCGCGACGGTGACGCCCTTGCCCGCGGCCAGGCCATCGGCCTTGACCACAATCGGCGGCGGCTGCGCCCGCAGGTAATCGCGCGCGCGGCCATAGTCATCGAAAACCTCGAACGCGCCGATGGGAATGCCGTGTCGCGCCATCAGCGTTTTCGCGAAAACCTTGCTGCCTTCGATGGCGGCGGCAGCTTTGCCGGGGCCGAAGATGCGCAGCCCGCGGCGGCGGAACTCGTCGCAGATGCCGGCGACCAGCGGCGCCTCGGGGCCGACGACGGTCAGGTCAACCCGGTTGCCTTGCGCGAACTCGGCGAGCGCGGCGATGTCCGTGGCGTCAATCGAGACGCATGCCGCTTGCCGCGCGATGCCGGCGTTGCCCGGCGCGCAGAAGACCTTGCTCACGCGCGGGCTGCGTGCGATCTTCCACACCAACGCGTGCTCGCGCCCGCCGGAACCGATGACCAGAACCCTCAATCGGCGCCTCCGTCAGATTCGATGAAGATGCTTTGCTTTGCGCACTCGACTGTCATCCTGAGCGCAGCGAAGGATCTTGCCCCCGGCAAAGGGTCAAAGAGTAAAAGAGCAAAGCGCAAAGCGCAATTCACTTGGGTCCTCCGGCGCAGCGGAAGCCGACGCAGGGGTTGACGGGGTCGCAGTTGAGGCGGTGGGCGCAGCGGAAGTACCACGGAATGTCGATGGGCCAGGAGCCGCCCCGCTGCACCTTATCGGTTCCGCTCGCCGGCGGCGTCAGATCGCTCTTCGCGTCGCGCTGATATGCCTTCTCATAATACCAGTCCGCGCACCACTGCCACACATTCCCCGCCATGTCCAGGCAGCCGTATGGGCTGGCCCCGGCGGGACAGGACCCTACGGCCGCGGGACCCTCCCGCACGTCGTCATGATTTGAAAGCCACCGTTCGCCAGCCCGGTTGTACTCCTCCGCGGTCGCATACTCTGCGCCCGTGACAAGCCCAAAGTTGCGGCACCGCTTGCTGTCCCACTGGTTTCCCCAGGGGAAGACGCGGCCGTCGGCGCCGCGCGCCGCCTTCTCCCACTGCAATTCGGTAGGCAGATGCCCTCCCGCCCACTCGCAGTAAGCACGTGCATCCACCCAGTCAACCGAAACGACGGGGAAGCTCTCCAGTCCCGACGGCACCTGCCCGCCTTCCCAGTAATCCGGCGCGCGATGGCCGGTGGCGCGGATAAAGCGCTGGTACTGCGCATTCGTGACCTCGGTTCGGCCGATCCAGTAACTGGGCAGGTTCACCCGGCACTGCGGCTTCTCGTCCGCGAACGAGTTCCGTTCGTCCTTGGGGTGCTCTTTGATCCAGGCCTCAGTCTGAGCCTGCTTTGTCCCGAGGGTAAACTCCCCTCGCGTGACGTATACCATTTCCATCCCGTCCTTGGCGTTCACCCACCGCACCCCGCAAATCGGCGATTCATGGTGCCCTCCCTTCCAACGCGCTTATCGCAAGCGCGCCCACCGCAGGCCATGGTGGGGCCGCGGCCCGCCAGAGGCGGATAAACATGCGGTGCCCCTGCGATGCAATGCCGTACCGTGAACCCGCAGCGGCGGGTTCGATTTTCTTTGCTATGCGCCAAGGCCGCGACGCCTCTCCATCTCAGGGAGAGGTCGGTGGCGCCTTCCACCCTCTCCTTCGTCCTCTCCCTCAAGGGAGAGGAGTCATTACCGCACACCAAAGATCCGCGAACACACCCACCCGGACTACCCTCCGTTCCCGCTGGACGATTCGCCGGGTTCGTTATCCGTCTGGCCGGTGCGCTGCTGGAGCTGTTCCAAGTACGCCCACATCTCGGCCTCCAGGCCCTTGCGCCGCTCCCGGATGAGGCGAATCTGCACCAGCGTCTGTCGCACTGCGAAGTAAACCGCGCCGACAAAGAAAACCGCTGCTAGTCCCAGCAAGGTCAGCTTGAGCCAGTTGAACTCCGCCGGGCGTGGGACCATGATTCTGCCGGCAACGGCGAAAAACGCCAGCGCCAGCAAGGCGAGGTAGATGCGGTCGCGAAACGCGCGGAAAAAACCGACCAGAAATGCCAGGCCGATGAACGCCACCACCGCCGCAGCCGCGACGCGACCAGGTTCCATTTCCCCCGCCCTCTCATAGGTTGCCAGGCGCTGACGGCGGCCCTGACCGGGTGTGACCTTTCTCGGTGGGTGGCGTCTATGTGGGAGCCGCGTCCCTGCTTCGCGGGCCTTCGTAGCCCAGCTTCGCAGGGCGAAGTAGGCTCGCGGCGATCCGGATCGCCCGGGGCGCCGCGCTTGGCGCGGCCCGGGCGGCTAAGCAGGCTTCGCCTGCCGCCGTGGCGGCGCCGACAAGTCGGCGCCTAGCCACTCCCACAGAGCCTGCCCCTTCGGCTTCGCTCAGGGCAAGCTCTGAGCCTGTCGAAGGGTGCGCCGCCCGATCCCCACTCTCCGAGGTCACACCCCCCTGACCCTACTCCACCGGGTGCAGCTCGTCCACCGGCCGGAAGCGGATGTAGTTGCCGACCCATGCCAGCTTGGCCACGCCCACCGGGCCGTTGCGCTGCTTGGCTACGATGATCTCGGTCACGCTCTGGTCATCGGGTCTGTAGCCCGCAGCACTCATCTCGTTGGGGTCCCTGTAATACGAGGGCCGGTAGATGAAGGCCACCACGTCGGCTTCGGCCTCGATGGAGCCGCTCTCGCGCAGGTCCGACAACAGCGGCCGCCGCGGCGTCCTCAGCTCCACCGCCCGGCTGAGCTGGCTCAATGCCAGCACCGGCACCCGCAGCTCGCGCGCCAGGGTCTTGAGTCCCCGCGCGATTTGCGATATCTCCTGCGTGCGGTTCTCGTAGCGCCCGTGGCCGTGCATCAGTTGCAGGTAATCCACCACGATCAATCCCAGCCCGCCTAGCTCCGCTTGCAGCCGCCGCGCCTTGCCCCGCATCTCCAGCACCGTCATCGACGCGCTATCGTCAATATAGACCGGCGCATGATAGAGCGTTTCCGTCGCCCGCACTAGCTGCTCCAGGTCATCGTCCCCGACGTCGCCCTGGCGAATGCGGTGGCTGTCCACCGAGGCCTCGGAGCACAGGACGCGCAGCGCAAGCTGCTCCTTCGCCATCTCCAGGCTGAAGACCGCCACCGGCAGGTTCTCGCGCAGCGCGACGTGGGTCGCGATGTTGAGGGCGAGGGCGGTCTTGCCCATCGACGGCCGCGCCGCCAAGATGATGAGGTCCGAAGCCTGCAACCCCGACGTGATGAGGTCGATCTCGGCAAATCCCGTGTGCAGGCCGGTGCCGGTTACGCCGGACTGGCTCATCTTCTCGATGCGGTCGTAGGTCTCGCCCAGCAGCGGCTTGAGCGGGGTGAAGGCGGCGGCGACGGTGCGCTCGCCGGCGGTGAAGACGAGCTGCTCGCACTCGTCCACCAACTGGGGAATATCCTCGCTGTCCTCGAAGCACTTGGCCAGGACGCGATTGGCGGCCGAGATCATGTCGCGCAGCACCGCCTTGTCGCGCACGATGCCGGCGTAGCGCTCGGCGCTGGCGGCGGTCGGCACGGCGTTGAGAAGCTCCGCCAGGTACGCTTGCCCCCCCACCTGCTCCAGCAGGTCGCGCACCCGCAGGCGCTCGGCCAGGGTCACGACATCCACCGGCTGCCCTTCATTGAACAGCTCGGTGATGGCGTTGTAGATGTTGCGATGCGCGTCGCCGTAAAAATCCCCCGCCCCAACTATGCTCACCACGCGGGCGATCGCCTCGCGCTCCAGCAGCATCGCCCCCAGCGTTGCCTGCTCCGCCTCCTCGCTGCGCGGCGGAACCCGGTCGAGTATCGCTTCGCTGCCAGCGCCCCTGCGCGAGCCCGCCGACATCGTTGTGCGTTCCATGTGCTGCCCCCGTGCTGAGACGTTTGCTCACGCGCTGCGTGGTTCGGGCGTGCAATGCACCCGCGCCGTCCCCGCAGCCGTACCATGACTTGGGCTAATCGCCAGTGCTTGCTCGACGTTTGGGCCGCGCCGCTGGCGCCGCCGGCTACTGCGCCGATGGCGCCTCGTCCGCCGCCGACTGCCCCAGCGGCGCTGCGGCCGCTTCATCGCGCCCGGCGGATTCCGCATCGCCGCCCGCCGCCTCGCCCGCCGGTGGTTTGGCTTCCTCCTCCGGCACACTCTCCGCAATCACCGACACCGTCAACGTCGCCTGCACGTCGCGATGCAGCCGCACCTTCACCTCGTGATCCCCCAGCACCTTGATCGGCTCGGGAATCTCGACCTTGCGCTTATCCACCTCCAGCCCGAACGCCCGCTTGATCTCGTCCGCGATGTCGCTCGTCGTCACCGAGCCGTAGAGGCGCCCGGTCTCGCCCGCGCGCGCCGCGATAACCAGCGGCGTCGCCCGGATGCGGTCACCCAGTGCCGTGGCGCCTTGGGCGAGCTTCTTCTGCCGCGCCTCGATCATCCGCCGGTGGTGCTCCAGCGACTTGACGTTGCCCTTGGTCGCCTCGATGGCGAGCTTGCGCGGCAACAGGTAGTTGCGCGCGTAGCCAGGCGCGACCTCGACCACCTGTCCCGCCGCGCCCACCTCCGGCACTTCCTCAGTCAGAATGACCTTCATTCCCGCTCCTTCTATTGACGCTGGGTGTGACCGCGAAAAGTTGGTATCGCCCCGGGCGCGCGCTCTTCAGGCTCCGAAGCCTCGGCGAAGGAGGCCATGAGCGCGCGAATCGCGACCTTACGAAGAGCCTGCCCTGAGCATGCCGAAGGGTCGCGCCCGGCGCGTACCCCCCGTCAGCCTCTTGTCCGACAGCGATCACGCCGCCGTCCGGTTGCTGCCTGGCGCCGGGCTCTCTCGCCGCGCATAGACCGACGCCAGCTCCGCGCCCACCAGCACGATCACCACCGAGACATAGATCCACAGCAGCAGCGCGACGATCGCCGCCACCGGCCCGTAGACGCGGTCGAAATTGCCGAACCGGCGCAGATACCACGCGAAAGCGCCCTTGGCCAGCTCCCAGGCGATGGTGGCGAAAGCGGCCCCGGCGGCGGCATGGCGCAGCTTGATGTGCGCCGCCGGCACGATGCGATACAGGGCCAGGAAAATGACGAACCCGAGCGCGAGCGAAACCGCCGCCGATGCGAACCGCCACAGCAACCGTATTTCCGCCAAGCGCTGTGCGACTCCTGCCGGCGCCACGTGCGTCAAGAGCGGAATCGCCGAGGTGATGATCGTCGATGCCAGCAGAAATATCACCGCCAGCGCGAGAAACGCCATCGCCCGCAGCCGCGACAGCAGAAACCGGGCCCGGGTCTTCACCTCCCACACGATCCGCAGCGCCTGCGCAAAGATCGCAAAGGCATTGGAGGCCGACCACACCAGGCCCAGCAGGCCGAAACCCCCGACCACCGCCCGGTGCGCGATCAAGACCGAGAGCTGGCGCTCGATGTGCAGCCCCGACGAAGGCAGCGCGGTGCTCAGCGCCTCTCGCACCGCGTGCAGCGTGCGCTCGGACGAACCCAGCACGTAGCCAAACGCGGCGATGAGAACCAGCAGGAACGGGAACAATGCCAGGAACAGGTAGTAGGCGAGCGCCGCGGCGACGATCGACACGCGCTTAGCGGAGTAGTCGCGACCGATGGCCATGGCCGTGTCGTACGCGCCGACTGCGCGCGCCGCCGACAGCGCGGTCAGGCGCAATATCGAGCGGGCAACCCTGCGAATAGGTTTGGCAATGCGCCCCATGGTTGTCCCGCAGCGAGGTCATGGATAAGGGAAGCCCGGCCGGCCGCGCAGGTAAACGATACGCCACTTGCCGCTCTCTCGCAGCGCGATAATCGCCGTCGAAGCCGGGTCATTCTCCAAGTGCAGCAGCACCTCGGCGCGGCCCGCCCCCGTCAGTCTGGCTTGCGCGGAGGAGAGATCGTACGTCGTGACGCCCTGCCTGGCTTGGCGCTCGAACTGAGCAGTCGGATGGAGCTTGCGCGATTCGGCGCTGAGCAGCGCGTAGGCGGCCCGGTAGTCGCCGGCCTGGAGAGCGCTCAGGTAGTCAACGACGGCTGCGCGCGCGGCATCGGCCTCGCTTTGGGCCGCGCGCGGCGGCGCATGCCGCGTGACGCGGTGCCGCGGTCGCCCGCGCGAGCAGCCGAGCCCCGCGGCCACGCACACCACCCCTATCGCCGCCAGCATCAGGAATCGTCGCAATGGGGGCCCCCGCACACTCAGGACGCGCCTGATTCTAGCAAACGGGATAACCAGTGTCAATCAACAGCCGCACGAGGGGGCGTTGCCGCGGTCAACCGAATATCGCGACCGCCCAGCGGCCTTTACGGCAGGTCATGCTGCGCGGGACGCCGCGGCTTGCCGAAGACCACTGCGTCCACCGTGCGCAGCATCACCGCGACGTCGAACAGCAACCCGCCGCGCTTCACGTAGTACAGGTCGTACCCCAGCTTGCGGCGCACATCATCCATCTCGCGGTCATAGCCCTGGTTGACCTGCGCCCACCCCGTGATTCCGGGCTTGACCGACAGGCGCTGCCGATACGCCGCCACCGTGCGCAGCAGCTCCTCGCACAGCTCCGGTCGCTCCGGTCGCGGGCCGATCAGACTCATCTCGCCGCGCAGCACGTTCACCAACTGCGGCAGCTCGTCGAGATGCAGCGACCGCAGAATCCGCCCCACCCGCGTGCACCGCGGGTCGTCCGGCCGCGCCCAGATGGCCCCCGTTTCCGCCTCGGCCTGATCCACCATCGAACGGAATTTCAGCATCTCAAAGCGCCGACAATTAAGGCCCAGGCGCTGCTGCCGGTACATCGCCGGCCCGCGCGATTCGACCTTGACCAGCGCCGCCAGCATCGCCATCAGCGGCGACAGCGCCGCCAGCCCCGCCGCAGAGATAGTCATGTCCATCGCCCGCTTGATGGCGACCTTGGGCGACGACCACTGGGACTCGACGCGGCCCCAGTGATCCATCAGCACGCGCCCGCTCGCATGCTCCAGCAGATCGTCGAGCAGCAGGGCCGATCCGGGCGGCGACACCGGCGGCGCTTTGCCATTCAGATAATACGCCACCTGCGCGCCCGCGCCGGCTGCAACGCGCTCGGCGGAGTCAACGTCGCTCGCGCCCAGCACGCGCACGACCTCCCACTCTGGCCAATAGTAGGTCGCCCAGCAGCTCAAGCGCGGCTCGCCCACCGCGTCGGCGATCACCACGCGCTTGCGGCGACGCACGGCCAGCGCCCGCCGCGCCAGGCGCGCGGTCACGCCGGCCACCACGCCGGCCACAGGAAGGAGCAGCGCGCTCAGGGGGACTACGGACGCAGGTAAGAGCGTGACTCCGAACGCGCATACCAGCGACGATGCGGACCACGTCTTGGCCGCGCTTGAGGCCAGCAGCGGCGGCCGAACCCACCAGCGGCGGCCGCACAGGTCGAACGCGATGGCTGCCGCAAGCCACGACATGATGATGCCGACGGTTGGCAGCGCCCCTACTCGCAGCACGGCGGCGGCTGCGACCATCGCGCTCACGTCCGCGAGGCACAAGATTGCGGGGCTAGTGCGGCCTATGACACGCATCTTCGATTTTCACGGCTTCGCCCGACGCCGCAACCGCCTCGCGCGGAGCCGGCATTGCGCGGACACCGCCTTGGGCCGGCCTCGGCCGCGCCCGGCGCGCGTTTCACCTTTCCCGACGCGCGCCAGCGTGGGTCGATTGGTACCATTCGACCATCTCGACAAGTCCCTGCTCTAGCGTGATCCGCGGCACGAAACCGCCCGTCACCTGGCGCAGCTTGGTCGTATCCGCCGCCCGGCGGCGATAGCCCTCGGGCAGGCTCGTGTCATAGACGACGCGCGGCCGCTTGCCCGTCAGCTCCAAGATCCTCGCCAGCAGCTCCTTGATCGTCGTCTCCTTGTCGTGGCCGATGTTGACCGCGTCCGCCGCCGCATACTTCTCGGTCACGAGCTGGATGCCGCGCGCGAAATCCTCCGCATGGACAAAGACTCGGCTTTGCTCGCCGCTGCCCCAGACCACCACCGGATCGTCGCCGTCGAGCACCTTCGCAATCAGCGCCGGGATGACGTGCGACGTCGCCCGGTCGTAGTAGTCGCGCGGCCCGTAGGCATTGAACGGCCGCACGATGGCGATCTCCATGGCGTACTCCGCCGCATAATACTGCGCTTGCCTCTCCGCCATGCGCTTCGCCCAGCCATAGCCCTCGTTGGTCGGCTCGGGCGTGCCGCGGCCGCCCTCCGATTCGGGGGTCGGGACGATCGCGTCGTGAGGGTAGATGCAGGCGGTGCTGACGGCGCAGAACCGTCTCACATCATTGAGCCGCGCCGCCTCCAGGACATTGGTGTTGATCAAGACATTGGAGGTGAACATGTCGCCGTGGTGATGGCGATTGTACTCGATCCCGGTCACCTTCGCCGCCATATTGAACACGCACTCGATGCCCTGGGTCGTCCGCAGGCAGACCTGCGGGTCGCGCAGGTCGCCCTCGATGAACTCGATGCTATCGAGCGCCGCCTCCAGGTTGCTCAGCCGCCCGCGCTCCAGGTTGTCCACCGCGCGAACGCGGGCTCCATCCGTCACCAGCATCTCCGTCAGATGCGAGCCGATGAACCCGGCGCCGCCGGTCACCAAGACGCGTTTCCCTTTCCAATACGACATTGCGGTGTGCTCCTCGATGGGATTGTTGGGACTCTCGCTTGACGCGGGAAACTACGTGCCAGATGCGCGACCACTCGCTCGCCATCGCGCGGCGCGAGGCACATGAAACCAACGCTGTATTATATGGCCGCGATGATGCCATGTCAAGCGCGACCAAGTCGTGACCAAGTCGGGATTGAGGCGGAGTAAGACGGCGCGGCGCCACCGACGCGCGTGCCGCCATCTTCTCGCACGGGCAGCCGAACCACGGCCGCCGGAAGGTTGATGCCGCCTCGGCAGAGAAAATGCGCTGCATGAAGCGCCGTCTGTTGGCAGTGACCGCGCTTGTTCCCACCGCCTTCGGAGTTGCCGCTGCGCTTGCCGTCGCCGGCTGCGCCCCGTCGGGGCCCACCGAGCAGGAGCTGCGCGCGGCCCTGGTCGAGCGGGTGCACCAGGATGATGTCGAGTACAACCAGCGCATGGATCGCTGGGGCGCGCCCAGGCCCGAGATTGACGGGTCGAGCTTCAGCATGACCCGCTCGCATCGCGAGATGGCCATCAAGCCGGCGCAGATCAAGATCCGCAGCACCGGCGGGCGCACCACGACCTACGAGGCCGAGGTGCCGCGGATCATCACCACCACCATCAAGACCGGCCTGACTGACGAGGAGTGCCTGGCGGCGCCGGAGCGGCAATTGCAGCCGCAGCCGGTGAACGACAAGTACGAGTACGACAACGTACGCAACCAGTGGCACGAGGTCAAGTTCAGCGCGCCGGGCGGCCTGCTGGGGCCATAGCGTCGGCGCGCGCTTGCCCGGCAAGAGGAACCGAGCTATGTCAGGCAGAAATCCCTGGTGGTCAAGGAAGGAGGGCAGCTTACCGTGGGCAAGGTGATTATCATCCTGCTTGGCATCGTGTTCGTGGCCGCCGGCGGCTTCTTCATCTACCTGTGGCAGGGGCCAGTCCTGGCGTTCATCGAGGCCATGTTCGCCCTGAGCCTGGTGATGATCGGCCTCGGGCTGCTGGCCTTCGGCATCAGCGAGATCCGCAGCGCCGCCGAGGAACGACGCCTGGCGGCCGAGGTCGAAGCCACGCCGCCTCCGCCGCCAGTGTCGCCCGCCGCACCGGAGAAGAAGGCGGAATAGCGCGCAACTCGTGCCGTGTGCCGGCCGAAGAGGACTGAAGCGGCGCACCCTCCGCTCATCGAGCTGATGCGGAGGCGGTGGCTTTATTGCATGGGCGATGTCACGAGCGCAGTCATCAGCGGCAACTGCGCTCCTCTGTTCACCGCGCCACAGCCCGGCGCGGCCCGGCCGCGCTGCGGAGCGGCGCGTTGCGCCGCTTATTGACGCTCGCGTAATAGGTTATACGTCAAACCGCTATTTGCGAGCGTCAAGTCCCATCGCTAGCCTCGAACGTAATATGCGAGCTTCAGTAGGCGCGCTAGCAGGCTGACCTTCGTCAGCGTCTTGGGGAGTCGGGCTGCCGGCGCTACGCCGCCGGCGGCGCGCCCGTGGGCGACGTGTGCGCGCTTGCCACCTTCGCCAGGTGAGCAAATGCCGCGGGGTCCTTCACCGCCAGGTCGGCCAGCATCTTGCGGTCAACCGCTACCCCCGCCTTGCGCAGCCCCTCGGTCAGGCGGCTGTAGGTGATGCCGCACCCGCGCGCCGCGGCGTTGATGCGCGCGATCCACAGCCGCCGGAAGTCGCGCTTGCGCTGCCGCCGGTCACGGTAGGCGTAAGCGAGCGCGCGCATGCGCGTCTCTTTCGCCGGCCGAATCCAGCGATGCCGCGCCCCCCAGTATCCCTTGGCTTGCTCTCTGATCTTCTTATGGCGCGCGTGCGCCGCCACGCCTTTTCGTACTCGGGGCATATTCGGCTCCTTGGCTCCTTCAACGCCGCGGCTAATATTACTCCGTTACTTGGCGTCGGTGGCACGTTGGCTGAACCCCTCTCCCTCTCGGAGGGAGAGGCGGGGTGAGGGTGGACGCCCAAGGAATGCACCCTCACCTTTGTCCTCTCCCTACAAGGGAGAGGAGTGAGTGGGCGTGCCCGAACGCATCGCGGCGACCTAACGGAGTAATACTA
>Ga0315280_10010101_pt1 | contig 11911 bp, 8 predicted proteins | sample YL17G06_40_MG_FD_203697 | JGI IMG/M metagenome (GOLD analysis project Ga0315280, IMG submission 203697) | Sediment microbial communities from Yellowstone Lake, YNP, Wyoming, USA - YL17G06_40 | ecosystem: Environmental > Aquatic > Freshwater > Lake > Sediment | place: USA: Wyoming | collected... | reverse complement strand
AGGCTCTGGCCGAACTTGGTTTCATCGTCATCACCGTGGACGGTATGGGCACAGCCATGCGGTCAAAGGCCTTCCATAATGTTTCTTACAAAAACCTCGGCGACTCTGGACTCGAAGATCACATCCAAGCCATAAAAGAACTGGCTGTCAAATATAGCTGGACGGATATAGACCGCGTGGGCATTTATGGACATTCGGCTGGCGGCTATGATTCGGCTCACGCTATGCTCACTCATCCAGAATTTTACAAGGTAGCCGTCTCCTCTTCAGGCTGCCACGACAACCGCAGCGACAAAGTCTGGTGGAATGAACTGTGGATGGGTTATCCGGTTAGTCCGCACTACCGAGAGCAAGCCAACCCAACTCTGGCGGCCAACTTAAAAGGCAAGCTGCTCCTGGTCCACGGTGACCTCGATGACAATGTCCATCCAGCAGCTACTCTGCAACTGGTTGAGGCTCTAATCAAGGCTAATAAGGATTTCGACTTGCTGATTATTCCCAATAAAAGACACAACCTCGGCAACGGCTATTTTATCAGGAAGCGCTGGGATTATTTTGTTAAGCACCTGCTGGGAGTTGAGCCGCCGAAAGAATATCCTTTATTCGACCCGGCTGACAGACAAAACTGACGCTAATTTTTAGCGGCTTTTAACTGATTGAATTTTCTTCTTGAGCTCTGATTGATCAGGGCTTATCTCCAGAGATTTCTGCCAGATAGCCAGAGCTTCTTCTTTTTTACCAAGCCCCAGATAGCATTCACCAATCAGGTTCAACAGATTGATGTTTGTCCCGTAATTGCTGACAGCTCTGTCCAGAACATTGATGGCCTGTTCAAACTTACGGCAATGGAAAAGAGCCTGGCCAGCAGTAAAGTAAGCTTCATAACGAGCCGGTTTTTCCTGGCTGACAAAGTTTTCGAGAAGCCCTGCGGCCTTCTCGTGCTCATTAAGAGCCACATAGACCTGAGCTAATTCCAGGGCTAGCTCCTCACTCTGGGGAGCCTTGGCCGAGGCATTTTCCAGCACGGTTTTAGCTTCGCTTAGGCGGCCGAGGTTATAAAGCTGCGTGCCTAAGATGTGACCATAGTAGGGGTTATCGACTGAAGGCAGTACTCTAGACAGCACCCAGGGTCTAGCCAGGGCTTCCAGATAAGTCAGGTCAAACTCTTCTTTGGTAGTAATTTCTTCTTGGCCATCAACCATCAAAGAAACGTTCAGAAAGTAATGCGCTGGCGGGAAATCAGACAGTGAAAAAACCTGAGCCACATCAGGCAAAGTGGCAATCTCCGAAACCTGCAGGGTCTGCTCTTTGAAAACCTGGTCTTCTTTCAAAAACTGGAACCTCAAGGTGGCTTTTGATCTTAAAGCTGGAGTCAATCCATGTATTTGCAGAACTACAGCCAGCTGGTCTTTGGAAGTAAACACCCTTCCCGCCTGAAGATAAAGCTGCTGGCCGCCGAGCAGAAAAGCTTTGACCTTACCCCCAATGGATTCTACAGGCGAAACTTTATAAGCCAGCACCGGATTGGACATTTCCACGCCCGGCTTTCCGGGAATCCGGATGGTCTGCTCGAGGCTGGTAAATTCTTTGGAAGCTTCATTCTTCACCAAAATCGACAGCTTATAATCGCCCGGTACACAGGGAAACACATCATAGATGGCTAGCGGAAGATTCTGACGCTCTTTCATCTGAGCTTCGTTCATCTGGACCGGATAGGTCTTTTCAAATTGATAGACTATTTTCCCCTCCAGAGTACTCAAGGTTCCGTTGACTCTAAGGTTGGTGGCATAGCGATTGTCATACTGACTTACTGAAAGCTTTTTGGGTTCAAGGTCATAATGAATCAGGTAAAAACCGGATGGGTCTCTGAAGACTTTAACCAGATAGTCGCTGTCGATGTAATTAGCAGTATAATCAACTTCGACGATATCCTTGTAATCAAAGAACCTGCGGGCATATTTGTCTTCAACCAGGCGCTGGGGCGTCTGGTCTATCTGATGTAAAAGCAAATCAGAAGAAAGAGTCGGTCGACCGAGGCTGGTATTTTCTTCGCCAGGGATCAGCGAAAGAGAAATGTTAGCCAGAGTTGGGTCGACTTCTCTGAGCTGGCTATAAGCACTCATATAATCAGCGCTATCACCCCAATAACTGGTCAGCAAGGCCTGAGGTCCATCGTTGGTCGGGCTGTAAAGTCGCATCTCACCGGTACCTTTTTCCTGGAAGAAAAGAAGGTTAAACCCTGGCGGCAAACCTAGATCGGTCTTGCCCTGATAGAACCAGATTTCACAGTTATAGATCTCCGATTTACCATCTATTCGCTGAATATCATTAGCAGCTCCCAGGATGATGTAAACCCGGCCACGGTCTGTTTTCCAGCCTGGTTTGGTTGTTTCCCGGCCAAAATATTTATTGGCATATTCAATCCTTTTGTAATGCTCAATTTTAAACTCATTTTCTTCAGTTTCTGGAATCGGGTCGCGGTGTTTCCAGAAAGCTTCGATGAACAACTCTCTTTCCCGGTCATTCTGTAATTTAAGAAATATTTCTTTTTCAACAGGGGTAATGATATAGACCACCTCTTCTTCCAGCCATTTTCGATATTTCTCAGGAAGCTCGCGCTTTTTTTCTTTTTTCTTTTCCTGCTGCAAAGTGGATTTTTTCTGAGGTAGCGGGTTAGAATTTCCCTTGGTATAAAAACAGAAGGCTGAAAGCAGAAAGCCTAAAAAGAAAATTCCTGAAATTAGAGCTATTTTCCCCCCAGAAGTTTTCAAGTTAAAAAACATGTTCATTACTCCTGACAATCAATTTAATCTTTTTGCCTAAACTACCCTTCTCATTATCTAAAAAATCTTTAAAATTCGTCAAAGCCACTCTTGATTTCTTGCCTCAACTGTTTTCATTCTGATCAACAGTTATCTCTTTACCTATATATTTTAACATTTTTTCTGACCTTTTCTCCAATCCTTAATAAAACCGGACAAATAACTGTCGAAAAAGATCCAGAGCCTTAGCAGCATTTTTTTGTTTTTTTCTCTCAACTGAATCATTTCATTAATTATTAACCTGAAGACCGAAAAAAAGTTGCTAAATTTTCTGCCTCAAATACATTATTAGCAAGACCCTTATTCTGGTTGAAAATGACAGGTTTTGGGCGATGGCCAACAATGCTTCAATTTTTTAATTTCTGTCTCAGTGCTTAAATTGCCTGATTGACTATATTTCTGATGGCTTCAATATTCTCCTGAGTAATCCTTTTACCCAGGCGGATTACCCAATTGACTTTAGAGAAATCAAAAGTATCAACCTCAGGATTAACCTTTATTATCAAATCAGCTTCGTTGATCTTTCCGTCAGTCGAGTCAGCCAGAACCACCTGAATCATTCGATGGACCATTACGAAGCTTGAGCTGAAATTTCTGGCTGCCACTTTTTTCAGGCTGCGATGAACATCGGGAACAAAAACCTTAGAAGCCCCGAGCTCTCGGGCCAGTCTTATGGGAACATTGTTGAGCAAGCCACCGTCAACCAGGAGCATTCTCGAAAACCGGGCCGGCTCAATGACGAAAGGAAAAGCCATGCTGGCCCGCAGAGCTCGATAAAGCTTTCCGGTGGTAAAGAAGACTTCTTTACCGCTAACCAGGTCAACAGCATTGCAGCCAAAACGAATGGACAAATCTTCAATCAAAACATCACCCACCAGTTCGCGCAGAGATTTTTCCAGCGGGTCGCTTTTTCCTACACCGATTCTTCGCCAGAGCTTTTTCTGATAGGACTCAAGCAAAAGATAATCGACAATTTTGTCCGGAATCGGGAGTTTCGCCTGGCGGAGTTTGGCCAAGCGGCTGTAGCTAAGTTCCTGGCTTATTTCCTCAATCTCCCGAGGCAGATAACCAGCAGCAAACAGCCCCCCGATGATCGCTCCCATTGAAGTGCCGGTGATGATTGGCGGCACCAGGTCATTCTCGAGCAAAGCTTCCAGGACACCGATATGAGCCAGGCCTCTGGCCCCACCACCCATCAGCACCAGTGCCCATTTTTTCCCGGCTTCAGCAAGATTATTTTTATCTGCTTTTGGATTTTCTTCTCTCTTTTTCTCCCTAACCGGGTTCACGTCACTACCAATTTGTTCTTTGATTTTTTGTTTTTTCATCCTCACCCCAAAGGCAAATATCCTTTAAAATAACGGATGAGCCAATTAATAAATTAAATTGACTCATCTTACAATAACAGAACACAAACCAGGCAAAATTCTTCAACTTCTATTTTTATTTTCTAATCTTCGTGCTCATACCGAACCCAGCGCGAGCGCAACCTGGCCACCTCTTTACCGCTTTTCAGATTGAATATCTGCTGCACCCAGAAGCCATCGGGGCTGGCTGGCTTTTGAGTGATGACTTCGACTTCATCTCCGTAAAAAGCTTCTGACCGATAGTTGATTTCTAAATCCATCGGCCGGCCAGAAAAAAGCATTTCCTGAGGCATGCCTTCCACTGCCCAGCGGGAATAGACCACGTTGTTGACGTGGCGGTTAAAATCCAGGTCTTCAAAAAGAACCCGGAAGTCAGCTTTATAATCGAGAGTCTCAACGATCGGCAAAGTCGGGAAATCATCTTCAAGAACTCGTTTATTCAACACCAGCTCATCAGGAAAAAGGTCTTCCACTTTAACTGGGCGCCGGTTGTTTATATCGATAATCATCCAGGAGCTGGTGGCAGATAAGATTCTGTTTTGTTTTTCATCATAGATTTCAAAATCGCGCAGAGCATAATAGCTGTTCTTTCCAGAAGCCCAGGTCTTAACCAGAATATTTTCTCCGAGAACAGGATAACGGCTGACTTTGAGATGATAACGGGAAACCACCCAGGTCACCCTCTTCTCAAAAAGGTCAAAGACTGAAAATTTCTCCCGGATCGAATGCCCGCGGGCAGCATCTTGAAGGTAATTCATCAGGGCCGAAAGATGGGCCCATCCCTTATAATCAACATCAAAACTCAAAACTTGGAAGTTCGTCGTGAAATAAAGTTCTGTGGCCATTTCACTTGCCTCAATACAATTGGGACATAATATTTTGTCCCGATTTCATCCGCTCGGATCTTAAGATTTTATAACAAATTATCCGATTTGGCTATTTTGAAAACGAGGCCCAAGAAATAAAAAAGGTGAACACACTACATATTTCCTAATTTTTTCAGCTTCTTTTTTAGTATATGTCATATCCATCATTCAGGTCCATAAAGCCCATAGCCAGATCTAATTGCCAGATTTCAAGAAAGATTTAATAGCGCACCTCAGAAACTTGCAGAATTAAGCTCAGATAAAAGGGAAAATGATAAAAACCAGCAGGTCCCAAAGCAGGTGGCTGACAACGTTGGCCAGCAAAGAATTAAATTTCAGATACTGATAGCCCCACCACAGCCCGCTACCCAGCGCCGCCAGCACCAGCAACGGATTCCTGGTGGAAAGATGGACGGCAGCGTAAAGCAAAGCCACGGCCAGAAATCCAGCTCCTTTCCCCAGCCTGGCCGCCCAGTGCCGCTGCAAGAATCCGCGCCACAGCAGTTCTTCTCCGGGTCCGATGATCAGAGTCAGAAAAATCCCGATTCTCAGGCTGCTGCTTCCAAATTTTAAATTATAAATTGAAGCTAAATGCTCTAAGGTTTCAGGAAATATGTAACGCAAAACAATATTGCCAGCAAAAAACACTCCGTAAAGCAAAATGGCTGAGACCAATCCTATTAAAATCTTAGAGCCTGCTTTTTCTCCGAAATCACCAGAAATTAATTTACTGAAAAGTGGGTCAAGCCACAGGACCACCATCAGATATACCAGCAGCCCGGTGGCAAAAAGTGACCAAAAATCCACTCCGACCAAAAAACGCCCTGAAAATATTAGAAAAAAACAGACCGCAATCAGCAGGGTCAGCCAGTAGAGGCTATTTTCCGAAAAATTCTTAACCTTCATCTGCCTGATTATTCTACCTCTTTTTCATTCTTCTTTTTCAATTTTTTTTGACTCTTGATCTGGTTATTACTTTATATTCTATTTTTGCTTACTTACTTTTTCCTCTTTTCTCTCCTCTTTTATCTCTTCTGTTCTTCTTGACTTTTTTTAAATTTTCGGGCTCTTTGCCCGCATCGTCCTGAATTTAACATCTTCGATAATAACATCTTTTAACATCTATCTTAAAAAAACTGCTCAAAAAAGCCCGAACAGATAATCAAGCCACAGGCCAGCTATGATCAGCAAACCAAAACCCAGATTGTAATGAGCCGTGGCTCCGTCGAGGGTAATGAAATCAAGGGGATGGGAAGGCTGATGTCTCTCTCTCGCCTTCCTCCACAGCTTGAGGGCTTGGGGCAAAGCCAGGACGACTACTAAAATAGTTAAAGGCAACGAAGGAAAATCGATCCCAAAGACCCGAGGCACAAGAACAAAGCCAACCATTAATCCCAGCGAGCCAAAAAGCAATATTCCGTAATAAGTTAACGACCCACGATCGCCGATAAGAGAAGCAAAGGTAACCACTTTCTTTTCCCGGTCAGTTACTGAATCCCGCCAGTTATTAGCGTGAAGGATAGCGGCCACTAACATTCCTTGCGGCACCACCCACATCACCGGCAGCCAGGAGAATTGGGCCGTCTGAACCACCCAGGCACCTAACGAACCGAGCAGCCCAAAATTTAAGAACACCACCAGGTCGCCTAAGCCTATAGCTTTAAGCCAGGGATAGGCTAAACCCAGGATTATTCCTATTATTCCTATATATAAAATAAATATTCCCTTTAACCAGACTAAAACTAATCCGGTCGCGGAGCCAATGATAAACAGAATAATCGAACCTTTCAGCACCTGACTGGAAGTCAGCAGTCCCCGGACTATAGCTCCACTTACCGGTGTTGCCTCCCGGTCCAGCCCGCGGCGGTAATCAATCACATCGGAGAGCATGTTGGCAGCGGTATGCAAGACAGCCATTCCCATCAGAGTCAGAAGAAGAAGCCCTACCTTGAGCTTCACCCAGCCCACGGTGGCCGCCAGCGAACTTCCAAATAGCACCGGAATGATCGAAGCCGGAAGAGCCCAGGGCCTGGCCGCAATCACCCACTTTTTCCACCAGGATTGAAGATCTTTGTCCATGCTTCGTTTTCCCTCTTAAAGAACTTTCCTTAATCTTCTCATAGTCTATTAATCATCATTTTCAGAAGCTTTCGTTCAGCAAGTCGAGCAATTTTTTAATAATATAAATCTTCCTGAAATCCTGCAAGTTGAAAATAGAGGCTTAATTTTCTGAGGTTGAGAAATTAAAACTTAACCGCTTACCTGATACAGCTTCTTTCTGATAAAGACAAGCTCGTTAAGAAGAACTTAGATCAAGTTTCTGACTTCAGTCAAAAAGATCAAAAACTAATTTTACCGAGGATTTAAATTAAGCTGTTTAATCTTAACAAACGGTCGGGTGGCCATCTGTCCAGGATTAAAAAACTTCTAATTCCAGGAAGTACATAAACTTCTAAGATTTTACCAGAGAATTTCTTTATTTTTTCGTTGAGTCATAAGGCGGAATTGCCTAAAATCAGATATGATAAGAAAGCGGTCATAGAAAAAGTAATAGTGAATGGAGGCTAAGATGAAACTCACCCGCCAGCAATTTCTGAAATTCTTCGGACTGGGGATGATAACGGCCGGGCTGACTGAACGTCTGTGCTGGGCTGCGCCCAAACTTTCCTCAGCCCGGGAAGATGTCAGGAAGATGAAGATCAAAAAGATTGAGATTTACACCTTCGATGTGCCACTGGTTGCTCCTTTCCGCATCGCTATCGGGACAATGTATGCAGCTAACGATGTCCTGGTAAAAATAATTACTGATAGCGGACTCTACGGCTTGGGTGAAGCCTGTCCCTTTCCGCCAATAACCGGAGAAACCCAGGAATCGAACATAGCTGCGGCTAAAGCCATCCGAGAATTGCTGCTGGATAAAGACCCGCTGACCATAGAAGCCCTGGTGGAGCAAATGGGGAACATCATCCATTCCAACCCAAGTGCCGTGGCCGCTTTTGATATGGCCCTATACGACCTGATGGGAAAAGCCGCCGGCTTACCGCTTTATAAACTTCTCGGCGGTTATCGCTCGAGCTTTGAAACCGATATGACCACCGGCTTGAACACGCCTGAAAAAATGGTGGAAAGTGTCAAAGAAAGCCTGGCTCAGGGCTACCGTCAGATCAAAATTAAAGTCGGGGAAGACCCGGACCTGGATGTGAAGCGGGTGGAGGCCGTGCGCGAAGCCATTGGTCCGGACATTCCCCTGAGAATCGATGCCAACCAGGGCTGGTCAGTGCCCCAGGCGATTTATGCTCTGAAACGAATAGAGCCATTTAAAGTCCAGTTTGTGGAACAGCCGGTCCTGGCTTCTGACCTCTTTGGAATGAAAGAAGTACGAGCCCAATCACCAATTCCGGTCATGGCTGATGAATCGCTTTTCCTGCCGCCTGATGCCATCAAGCTGATCAAAGAAGAGACCTGCGATTATTTCAACATCAAGCTGATGAAAGCCGGTGGAATACTCAATTCCCTCAGAATCGCCCACACCGCAGCCGCCGCCAACATTCGGTGCATGGTGGGTTGCATGCTGGAAACCAGACTGGGATTGACGGCCGCAGCTCACCTGGTGGCCAGCCAAAAAAACATCATTTTTGCTGACCTGGATGGCAACTCCGAACATAAAGTCGATCCGATTGTCGGCGGAATAAAAATTGAAAAAGGAACTATCTATCTCCCTGAGGCACCCGGTCTGGGCTGCGATGTTGACCCAGCCTTTCTGAAGAAAATGAAACAGGTCTAAAGCAACCAGGTTGAGATTAAATCTTCAGGCGAAAAATTCAGCCGGTAGAGCCTTCAGCCGGTTGATGTCAAGAATCCGCTCCCTGACATCAAATTTAAAGGCGCAGCTCACCGAGCACTGGTCACAGCCAGTACAGGGATTATCGGGCAGGTCGAGAGAAGTCACCAGCTCATGGGCTGCAGTCAGATTTCTGTAGCCATAGGCATACATATAAGCTCGCATCATCTCGGGAATTGGCAGAGCTCTCGGACATTGAGGCACACACCGCTGACACCCCTGACAGTACAGCCCGGCTATGTTCTGATTTTCTCCCAGTTTCAAGTCTTTGAGCTCTTCTTCAGTTAGCTTCAAATCTTTGACCACTTCCAGGTCACTCTTCAGCTGATCAAAGGTGGTCATACCGGGAATAGCCGTGGTGATGTTGGGGTTATTCAGAGCCCATTTCAGTGCGGCTCTGGTGTTAATCGGCTGAGTTCTCTGTTTGTCCCAGAAAACTCCAGCCAGGGTCTTCATGGCGATGATGCCAATCCCGGCCGCTGTAGCCTCGGCAATGGCGGCATCTAAGTCTTTTATGTAATCCTTCCTGAAGTTATATCCGGAAAGCACCACATCATAGATTTTGCTGTCGATGGCGGCTCTAATGACTTCCGGCTCATTGGAATGAGTGGAAACTCCAATAAATCTGGCTTTGCCTGATTTTTTAGCTTTCTCTATCACTTGAAGGTTTTCAGAAGCCAGCGCCTTTTCACGGCTGCTGACACTGTGAAAATACAGGATATCAACATAATCCAGCCCGAGTCGCTGTAGGCTCAGGTCGAGCTGTTCGAAAAAATTTTCTCCTGGAGGAACTTTAGTGGCGATGAAAAAGCTATCGCCTCGCCTGTCTTTGATTACCTTTCCAATCATTTCCTCATTTTTTCCCCGTTGATAACCATGGGCAGTGTCAAGATGAACCAGACCGGAATCCAGAGCCGCCTGCACCAGCTCCTCGTTATCAGCGTTCATCACACCCATCGACACTACAGGCAGGATGATTCCAGTTTTTCCGAGTGGGCGGTAGATGAAACCTTCTCTTCTGCCGCCCGGCGGCTGTGACCCGTCGGTTTTAGTTTGATTTTTACTGTTCTTATTTTTTCTCTTGTCCTCAGCCAGAAGAAATGAGCCAGCGCCTGAGGTAACCAGGCCAGCCAGGCCGACTTTAAGAAATTCTCTCCGCTGTAGAGAAGACTTTTTCATCCTGTCCTCCTTTCTTTAGCCAGTTCTTAGCCAGATTACCGGATCTTTAACAGCAGATCAACAGCCTTTCATTTTTCACCTCTTCATTTTTTCGCTATCTGGGATATAATAATATTAAGAGTCTTTTCCAGGGAGAAATCATTATGGTCATTGCCGAACTTTCGATTTTTCCGACCTCTGAAGGCTCCTCGGTCAGTCGTTATGTCAGGGAAGTGATAAAAGTGATCGAAAATTCCGGTCTTCACTCGGAAACAGGGGCTGTGTCCACCACCATCGAAGCTCCTGACCTGGAGACTATCTTAAAGGTTGTGGCCGACTGCCATCGGGTCCTGGTGGAAATGGGCGCCAGGAGAATTCATCTCGACCTTCAGGTTGACCATCGCCTAGATAAAGAGGCCACCATCGATTCGAAACTTAAAGCTGTAGGCAAAAGATAAAATTTAGCCCAAACCAGAAGGAGGTAATCATGGTTCCCTTAAAAGATGAAGGATTTTTGCCCAATGCGATGAAAATTCTCCGGGCTCGTTATTTTATGAAAAACGAAAAAGGTGAATTTATAGATAAAAAGCCCTCTGACCTTTTCCACCGGGTAGCTGATTACATAGCTTCCGCCGAAAAATCAAAAGAAGAGCAGAAAAAATGGGCAGAGAGATTCTTCCAGGCAATGGTGGACCGCGACTTTATGCCCAACAGCCCGACGCTGACCGGCGCCGGGCGGGATATGTGCCTGAGCGCCTGTTTCGTCTTGCCGATAGAAGATTCGATGGAATCAATTTTCGATGCCGTGAAAAATGCGGCTTTAGTCCACAAGGAAGGTGGGGGCACCGGCTTTGATTTCAGCCAGCTCAGACCCAAAGGAAGCTTCGTGCGGAAAACTCAGGGCGTGGCGTCCGGTCCGGTGTCATTTCTCAAGGTCATTGATGCCGCCACTGAAGCGGTGAAGCAGGGTGGGACGAGGCGTGGCGCTAATATCGGCCTCCTGCGAGTTGACCACCCGGACATAGAAGAGTTCATCACCATGAAGAGAGAAGGCAAAACGCTTAACAACTTCAACATCTCGGTGGCCATAACTGATGAATTCATGAAAGCTCTGAAACATGATGGTGAGTACTGGCTTTACAACCCTTATCTCAAGAAAAAAACAGCCAAGAAAAAAGCCAGGGATATTTTTAAGCTGATCGTGGAATCGGCCTGGGCGGTTGGGGATCCTGGTTTGATTTTTATTGACCGGATTAATCAATTTAACTCGACCAGAGAGCTCGGAGCGATCACGGCCACCAACCCCTGTGGTGAACAGCCTCTTCATCCTTATGAATCGTGCAACCTCGGCTCCATCAATGTTTCCAACTTTTACGCTCCGGACAAACCAGATGAATTCGACTGGGAAAGATTTGCGGCCCTGATCGAACTGGCTGTGCGTTTTCTGGACAACGTGATTGATGTCAACAAATACCCGCTTCCCCAGATTGCTGAAATGACCAGAGCCAACAGGCGCATTGGCCTGGGAATTATGGGCTGGGCTGACCTACTGATAAAGAAAAACCTGCGTTATGATTCACCTCAAGCCCTGGCTTTTGCTGAAAATCTATCTTCTTTTATGAGACAGCGGGTTGACCTCGAGAGCGAAAAACTCGGGGAACTTAAAGGTAATTTCCCGAATATTGATAAATCTATCTATAAAGGGAAAAAACGCCGCAACGCCACGGTGTTGACCATCGCTCCCACCGGGACGATTTCGCGAATTGCCGGCTGCTCGAGCTCGATTGAACCAATTTTCGCCTTTGAGTTTGTCAGCAAAATTCTGGATGGCGAGCTTAAAGATGTCCATCCGCTCTA
>Ga0315280_10010100_pt1 | contig 11911 bp, 7 predicted proteins | sample YL17G06_40_MG_FD_203697 | JGI IMG/M metagenome (GOLD analysis project Ga0315280, IMG submission 203697) | Sediment microbial communities from Yellowstone Lake, YNP, Wyoming, USA - YL17G06_40 | ecosystem: Environmental > Aquatic > Freshwater > Lake > Sediment | place: USA: Wyoming | collected... | reverse complement strand
AGAGTGCGATAAGGCAGGCCAAAGAGGCTGTTTCAAAAGGCTGCGCTCAATCTCCCGCAAGTTGTTGAATCCCCAAGTTCTGAATTTGCCACTTTGGGGTGTTTCAAAAGGTGTGTTTTGGCACGGCAATCCTGGTCTCGATTTGGATGCTGACACCTGACACCTGACTGCTGATTCCTGATTTGTGGTTCTGCCTTCTCCTTTCTGAGTCCCGTTTTTCAGCATTCACAATTCACAATTCAGCATTCGACTTTTGCCTCCTGACCCCTGCTCTTAGGAACGCCCTCAAATCCAAAATCCCCAATCCAAAATCCAAAATCGTCCCGCCCCTGCCTTCCGACTCCTTCCCGCTGCCTTACCAATCCGCAATCCAAAATCGCAAATCTAAAATCAGAACCCCCCAGTGTCCGGAGGTCTTGAGCTAAGAACACAAGGGGTGTCAAAAGGGGATGTCTGCTACCTCGAAATGATTACTGTATGCCAGCTGTCCGTCAAGTTCCAGGCGAACGGTATAAGCCTCTGGATGCTTAAGCACTCGGATGTCGAGTTCGAGAGTCGAACTGGCCAAGAACAAATCTTGGCTCCAGCCGTACTCATCCCCCGTTTCGTCCTCACGAATTATTACATAGGCACGAAAGGGTCCCGGTGTCTTTGACGACGGATTGAATTGGAAGCGAATCCTCTCTCGAGTAAGTTCAACTTGCTCAACGAATGTCCAGAACCGGTAGTGTAGACTTGCCTTCACTCCAAGGCCGATTTTCGCCGACCACCTTTTTCGGGCTTCCGCTCCGAGGAGATCCAGCAGAGTTTCATACTCTGCTTGCGTCCTGCAGCCCACAAAGCGGAGTGGCGACAGGTCTAGCTCATCCGGAACAATTACCTCAGCGTTACGGTGGAAAATGATCGTCGCTTTGTCGGACGGCTGAAACGAGCCCTCGTGGTAAACCATTTGGAACGGAATGCGCTCCAGAAAGGCGGCATGATTCGCTGTCGCTGCGTTCGCCGCAGCCAAATTGCCGTTGCTGAACTCCGTATTTGCCCGTGTAAGGATTTCCGAGGCGTCAAAGAGCATGACCACAGGCACAGGGCAGTGAGCACCGAGTTCATAGCGGTCGCGCGTCCTGAAGCCCTCACTGTCATATTGAGTAGGTGTTCGAGGGCGGAAGTAGAGGCGAACGTACTGCTTCCACTTGTCTGCGGTGTATGCGATTACTCCGGGGCTTGCGCAGTCAATGCCCATCACACCCGTGGCTTGTGCGGCCCTTCGGCAAAGGAGCTTTCCAGTGTTCAGGATCTTGGCTGCTGAATCGATATTGTCAAAGCGGAAAAGAAAATCCGGCCACCATTCCCGTGCCGTCCCGAGCCAAGGTTCTCCCTTGAGCTTCTTGATGTGTTCCCTGATCTTTTCGCTATCTGCCTTCCGAGGGATACTCACACTGGGTGCACCATGTAAACTGACTGCGATGATTTGGCGAGAGAGCTTGCTGGCGCGGCGAAGAGACGTAAGCCGGTCTCGGCAACTGCAGATCTGTTCCGACCGCGCAGCGAGAGTTCAACAGGCTTCATATAGTCAAGGTGGGACAGCAGGGCTAGGATGTACGGTGCGAGCACATCCAACCCTGCCGGCATGATGCGTGGTACGCAAAACCCATACGCTCGTATGTTCTGCCAAAGGTCAAGCACGCCCTCTTGCGGCACGAAGATCTTCCCAGCCCCTACGATCCGAGGTTGCCATCTACGAGGGACAATCCTCATGATCCAGGCGGTAAGGATCTGTTTTGTGCTGTTGGGGTTCACTTGTATCAGAAGACCGTCAGCCGGTTGAGCTGTCACGCAAACTTTGAAATCAGGGCCACCATCCCAGGTCCGAAGCTCAAGACCCTGCCCAATAAGATTACACAAATCCGTCCACATCTCATCAAAAGCTAAAGCACGAGGCTCGCTCCGAAGCCACGCCATCATGGCCTCGATGTCCTTATGCTCCGGAGGGGCGTAGTCCTCGTCGAATCGGTAAATGAAAATGTCTATTGCTAGGTTTCCGAGATACCTAGTCATTAGCGGCTGGACGAGCTTTTCCCAGTCCAGTTCGCCATTACCGCAGCCCAATCTAGGGAAGGCAATACTTGTTATTCCTTGGGCAGGGTAGGTTGATACAAAAGTCTTAAGACCTTCCTCCACATACTCGGGTCTCGAGGGTTGGCGCCAGTGGACTTTTGTCGGAAAGTTGAGGATCCACTTGTGGTCAGTCTTGTGAAGCCACAGCTTTCCTGTGTGAAGCTGCTTCGTCTCGCAAAGATGCTGGTACTGGCGGAACATCTCCGGGTAAATCTCTTTGAAGGTTCTCGCAATACCCTTCCCCATGACTCCAACAGTGTTTACGGTATTTACGAGCACCTTGGCTGGGGATTCAAAAAGACTACCCTTGACATAAGTAATCATCGCCCATGTCTCCCGTGGTACATCGACAATTCCGGGTAGCTCGCTAAAGCCGCATTCCGCCGTCCGCAGGCGCCATCATACCACACTCCGGCGACGCTAAACGGAACTTAGGCAGAGATCTCCGGACACGTTGCACTGAGATGCAGCCCGCCGGGGCCCGGGTCAGGGCGGAGGAACGGCGAAGCCCGCCCGAAGGCCTCCCCCGCGCGTTGACGACCTGAGCTACAATTTCCTGTCGCCGGGTGAGCGCGGTGTCCGGAGAACTTCAGCTAAGAACAGATTAGTTCCGCGATTCTTGGTATGATACGGGCCACGGCAAAGACGAAGGCCGAGCCATTCGCGAGCCCCCGTTGAGGGGGGAAGGCAAACCGCTTTACCAGATGGCCACGCCGACCTATCGACAACACGAAACCAGCTTTTGCTCTGATGTTTCAAAGTGGTCAGACAAGATCTTTGATAGCCATCCCGAGCTGCCCTTTGGCTCATCTGAGATCGAAGGCTTTGGGCGCGGAAGCCTGAAGAGGCAGGATTTCCGTGTCTACGAACGCAGGGAGAGGGGACGAGGCAAACTTGCGCTCTGCGGAGAGGTCAAGCTTCCCGGCACATCACAAGGCAGCTCGCCATTCGGCCTGGCGCTTATGCAGGACGCCTTTGACAAGGCCACTCGTGAGAATTGCCAATACTTCTTTACCTGGAACGTTGAGCATCTTGCACTGTTCGACCGTTCCAAGTGGGATGCCCCTTCGATGCACGAGCGGTGCGTTTGGGAATGCAAGTTGGGGATGGAGCTGAACAAGCCCGAAGACATTACGCTACCTGCGGTAAGGGTAAAGCTTGAAGGGGAATTCCTGCCCCGTTTTTTTGCCGGCTTTGCGGACCTCTGGTTGGGCCGCAAGAAAGACTTCGGTCTACCGCCTTCGGATTTCTACGTTACCGTTCTGGAAAGCCATCTGACAGGACCACGGGGTCCCGTCCGCGAGCTTCGGGACTATCTCGATTCTGAATCCGCCGGGAAGCCCGGGTTCAGGGCGCACCTTTGGAGCTGGATGGCTCAAGAGCAGCAGTGGAATGTTGACCCCAGCAACCCGAAATCGTGGCGGGAGGCGATTGACCGGGCCGCACGGAGCATGGCTTATGTACTCAGCAACCGAATTCTCTTCTATCAAGCGGTTCGGTCTCGGCCCGAATGCGACCTTCCCGAACTCAAATTCCCCCGCAAGGTGAAAACGCCGGAGAAGGCATTCGAGTATTTGCGCGGACAGTTTCAGGAAGCCGTCGATGCTACGGGCGATTATGAGCCGGTCTTCTTCCCGCACGCCAGAGAGTGGGCGGCAACGGTAGCGTTGTCAGGTGCGAACTCGATCGAAGCATGGGATAAGTTCATCCATGCGGTTGACGGATTCAACTTCAAGGAAATTCCTACCGACATCCTGGGTCACTTCTTCCAGAGGCTCATCAGTTCAGAGGAACGCCACAAATTCGGCCAGTTTTACACTGACGAGAACATCGTTGACGTAATCAACGCCTTCTGTATCCGCAAAGCGGAAGATGTCGTACTGGACCCCGCCTGTGGAAGCGGCACATTCCTTGTCCGAGCTTACTACCGAAAATCTTATCTTGACCGGCGGCTCAGCAACCAGGAATTGCTCCAGGGGTTGTACGGTTGCGACATCAATCCTTTTCCCGCGCACTTGGCAACCTTGAACCTCGCAGCCAGAAACATCGCGATTGAAGAGAACTACCCTCGTGTGGTTCGAAGGAACTTCTTCACGGTCTCGCCCGATAAAGTTTTCTGTGAAATCCCCACCGCAATCCGCGACCGTCATGGCAAGCGCGAGAGTGAGGAGATCCAACTCCCAACTCTGGATGCCGTTGTTGGAAACCCTCCCTACCTTCGACAGGAGCATATTCCAAAGGCTTCTGAGAGGGGTGTCATCCGAGATCAGACCAAGGAACACCTGTACGAAACTGTGGAGCGGGCGTGGCCGGGAATAAAGCTTTCAAAACAAAGCGATATCCACCTTTACTTCTGGCCGGTGGCGGCGCAGTTCCTTGGAGATGACGGTTGGTACGGGTTTCTCACATCATCGAGTTGGCTCGATGTGCGCTACGGCTTCCCGCTTCAGCGGTGGTTGCTTCTCAACTTCCGAATTGTGGCGATCATTGAGAGCGTGGACGAGCCTTGGTTCGAGGATGCGCGCGTCAAAACTGCGGTGACGATTTTGCAGCGTTGCAGGGATGAGGCGAAGCGCAATGAAAACCTGGTCCACTTTGTGCGGCTTAAGCGGCCGCTTGCCGAAATTCTCGGCGAACGGCAAGACGAGGACCAGCGCCAGGAAGCAGCGGAGAGGTTCCGTGACCTGATTCTGAGGGCTAAATCCGACCGTTCCAATGACCAGCTTCGGATTATGGTCAAGCGTCAGGGCGATCTGTGGCAGGAGGGTCTTTCCATCGCGGAAATGTTCGCCAAGCACAAGACCATTGAGGTTGCCGAGGCGGAAGATGATTCCGAAGAGCAGAGTGAAGGGAATCAGGAAGAAACCCCCACTGCCGAACACCTGGGCCTGGGTGAGGGTTTTGGTGATTACGGCGGCGGCAAGTGGGGACGGTATCTGCGCGCCCCGGACTTCTATTTCGAAATCATGCGGGAGTTCGGCCAACGGTTCACTCGCCTGGGCGAAGTGGCAACGATCAAATTCGGTATCAAGAGCGGATGCGACGCCTTTTTCATGCCGCGTAACGTCTCCGCAGAACTTCTGGCCGAGTACGGCAGTGAAATGGAATGGCGGATGCTGCCGCTGATGAGGCGGTGCAAACGCGAAGAAGTGGAGAGCGGCAAGGTGGTGATCGTCAAATGCGGCGACGGAACGTTGCACCCTATCGAGCGCGAGTTTGTGCGCCCCGAAGTGCATAGCTTGATGGAAGTGCACCGGCCCGTCGTTACGCCGGAAGAGCTCGACCATGTGGTTCTGTGGGTGAGCCAGGATTTGAAAGACCTCAAGGGGAAGTACGTCCATCATTACATCACCTGGGGCAGCAAACAGACGTTCGCCTCCAAGAAATCCCGGGCCGTGCCTGTCCCAAAACGCTCCACGGTCGCGGGCCGCGAGCCATGGTATGACGTAACCGGATTGGAGCCGGGCATCGGCTTCTGGCCGATGGCGCAAAAGTATCGGCATATCATTCCTTGGAACACGCACCAACTGCCTTGTAACCACAACCTGTTTGACGTTCACCCATTGGACCTGAGCGAACCCGAGCAAAAAGCATTGATGGCAGTCCTCAACTCGACCCTCGTAGGGCTTTTCAAACATTTTTACGGTCGATACGCAGGGTCGGAGGGAACCCTTAAGACTGAGGTGGTTGATGCGCTCATGTTAGAGGTGCCATCTCCTGCGGGTGCGCCGGAGGAGCTTTGCGAGCGATTGGGCAAAGCTTTAGAGACAGTCAGCAAACGCGAGGTCACCCATCTGGTCGAACAAGAATTCCTGGACTGCCACACAGAAACGAGAATGCGAGAACTACAAGGTACGCCCTTGCGCTCGCCCTTGGAACTCCAGCGCCAGGACCGTCGCGACCTCGATCTGCTGGTGTTCGAATTGCTCGGGGTGACCGACCGCAAACGAAGAGAGGAATTGGTCCAACGCCTCTACTGCGAAACCGCCTCCTACTATCGCGAACAGCGAGTCCAGGATATTCAATCCACTATCAACCGTTCCAAAGGAAGAGGTGGCGGCAACGTCTCACAAATGGAACTCGCGCTTGATGCCTGGAATCACCTTGACGCTGATTTCCAGAAGCCGCTTTCTGCATGGCTCGACGAGCAAACCGGCAAAGCAAAGACTGTGGAACTCCCCGAGGGTGAAGTTCGCCTACCCGCGGCGGAGAATTGGTTTGAGGCGACGACCATTTATTTCGGGAAGAAGCCCGCCATAAGCCACGTTTGCGCCAGCCGCGCAGAGGCGGAGCTGCTCGCCGCAATCGCTCGCGAGGGTTTGCGTGGCCGGGTTTCCATCCCCGCCACCGAAAACAAATGTCACGCCCTGAGCCGAGATCTGGAAAGGCGCCTCACTACCGCCAGGGCCAGGTTCGAGGAAATGGCCCAGGAGCGCGCGGGCAGCGAGAAGTTGCGCGAGCAGGTTGTGGAGCTTCTTCACCGCTGGTTCATCCACGGCAACCCGGATAAGCCCTCCCCTGCATAACCGCGCAAGCGGCAGGGGCGCAAGGCCCCTCCCCTACCAGAGCCTCAGCGTGCGCCGAAAGGTTCCGTTGTGGCATACTTGCCGTATTCTAAAGCTCGCGAAGGATTGATCGCCAAGTAGGAATGAACACCACCATGGCATCCATTAAACAAGCCTGGAAGAGACAACCGGTAGGGATACGCATCGCAATCATCGGAGTTGCTGGCGGGGTGCTCGCCGCTGCTGTACTTGTACTAGGACCTGAGGCGATACGATACGTGCGCAGCTATCGACCCCTCGGCGTCATGAACGTGGCGCTTGTGATGATTGACGGCAACCCAGCGCTCGAAGCGGTCTTGTGGAATAGGTCTGAGACAACGCATCCCTTGACTTCACTGGAACTGAGTCTCTCCGAGCGAAAGGTCCCTTGGTTCGTAGCCCAAATGGCCATGCGCGTCTACGAGATCTCTGCGGAGGCCGAAGTTGAATCGAGCAGAAGGTTCTCCCTTCATGGGTCCGCCGGACCACTGGAGGGCGAGGAACCTAGGCATAGGGTTCTTTACCCGATCCAAGGTGCATTATTCCTCGATGGGGGAGGCAGGTGGAGTTTACAGCTTGTTCTTCCGGTTCGGGAGGAATTGGCGCCGGGAAAAGCCCTAGCACTGACCTTGAAGGTGCCATCGAGCTTCCGGATAGCTAGTTCAAAGCAACAGCACATCAGCCCGCCACCCCTCAGTTCGTACACTATCGGAGATCCCCCAACGGAGCTTCGCCTCTTGGACTTCTTGCGCAAGACTGGCCTCGTCCAGCTTGTGGTTGCTGTCACCTATTCAGGGAGTGAAAGGGCAACCTATTCAGGTTCTGTAGACTTCGGCGTGCAACCTGGGAGGAAGAACCCCTAGAAGGCATTCACGGTCCCCGCGCAGTTAGGACGGCCAGAGTGCATGAAAGGTTTGTTTCCGGCACAAGCGGACCCGCTTGTGCAGTGCTGCAGTGTTTTCAAGGAGCCAGGCGCTGCTGAAAGCCACTATGGGCCGCTTCGCGACAAAATGGGGACTAGTGGCATTTTGATCTAGACAAGAACCCAACTTAGCTAGAGATCCCTGGACAGATTGCACTGGGGTGCAACCCGCCGCAGCGGTGAGGGCGAAGCCCGACTCAAGCCTTCCCGGAGGAGTTGACGGCCTGAGCTAGAATCCCCTGCCACCAGATCACCCCGGTGTCGAGAGCTCCTCAGCTAAGAACACGTCAAGAGGCAAGAACACAATCCCTGCCTTAGCGAATTAGCCCGCCGACCACTCGATGGGGCTTGGAGGAAGGAACCGGCTATTTTCCCCTCTTCCATTGGGCAACTAATAAGGTAAACAACAGAGCGAGAAACCCCATGCCGACAAAGATGAAAGCCTGGTATTTCGTAGGTGTAGATTTCGCGACGAACTGGTAGATTGCAAAGGCAAAAGTAAGCAGTGTAGCGATGGTTCCGTAGATGGTGAGCATCTTCTTGTTGAAGATTGCCTCGAACTGCTCAGCGACCAAACCCTTCATCTTGTCTAGGAGGGATTCAGGCATTGCAGTCAATTTGTTAGACAGCGTCGTCGTCTCGGTCTCAATCTTTGTTTCGAGGCTAGTTTGCATCTTCTTGAAATCTTCTTTTAGCAACACAACGTCGTGCGAGACAACCTGAAATTTCCCATGAAGCGCGACGAGTTCCGTGCCGATGTAGCTGAAAGGATGACCTGCTTCGACTAATTGCTTGGTGGGGTCGATCTTCCGCTCCGTGCGGCGAACCATCATTTTCTCGGGGATATCAACAGGAATCATTCGGCGGGACGGGGTTATCCCTTCGGAGTCCTGATAAGAATCCCTGTCTCGCTCTCCGTAGAGCTTATCTGGAACTTCAGACTCCTCAAGTTCGAACAGCGTGAGCTTAAACAGTCTCTCTCCTTGCTTCAGGCGGACCCTCTTGATTGAGCTGTTCCTAATACCCCAATTGAGAACTCCCCGGAATCCGGGATCTACCTTTGTCGAGCTAAAAAGGAACCCCTCCCGCATCATGGTGGTCGTGGGGGTAATGAGTCCCGCTAGGTTCGTCTGTTTGCTAAGGGAAAGTAGGGTCTCTCGCTTGAAGTCAAGTTTCTCCAGGCTTGATATTGTCACAAAATCGCCAGGCAGGATCTCAACGAAGTGGCCCGCTGGTACCGTGAATTCCTCGCCCGTTGAATCAAATTTTATTGAATTTCCGAGGCGGAGCTCGTAACTGTTCGACACTACACACTCTTTCGAGCCTCCGATTATGCATGTCCCGAGAAGCTTCTCTATTTCGCGGTCAGGAAGGATCCTTGCCATGGTTACGACCTCGCAGTGGTACTTCTACTTTACCACTGACTTACCGGGTTTAGTACATGCAATGAGGACAGGTTCCAGAAATCGAACTTAGCTAGAGGTCTCCGGGCAGTTCGCGCTGAGATGCAGCCCGGCGCGGCGGGGGTGTTCGGAATTGCCGATCCCGCTCTCCGGGAGCCCGAACGGCGGGGTTGCCGATTGGTGATTGATGGTTGGAGAGGGGGAGCCGGGAGTCAAGGGCCGGAAGATAGCAGACGCGGGGCGGGAGTCAGAATTCAGGATTCAGCGGATGAGTGGAAGGCGGCGCAAGCGCAAGCCGGATTCCGTGACCGTGACGAGCGCCCCCTGCTGCAAGTCCTCCACGCAGTGTTCGATCACTCGGGTCAGCAAGTCGGCGAATTCTTCGGCGCGCACGCCCTCGATTCGGATGCGAATGACCGAGGGGCTCGCCGCGCCCGTGAGCGCCAGTTGGGCGTGAAAATCCGCATCCAGCGTAACGACGATCTGGCCCCGCTCGCGTGCGTGGATTGAAACGACAACCCGGGCGCGACCGGCAAAGGTATTGTCGTCGCCCCGCGCGCGGGGGGGTGCGGATGGGGATGTAGTGTGCCCCATTGAACTACCTCATCTAGAGAGGCTCAGAAGCTCCTTCTCTGTAGGTCGCTCCCTGATAGCCAGGGCCTGCTGTCATCGTGCACCAAAACAAATCCTTTGGCACAGCAGAAAGTGGTGTGAAACGTTCATGATCGGTTAGTCTGTTGCGGGAGGCGCCGCGGACACCCTTTGGTACAGCCAACATGAGAGACGGCTGGAACCTCTTGCGGGTACTCGGATGAGGTGGAGTCACTAGCCGAGGATTTCTCAAATGTACCCCCGTATCTTGATCGATCTTCTGGGTGCCCATTGCAAAGGGTTTTTAGAACTCCGAAATGCCGACTTCACGGCCGAGTGACCGCCGACATGAGAAGAGGAGCCGCAAGGCGCTGGGATAGTTACCGAGTCGGCGACGGTACGCCCGGAATCGCGTTGGCAACGGGCCCAGATCGAATGGCGGTCTGGCCCTAGCGACGGGATGCGCGTTCCTCCGAAGTTGAGGCGTTTACGGGCGTCTGAGCCCGCTGCCGAAATCCCGAGCGAAGCCGAGGGATCAACGCAGTACCGGGCAGAGAGATCAACACGGCGCTACCAGGACCCCCGCGGGGCGGCGTGGAACACGCGAGCAGTCTAGTCCCCCCTTGCTGATGGGCGCATACATGAAGAACAATGTGTGCGCCACCCGGGGCAAAAGCCTACAGTCAGACGAGCACTGACCGTGGATACGGGCTGCGCCGGGGACGTCTGCCCCGCCTGAGGGCGCATGAAGCCAGACTAGGTGTTGCTGGGCAGCGCTCCTTGACCTGCCAGCAGGAATATTCTCGCCGGCATTAGAGGGCGAATTGACAGCGGTATGCCTTCTCCGATTCTTGCTCTCTCAAAATCAAGGAGGATGCGATCGGGGTCCTTGAATTCGGCTTTGTCCAACTGCGTCGCGCAAGTCCCAAGATGGATTTCAGTTCCAAAAAGCCTGAAAGTGATACTTTGATGCACAATTCTAAGGGGGACTATTTCACGGAGAATATTCGGGAGCAGTTCTGAGTTTTCCGCGCTCTTCACTAACGTCATGGAAACGTTGTCCAGCGGCAGCGTTCCGCCGGTCACAAGTGCATAGAGATAACTCACGGATTCGAAGTCCTGCTGGCTAATTCCCCGCGGCTCTGGCAGTTTGATGGTTACTCCGAGTTTTTCGGATATGCAAGCAAGCATGGCGATCAAGTGTATGCCCTGTTGAGGGACGTCAAACCTGTATGGCGGAACTCGAAGCACGCCAAGGGCTTTGCCGTGCCTTAGCGAGTAGATTTCAATGTCACTCCCAGTTTCAAGTATTCGCAATACGGCGACAGCCTTCTGGACCTGTAGAACATCCTTCCCAACGAACTGCTTCTTGAAGGTGATCCTGCCCTTTGTGGTCGGTTTGGTCGGGGTCGGAAGTGCTAATCGGATTTCGAACGGCAGATTCTCGTTCCTGGTCGAGATTTCAAATTCCTCAGTACCTGCTCGCACTATTTGAAAGTCAAGTAATTCATAGACCACCCGTTCCTTGTCTCCAACAAAGGAGAGCCGGAGCGGTATGGGCTCACTCGTCGACACCGAGCCGATGCTGAGGTCGAATTCCCCGGGTACAAGTCCGAGAGTCGAAAGCAAGGGGACAGTCGCTTTGAAATTGTGAATTTCTTCGCGATCAAAGTGCTGAGGCTGCCCTGTACGGATCAGCGAATCCATCTTTTCGATAGCAGTTCCGGCCAAGGTAATTGAAAATCCGACAGGGTCCAGCGAAAGAGCCCGGCCGTCGCGTGCATATGCCTTTACCGTCTTTCGCCCGTCCGTTATGGCAGCGACAAGCCCCGGTTCTGGAGGAGGCGGGAAGACGGCGGCTCCCCTGTCCCCACCGATCGTCACTTCGTATAGGAACCTCGGATCCTTTGCCCTTAAGCGCTCTATGTATTGCTGTGTATCCTCACCCGGAATCGGCTCTAATTCTTTTTCAGTCAGCGCCTTGGAACGCGGTATCAGTTTACGTACCTCGTCCAGAAGTAGGGCGTCCGGAAAGTAATGACTCCTGAGCGTATGACGGAAAATCAACTCGCGGACGATGTCTGAGCCTTGGACCAGATCGACCTGAACCCTCTTCGCTCCGTACGAACGCTGTAGCTGCTGGAACCATCGATGTGCCTTTATGTCGAAATCCATGTTAAGGCATAACACCCACAGCCGCGGCGAAGAATGATTTCGATACTCTCAATTGGCCCACTGTGATGCTCTGATTTGGCCCACCCTGGGAACCAAGCCGACTACTCTGTTTTGGGCTGAACCCGGAACGGAGGACGCGGTGGATTGGAGAGCCAAGGTGG
>Ga0315280_10010099_pt1 | contig 11911 bp, 9 predicted proteins | sample YL17G06_40_MG_FD_203697 | JGI IMG/M metagenome (GOLD analysis project Ga0315280, IMG submission 203697) | Sediment microbial communities from Yellowstone Lake, YNP, Wyoming, USA - YL17G06_40 | ecosystem: Environmental > Aquatic > Freshwater > Lake > Sediment | place: USA: Wyoming | collected... | reverse complement strand
AGTCGTTGTCCTCGAAGAGCAAGTCACGGGCTGTGAGAATGCCGAGCAACTTCTTGTTCGCGTCGACTACTAGCAGTCCGCTTACGCCTTTCTCTTGCATCAGTCTCTTTGCGTCGGACATTGTGGCACTCGGCCAAATCGTGTATGGCTCCTCGATGATCACGCTCTCCGCTCGCTTGACCTTCAGAACCTCTTCGACCTGTCGTTCCACGGGCATGAAACGGTGAATGATGCCTATTCCACCGTTATGGGCCAAGGAGATAGCCATGGCTGACTCAGTCACCGAATCCATGTTCGCGCTTACGATTGGAGTGTTTAGTTTGATGTTCCTGCTGAGTCTCGTTGAGAGATCAACGTCTTTTCTTGAATGAATCGAACTACGCTTCGGAACTAGTAAGACATCGTCAAAAGTCAGCGCATCCCTAATTGGGATAGGCATCTATGATTACCTCCGCTATTTCTGTGACTCTCATATTAAAGGAAGAGGCTGAGGCCTTCACCCATACTAGTCTAAGCCGGCCTTCCCAGGCAAGGCTCGTCAGCAGTAGTTTGAGTGGGTCGTGAGTTTCAGGCCGGTCCTATCCAAGAGCGCGCTGGCTCTCTCGCGAGCCTGCCCGATGATCTCACGCTCGTCGAGAGTCTTCACGTTTTTGTTCTCCATGATTGTCTGTCCATCAACCATGACTGTGTCTACGTCGGTTCCGCATCCTGCATAGACGAGATCGGAAACGTGATTGTTGTTTGGAACCATGTGAACGCTGTCCAGGTCAACGAGGACGATGTCTGCGAGCTTACCCGGCTCCAGAGTGCCAAGCCTGTCCTGCATGCCGATCGCTCGTGCTCCATGAACCGTCGCCATCTCGAGAACCGTTTCCGCGGGCATCGTCATTGGATCTGATAATCTGACTTTGTGTATGTACGCGGCCAGTTTCATCTCCCGAATCATATCGTAGGAGTTGTTGCTGGGGCCGCCATCACAGCCCAGTGCGACGTTTACTCCTTTCTTGAGCATCTCCGGAACACGCGCGATCCCAGATGCGAGCTTCGTGTTCGATGACGGACAGTGACTGATATTCGTTCGCGTCTTGCTGAGAGTCGCTATATCGCGGTCCGTAAGCCAGACAGCATGAGCCAGCACCGTCCTCGGAGTGAGTAGCCCGACCTCGTTAGCGAAGGCGACCGGGCTCTTCTTGAACTTGCGGCGAGCGTATTGAAGATCCTCCTTAACCTCACACAAGTGCATCGTGATGCCGGCCTTTCTCTTCGCGGCCTCTTCAGCGATCTTCTCGTACAGGGCTTTGCTGCAGGCTCCGAGGGAGCGTGGACCGAACCAGACACTGACTCTGCCGTCGGCTTTTCCGTTCCAGCGGTCGTACATGGTGATGGTTTCAGCAAGGGATCTATCGCCATCTTCGATCATTCCCTCATACATCATCTGCTTCCTCCCATACGCTGGCGTATCCATGATCGTCTTGGCCAAAGAGCCACGCATTCCTGACTCTTCAACCGCTTTGGCGATGCCGTCAAACCCATATCTGGTGTGAGTCATTGACTCGATGAACGAGGTTGTCCCGGATTTGATCATCTCGAGCATGCAGAGCTCGGCGCTGACTCTCCCATCCTCGGCATCAAAGTTGCCCTGAAGAGGCCACACATACTTCCCAAGCCAGTCGAGAAGGGAAACATCGTCGGCGCAGCCTCGAATGAGAGCCTGAGCAAGGTGGACGTGACAGTCGATGAGGCCGGGGATGATTAGCTTTCGTGATGCGTCAATTGTATGCTCTGGCGCATACTTCCGATGTAGCTCGTCCGTCTTGCCCACATCGGTGATATGCGAGCCTTCGACCATCACGGCGCCATCGCGAATGACTCTTCGATGCGCATCAAGCGTGACAACTACTCCATGCTCTATCAGAATGGATTCCATATGCGGAAGCTTCCGAACAGATCTCTGCTTGATTAGGACTTATGTGTAAGTCTTCTATGCGCAGGCCACAGTTCTCATGCGTCCCTAGGGATGTTAGCACAAATCGGAGGGTTCAGATTACGATGTCCGCACCAGCAGACCCACCACCACACAAAATACCTGAAACGACGACGGACGACGGTTCAAATTCTGATGCCCGCACCATGGGTTTCGATTTCCCAAAGGTCACAAAGTCCTTGTTGCTGATTCGGCCTCAACCATTCAGAGGCACTGAGATACTGGAACAGCGCGGAACTCGTTTGTGGCTTGCTCGATGAGCTGATTGAGGCCCTTGCCGACGTATCTGGTTCTATCTATTCTTCTAACGGAGAGTGTTCATTATCAATTGATTCAGTTGGTTCGCTTCTTTTCCATTGGGGTCTTTCTGAGCGTTGAACACCATGACGGCTAGTCCACACAATCTTCCTGACTGGCTCACAACTCTCAGAGCATTCGAACATTCAGTTAGCCCAAGCCCATCCGGCACAGGCAATTGAGTTGCTCCGATTTCCCTAGGATCCAGGACATCTATGTCGATGTGGACGTAGATTCTTCTTGAGGTTCGTAGCAGTTTCTCGGTTGCCTCCTTCATGGCGTGCTCGGGCCCCAGCTCTCGGAGCTTGTCCATGGTGTAGAGATGAACCTTGGATTCTTTCAGCATCTCTCGCTCGGGCGGGTCGAGGTCTCGAACACCAAAGATCACTATCTGTTCCTCGCGTAGCTGTGGTTTGTGGCCGAAGATCTTCGTGAGCAGGTCCGGCCCGTGCCCTGCGAGCATGGCTACGTCCATGCCTCCGATAAGTCCTGAAGGGGTGGTCTCAGGGGTGTTGAAGTCGCCATGGGCGTCCAAATAGATCAGTCCGATCGTCTCACCAAGTCCCTGCTGGAGTCCTTCGACGATGCCCAGGATTATGCTGTCCTCTGCGCCTAGCATGAGAGGGAAATATCCTTGCTCGCACGCGCTTCTCACGCGGGGAGCTACAGCTCTGCAAACCGCTACAACTTGGTAAGGATTGAGAAGTCTTGAATTGGTGTTATCCCGCGGAGGCAGATCCACTTTCACATCGCCCAAATCCGCAACTACATCAGCAACCTGACTGAGTTGTCTGACTAGTCCTGCCTTGCGAAGCGCTGCAGGGCCTTCATCTATTCCCTCGCCTTTCCAGCCCACGGTGTATGGAATCCCAATCACACCAATCGATCTGAGCCTCACCACGAACGAAAACTCCGCACACTCAGAACGCTTGCGACCATAAATCAGTGTTGTGCATTCACCCTTCGGTAGGATGATGTTTCCGAAGTCAAACGCACAGTCATAGAATTCTCAATTCAGGTTGGACAATACTGCCAGCATCAGAGGTATGTCTGCTACTGTGGCAACTCGACCTATGCATTGACCTGTTTGGGACGTGAGAATCAGTATGGTAATGATGGCGATGCCGACCGGAACCCCCCAGGGGGGTACCCCCCTCAAGATGGAGATACTGGGAACGCCAGCGTGTGAGAGTCATGATCGCATCAAACCACTCGGAAGAAACCAAGAGCTGAAAGACGCGCATCCAGATGAGGGGACTCCCTAAGAACGGGGAGGATCGAGAGGCGGAGTCCATGACCGGCCCAAGCACCTCGCGGTGCTTCTCCCTAGCTTTTCTCCTTTCTATTTGGTTTGGCGAAGCATACGAGGCCTCCGAGTTGGCTGAGACGAATTCCCGCTCTAGTCTCAGCGTTCACGATGGTTGTCTTGATGCCATTGTTCTTTGAGATCTGCAGAAGCCTTAGGACTCTTCCTCTGTTCCTTGGGTCCGCCAAGTACTTGTCAGTTAAGACAACGTGCTCTGGTCTGAGGCTATTGTGCTCTTGTCGACCGTAAACTAGGCCCTCTATTTGCTCAAGTGAGTACGACACAACCGTCTCACTTTCATCCATGCCAAGGCTCTTCTCCAAGACCGCGGCAATGTTCTCAGCATCGCGAGACCTTGTTTCGCCTATCATCTCGCGGAAGGCTTTCGTTCTCACCAGCTCGTGGACTTCATGAGGCCGTCCCGCCGAGCCGATCAATTCACCAAAGGTCGCAGCGTTGGGGCCTTCTCGGACGAGCCACGCGTGATGTTTCCGGATGTGGTCAAGGAAATTCTCGGCGTAGTCTGTCCTTGCAGGAGCCGCAAGCACTATGCTTCTGACTCCTTCCTTGAAAGCGGGCCTTAGCGCATTCACGATCGACTCGTTGAAGTCGTACAGTTCTTCTCCACGTTCCACCGTGCCATCCAGCTTCACCACTTCGCTGAACACGCGCCACAGGACCGCTCTTCTCTCCTCAAGCCCAATCAGAACGGCTAGAGGATATCCGCGCCTGTAGGGGCGTCCTCTTCTTGTCAAATGCCAGTCGCCCAAAGTTCCGGCTATGGTCCCTTCACTGGAACCATAGGAGCACTCATCCGACCTGTTCGTCTATTGCCTTTGCGATGATGTCATAGGAAGGTGCGCCCAGATAGGATGATGAAACGGCTCCGCTTTTCGATAGGACAAACAGTGTCGGGACTGCCGTTATGCCGTACATTTGGAATACTTCGCCTGTTGCGTCGTAGACGTAGGTCAGGCTCGAGTTGTACATTTGGATGAACTCTGCAACGGCGGTGGGTGAAGAATCCCAGCGTCCAGCAATCGCTATGAAAACGACCCCTTTCTTCGCGTATTGCTCGTAGAGCTTCTCCATGAAGGGTGCTGCTTTCTGAGAGAACGGACACGATGGTCTCATGAACTCAAGCACTATCACGTTGCCCCGGAAACTGGACAGCGTCAAGTTACTGCCGGTCAGCCCTTTGGCGCCAACGATCGGCAACGTGAAGTCTCCCTCTAGTATTGCCTGTTCGGTCGTCGCTACGAATGTTACAATTGATGTGACAGTCGCGGTGGCCGTGAACGAGACTGTTGTGGTTCCCGACGCTGCGTGCCAGGGAAGACTGGGACCCAACGCGGCCCCGGCATAGATCCCGAATGCTGCGGCGAGAACGAATATCAGAACCAGGAGCCCCTTCCTCATGTTCGGCTGGATTGGCTGAACCCCCACGCAACGGGAGCACTCACGTGCCGACTCTCAAGCTTTTCGTGACGCCCGCTCCCCACCGCTCCGCCTTGTACACATGTCAAGGCTGCCGTACTCGGGGGAGAAAGACTAAACCGTAGCCTTCTCGCCGTGTAGTTCCGAGCTTGGCATCATTGGTTCAAGTCTCCTTGGCACGCTACTGATCATTGTCTCACTTGCTGCCCTCGGCAATGCTGTCAGGGTGGGCCAGACTGCCGCTACTGCTACGACCCTGGGAGGCCAGTCTCCGGTTCAGACGAGTACCGCCTCCTGCGAAGCCCTTGCAGTCTATGTACAATGCTGGAGTTCCTGCTCGTCATTGTTCTGATGGTAGCCGTGGTGGCCCTTTTCTTCCTGATTAGATTGTACCGGAAAACTAGGTTCTGAACGGACGCCTGCCGTCAGCTAGTCTCAGACCCTGCCCTTTTTCCAAGGGAAGAGGACGGGCTTCAACTGCGGCTTGTTTCGCACAAAGGAACGTGCAGCAACTCATATCATAGAAGCGAGCTGGAGGCAAAGAAGTCGTGATGGCTGCACATGAATTCTCAAAATAGAATCCTAAACGCGATTCCGTCAGCGGGGATATTGGCTGTAACAATTATACTGGTAATCACGCTGGTTTACGTCCTAAGATTGTATCACGGTTGAGACCGAATCTGTCAGTCGCCTCAATGGAGAAACAAAGCCAAGATCAATATCACTGAATTAGCGCTATTCTCTCAGTAGGCTGAGGCGCTCGGTGGATTGACGCTCGTTGATGTCCGCTGGCAGTACCTGGGCTTACAGGTTGTACGACTAGAGAACGAACTCATTTCCATTGACGTGCTTCCTGAGCTTGGGGCGAAGATCTACAACTTCGTTCATCTTCCCTCTGATCGAAACCTGCTGTGGCATAATCCGCGCGTTCCACCAGCTCGTCAGCAATTCGGCGCAAGGTTCGACGATGTGTGGTCGGGCGGATGGGATGAACTGATACCGAACGACATACCCACGCCTGTAATAGGCAACGAAACGCTGCCCGACCATGGCGAAGTCTGGTCCCAGGCGAGTGAATGGCAAGTCATCAAGTCGAGCGAGTCGGGTGCAGCTGTTCGGTTTGTCAACCACGGGCATGTCTTGCCTACGGCGTTTGAGAAGACAATCTCATTGCGGCGGGGTGACCCATTTTGCACAGTACAATATCGTCTCACAAACTTGGGGCGTCAACCAGTTGATTTCCTTTGGAACATTCATCCAGCCATGGCGATCTCGCCCACGACGCGGTTGGACTTACGTGCGCGTCGCGGAATAGTTGAGAAATGGGGCACCGATCACTTCGAGGGAGGCAGCGAATACGATTGGCCGTATGCGATCGATCGCTCAGGCAAAAGGGTTGATCTTCGCGAAGTGCGTCCGCCAGAATCCACTCTCGCGGACCATCACTATCTGCCAGATGTCTTAGAGGGCTGGTACGCAGTCACTGACACGCAAGCACGAGTTGGCTTTGGCCTCGTGTTCCCCACGAGCGTTTTCCCGCATCTTTGGCTGTTCCGCACGTTTGGCGGATGGCGAGGATTGTACACGCTGATCCTTGAGGCCTCAAATGGATACCCGAACGACCTTGCGATAGCGCGGCAAACTGGCCGTTGCGGCCACCTAGAGCCAAGTCAAACGATCGAGGCTGAAGTCAAGGCTATCGCATACAGCGGTTATGCAGCCGTCGAACGAATTGAGCCAGATGGCACAGTCATCGGCGGCAAACCGTGACGCCGTCCTGAGCGAGAAGATTGACATGCAGGCTACGTTTGCACTGATTCCAGAATGGGAGACGGAAAGTCAAGTTTTCTGGTATCTTCTCGCTGCTTGGCCCTCATGTTTGAGAGAAGGCTGAGATCATCGCTTCAACGTCTTCTCCCAGCGGGTATAGAATCGGGCAAGTGCACCCGCTTCGGCTGTACTCTTCGACTTTCCTGCGGCAATCGTCGGCTGTCCCTGATGCAGTGATCAGCTGAACGAGCTTGTCGTCGATGAGTTCCATTGTCTTCTCAAGCCCGCCTGGTTTTGCCGGCCATCCTCCCAGAGCCTCCGTAACCTCCTTGATCAGTGCATCTTTGACGCCGCTGGCTTTGGCGATGTGCGGTTGTTGTCCGAGATATTGTGCGATCAACGGGCGCGCTCCGTCCATGGCCTTGTCCGCGTCATCATCAAGTGAGCATACGACAAGTTGAGGTCGGTCAATATCCTCGACCTTCTTGCTGGCCTTCTTTGCGCCCGACTTCAGGTACTCCATGGCGGTTTGGTTGTACTGTGGAGAGACGAGATAGTTCAGAACCACGCCGTCAGCGATCTCTCCTGTGAGCTCCATCATCTGCCACCCTGTGGCGCCTATGTAGATTGGAATGTTCCGCGGAGTGTCAGGGTCGCCGTGGACCACGTCCAGCCTGATGTCTCTCACCTTGACGGTCTCGCCATCGAATGTCACCGTCTCCATCCTGAAGAGACGCCTGAGAACTTCCACGTACTCTCTCATCGCCTTCAGCGGTCGTGAGCGATCGATACCCACTTTCCAAGCGAGCGGATCCCACCAAGCGCCTATGCCCAAGATCATCCTGCCGCCCGACAGCTCGTCAAGGCTGAGAAATGTCTGTGCTGTCAAAGCCACGTTCCGGGTCCAGTTGTTGATTACGCCCGTGCCAAGCTTGATCTTGCTAGTCACTGTCGCCATGGCAGCCAGCGGGGTTATCGCGTCTCTTGCGAGACGCGACTCAGCCTGCCACACCGCCTCAAACCCATGCTTCTCCGCAAACTGAGCATACTTGATGCCGTCTCTGATCGGATGCTTATCCTGAAGGTAGAGAGCCATTCTCCCCATTTCTAGCGCCACCCAGACTCCAAGGTTACAGATTCTCCATGACAGGCAACATGAGACATGACTAGCGCCTGCGAGCATAGGATGCTTGGTTCTGAACCATAAACACATCGAGATAGAACATAGACACCAAATAGCCAGCTACCGTGACCTAGTCTGATCTGCCATGAAGACGGGAAGAATTATCCGAACGTTCTCCGCAAAGGATGGGCGAGAAGTAGTCCTGAGGACCCCCACGTGGAATGATCTTGATGATCTATTGGGGCTGATCAATTCGCTCGTCGAAGAACGAACCGACATACTCATTGACGAGAAGCTTCCGAGGGACGAGGAGATCGACTGGTTATCGAAGACTCTAGCTCGTCTTGAGAAGGATGAGACATTTCACTTGGTTGCTGAGGTGAATGGCAAGGTTGTTGGGAGTGTCGAGTTCGGTAGAAAGACCAGTGGCTACGATAAGCATGTCGGGATGTTAGGGATCGTAATCGGCAACGGTTACAGAGACTTGCGAATCGGGATGGAGATAATGAAGAGCTTGATCGAGCAGGCTCGCGCTGTGGGCTTGAAGCTTCTAACACTAAGCGTCTATGTGACCAACGAACGTGCACGGCACGTCTATCAGAAACTCGGCTTCGTGGAGACCGGCCGGATTCCGAAGAAGTTCTTCAAGGAAGGAAAATACGTAGACGAGATAACGATGGCCGAAGCTCTAGAGTAAGCTCTGGGCGCAAGTATACCGGCCAGCTGAAATATCACACTTCAATAGTTCGGATTCACACTATCGTTGGAAGACAGACCTTGGACTTTGAGAAACTCGGCTCATTCTATCTGGGCAAAGAGTACGATCTGAAGAAGGGAAAACTGCTAGATCAGCTCGTGATGTATGACGCTCGCGACCTGACGACCCACGCCATCTGCGTCGGAATGACCGGCAGTGGCAAGACCGGCTTGTGCCTCTGTCTCCTTGAGGAGGCCGCGATTGACCATGTGCCGGCGATCATAATTGACCCGAAAGGCGACATGACGAACCTGCTGCTCACCTTTCCCGAGTTGCGCCCGGAAGATTTCCGGCCTTGGATCAACGTGGACGACGCGCAACGCAAAGGCCTCAGCGAAGACCAGTTCGCTGCTCAACAGGCGGATATGTGGAGCAAGGGGCTCGCTGATTGGGGCCAAGACAAAGCTCGGATCAAAATGCTGCGAGACTCAACAGACTTTGTGATCTACACTCCAGGTAGCGACGCAGGCGTTCCAGTGTCTATCCTGCAGTCTTTTGCTGCACCAACACTAAGCTGGGAGACTGACTCTGAATTCATTCTTGAGCGCATTCAAGGGACCGTGAGCGCGCTCCTAGGGCTCATTGGGATTGATGCGGATCCGGTGCGGTCCCGGGAGCACATACTGTTGGCGAACCTGTTTCAGTACTTCTGGCGTCAAGGCCAAGACTTGGATCTCGCGAAGCTCATTTTGGCGATTCAGAATCCTCCTATCAGTCAACTCGGTGTCCTTCCTGTCGACACGTTCTTCCCCCAGAAGGACCGCTTCGAACTCGCAATCAGCCTCAACAACATAATTGCTGCACCGGGTTTTCAAAGCTGGCTCAAAGGATCGCCCTTGGACGCGGCCAGCTTTTTCAGCACGCCGGACGGCAAACCTCGCCACTCAGTCTTTTACATTGCTCACCTAAGCGACCGCGAAAGAATGTTCTTTGTGACGATGCTGCTGAACCAGGTGATCACTTGGATGCGTGCTCAACCCGGCACAACCAGCCTACGTGCGCTTCTGTACATGGATGAGATCTTCGGCTATTTCCCTCCGGTGGCTAATCCTCCGAGCAAGCAACCTATGCTTACCTTGTTGAAACAAGCCAGAGCCTTCGGCCTAGGCGTCGTGTTGACTACGCAGAACCCTGTCGACTTGGACTACAAGGGGCTCACGAACGCGGGCACGTGGCTCATCGGCCGGCTGCAAGCTGAGCGAGACAAGATACGCCTGCTAGAGGGCCTTGAGAGTGCCACATCGGTCACCGGTAACATGATGAATCGGGGTACGATGGACCGAATCATCTCCTCGCTGGCTAATCGGGTCTTCTTGTTGCATAACGTGCACGAGGATGCGCCTGTCACTTTTCAGTCTCGGTGGGCAATGAGTTACCTACGTGGGCCGCTGACCAAGGACCAGATCCACGTCTTGATGAACGGAAGGCAACCTGACACGTCTGTGGCTACACCCATAGCGAAGACAGGGGTATCGCTCTCAAAGCCTGCCGCGGTCGCGCCTGCACTGACCGCCATAGCACGACAACTGTCAGCATCACCTCCAGTCCTTCCATCTGAGATCCAACAGGTCTACCTCCCAACGCGTAGAGGCTCAACTGAAGCTCAGCAAGATATCGAGAAGCAAGCTGGCGGACCGGTTGAAGTGCAAGATCGTATCCTTCTCTATGTGCCGGCCGCGTTGGGAATTGGCCGCATTCGTTTTGCAGACCGGCGCCTCAATGTGGATACCTCACAGGATTTCGCTCTGCTCGCTCAGCCGCTAAGTGAGGGCGGACCAACGCGCTGGGAAGACGCACAGTCATTGGATCTAACATCACGCGATCTGCTGAACCGTCCAGAGCCAGAAGCTCGCTTCGATCAGTTGCCTGACTCTATCAACGAGGCGCGAGAACTGGACACGCTCAAGGACGACCTGATCGATAATCTCTACCACAACATTAGTCTTAAACTGCTTTACAGCTCGACTCTCAAAACGTATTCTCAACCCAACGAGACTGAACGCGATTTCCGCATGCGGATGAGTCAGTCCGCACGTGAGAAACGGGACGAGGAAGTAGACAAGCTCAATCAGAGCTACGAAACACGTCTGCGAACACTTCATGACCGACTGCGACGCGCGCAAACAGCCGTTGCTATGAGACAGGCGGACGCCGAAGCACGAAAGCGAGAAGTCGTGGTTTCTGCTGGCGAATCGGTACTGGGTATGTTTCTAGGCCGACGGTCAATGCGTTCCGCTTCCACTGCTCTCAGCAAGTATCGTCAGAAGACCGCGGCTGAGATGCGCGCTCAAGAAGCGGCTGGTAGCGTGGAAACCTTGCAGAAAGACATCGATCAGTTGGAAGCTGAGCTCCGGCAGGAGACTACTGCCATCACAGCACGTTGGGACGACGCTACGAAGGCATTTGATGAAGCTCCCGTGAGGCCTGCCAGGAGCGACATCGAGGTACAGTCGGTCGCGGTGGCGTGGGCACCGAACTGGCAACTTGCCTACCGCGATCAACAAGGCAATGTTCGCACCGAACTATTGAAGGCCTATTGAAGAACGGTGAACGATCTAGGCGCGAACCAGAACAGGTTGCGACTCTACTGTCGTTGCACGCAGGATGACCGAAGGTAGGAACACGAAAAGAAAGGAATGGAGCATGGGTGCCTGATGTTTCTGTCAGGCCCAGACGAAGCCTCTAGGTTGTCATGTCCTTTATTCTTGCGTTTGGAGCGTTCTTCTGGACTGATTTGATACCGTCCATGCAAGCTTCCTTTGTCTTGTAGGCTTCGCTGGATGCTATTGGCTCTCCGTTGGGAGCCCTCAGTCTGAATCTGAATTGCCCTGAAGCGTCTTTGAAGACTTCGAAATGTGCGTCTGCCATGTTCATCACATACGCGAGTTTCGGCTCATGTCAACTTAAGACTTGTGCCATGATCATGCGGCCTCGCCCAGCGTGCGTTGGCCTCTTCACAGCTATGGTGGCCCTAGGTCTTCTGGCGCGGGTCTGGGTTGCAGACGGGTTATTGAAGGGTAATGGTCTTGCCCGATTCAAGTCTCTTCGACCGCGGCAGAAGGAGCGCCATCAGTCCCCCAACTAGAGCAGATGCTATGGTCAGAGTGAAAGCAAAGTCTAGGCCCAGTTTGTCTGCGGCTGCTCCGAAGCCTAGAGCTCCGAACCCGCCTACGCCTACGGAGAATCCCAACATGAAGCCGGTTACTGCTCCAACATTCCCTGGCGCCGCTTCCGAGG
>Ga0315280_10010097_pt1 | contig 11915 bp, 10 predicted proteins | sample YL17G06_40_MG_FD_203697 | JGI IMG/M metagenome (GOLD analysis project Ga0315280, IMG submission 203697) | Sediment microbial communities from Yellowstone Lake, YNP, Wyoming, USA - YL17G06_40 | ecosystem: Environmental > Aquatic > Freshwater > Lake > Sediment | place: USA: Wyoming | collected... | reverse complement strand
AATGTTATTACTGTTCTTGCGATGTTGTCAATCATTACTGGGTTTTATGCCAAATGAATTCCAGGAACACCACACCAATCAGGCCTACTACAGATTAGCTATTGTCCCTGCAGAATACCACCAAGTGAACAATCAATCGAGACTTTTTCATATTCTAACATTATGAATGAATACCGGTCAACGAAGTCAGGCACGTTCCGAATTCCAGGGACACCATACCAATTAGGCCTACTACAAATTAGGTATTATGTCCCCAGAATACCCCACAGCTACAAACTCCTGTCGGAAAGAACCTAATCCTCGAAAGGGGATTGCACTTTTCTGACTATTGCTGTCTCAGCAACATCCTTTGCTATAATTAATAATACTGGCACCCAGCGCAGCTATAAATTGAGGTGCAGTTTTCATGGGCTAAGTGATGAATAGAAAAATGACCTCAGTAGTTCAAGACTGCCGGCGAGGACTATACTCAGATTACAAGGACCAGCTTTCCCTGCCAGAAAAATACTCGTGTATTTATGGCAATCCTGTTCAGGCTTTCGTGCCTCTGGACATTGACCAAGCTATTGTTGGAAGTGAAGCATGGATGATCAGACCAGCGAGTTGTTAAGGCTAACCTTGAAAGAACGGGATGCCGGGACCGCGGTGCTGGGGCGAGCCTTCACGGAATACGAGTTGCTTCGGTACTATTTCCCCGATAAAACGGAGCGGCGTGCGGTAGCCGATACGTTCGGTTTCATCTCACTTTCTGTCTGTCTGAAATACGGCGAGGTCTACGCGTCTTCAGAGAAGCTGGAGGGCGTGGCAGCCTGGCTGCCACCGGGGAAGGCACCTTTTGGAGGCTGGCAAATTATACGCTCGGTCCCGCTCTCAATTCTTTTCAGGTTTGGACGCCAGGGGGCAAGCCGAATGTGGGCTTACGGTAGACATGTAGATAACCTGCACCGCAAGCTGGTTCCGTACCCGCACTGGTACCTGCAAATCATCGGAGTGGACCCGGCATATCACGGACAGGGATTTTCCAGCCGGTTGGTGAGGCCGGTACTGGAACGTATCGACCGGGAGCGGATGCCATGCTTCTTGGAGACGAATACTGGGAAGAACGTGGCTATCTACCGGCGGTTCGGATTTGAGGTTGTTTCAGAGGATAAGATACCGGGAACGGAAGTGACGAGCTTTGCCATGTTGAGAAAAGTGCAAACCACGTGAAGTTTCACAATTCCAGGGACACCATACCAATCAGGCCTACTACAAATCAGGTATCCTGTCCCCAGAATATCACCGTAGTGGAATTGAAAGCACTTTAGGGGTTTGGTGTGGAGTGAGGGCGGAGGGATGGCGAATACGCAGCAACTGATTTTCTTGACGTAGATATTCAGGCTCTACAGCGTGCTAATCCGGCGATTATTATTTCTTTTTACTGCCACGGTCTCCCTCCATCTGAGATCGGGTTTCTTCCTCCAGAATCTCGAGGATTTCTTTCGCAGCGTAGGCTTTGTTCCGCTTGCCACCGGTAATCTCGGCTAGAATACCTTCTTCTATGAGGGCCCTAATGGCTTTCTGGGCAGCAGGAAATGTCACTTTAAGATACTCCTGTACAACCCTAGTATTTAATACTGGCCTCAAGAAAATGAGTTCCACAAGCTCCACTGCCGTCGGCGGTAAACGTTTTCCTAGGCTGGTTTGATAATAAGTGCGGTGAAGGTCTAAAAGTTGGCGAGCTCGCCAGACAGCATCATCCGATTGCTCAACTACTGCCTGCAAGAAGAACTCCAGCCACTGCCGCCACGCACCTCTCTGACTGACTTCCAGAAGACGGTCATAGTATTCCTGGCGATGGCGCTCAAAAAAGGCGCTGAGAGAGAGCAGGGGCTTATTGAGAATGCTGCGCTGGCAGAGAAAAAGAGTAATGAGAAGCCGCCCGATACGCCCGTTACCATCGAGGAAGGGATGAATAGTCTCAAACTGGTAATGGACTAGAGCCAGTTCGACCAGTGGTGGTAACTGTGTATCGGCATGCAGGAATTTTTCCAATTGGTCAAGGGCTTCCTTCATCTCCGCCACAGGTGGAGGCACAAAAGTAGCGTCATTTAAGGTACACCCTGGGGGGCCAATCCAGTTCTGGGATTGTCTGAACTCCCCGGGGGTAGCCCGTTCCCCACGCACTCCCTCCATAAGAATAGCATGTATTTCACGAATGAGTCTCAGACTCAGAGGTAGGTCTTCTAAGCGTTTTAGCCCGTATTCCATGGCATGGACATAGTTTTGCACTTCCCTTACATCTCGCTGCTTCTCAGTCCTGGTAGCTTCAAACAACAGCAGTTCGGAAAGCGATGATTGTGTGCCTTCAATGCGCGACGAAAGGACGGCTTCCTTCCTGATGAAAGGATAAATGAGCAGATGGGGGTTAGGCAAAGTCTCACCAAGACCGGAGAGAATCCCCAGAGCCAGGTTAGCTTTGGATGTCAGTGATACCAGAGCATCACTCCAGTCAAGCTTTGGAGGCAGCGGATTGGGCACAAAAGCCCGGTACCCGTCTACAGCACGTACCAGCCCTGCCGGAAGGGCTATTTCTAAACAGAGCGGTATCCATATTAAACGCCAGTTTAATAAGGTTTCCTCTTATTAAACAAAATGCCTGTTTTGTTTAATAAGAGCATTGGAAGAAATAGTTAGCAAGCCTTTACAGTTCCCCAGAGATTGCCACGCCCTGACAAGTCAGGGCTCGCAATGACACGCTGGTAGGGGCGAAAATTCCCGGGACACCATACCAATCAGGCCTGCTACAAATCAGGGATTATGACCTTAGAATCCAAATGTCGTATAATAAGTACAAGTAAATCCGGCGTGAGAAACCTACGCGAGTGCCAAGTACCGGAAGGGAAGGTTACATTTATGAGAGTAGCGATCATCGGAGCAAGCGGATTTATCGGCTCATACGTTCGCGATGAAGCACTGGGGCGCGGTCATCAGGTAACTGCGATCGTGCGCCATCCTGAGAAGATAACTGCGCAAAACCCGCATCTTACCGTTGTGAAAGCGGACGTCCTTAAAGATAAGGTCGACGAACTGGTGAAAGGCCATGATGCGGTCATAAGTGCCTACAGTGCCAGCCGGGGCAGTCCCGATATCTACAATGAGCATGTCAGGGGCGCTAAGGCGATTATCAGCGGGGTCAAGAAGTCGGGAATCAAAAGATTGCTGGTTGTCGGTGGGGCTGCAACTCTGGAAGTCGCCCCTGGTGTGCAGCTTATTGATACGATGAGTCCGGAGCAGGTTACAGACGGAATGCTGGCAACCAGGGAAACACTTTACATACTAAAGAAAGAAAAGGAACTCGAGTGGACATTCTTGAGCCCAGCAGCCTTGATCAGCCCTGGAGAGCGGACGGGGCATTACCGGGTCGGGAAAGACCAGTTTCTTAAGAACAAAGAGGGCGAAAGCAAAATCTCCACGCAGGACTATGCCGTTGCCATGCTCGATGAACTGGAGAATCCGCAACATATTCGCGAGCGATTCACTGTCGCCTACTGAATTCCAGGGACACTATATCAATCAGCCCTACTACAAATCAGGTATTATGCCCCCGAATATCGCGAGCCTTCACCTCGGGACTTTCCAATGCACTGCTGGGAGAGTATAATTGGTGGCATAAGATTGAATACCTAAGCACGTAAGGGATAATGAGAATTGGAAGGTGGCGGAACACGGAAAAATATTCGTAAATCCTCTCAGACAAAAGGTATCCAAACCCTTAGTGTCTAACTCCGTTCATTCCGAAAACACCTGAAGGAACTTCCAGCGAGGCGGATATTATGGAACCATTGAACAAGGTTAAAAAAGCGCCTTTGATTTTTGTACCCGGCATCATGGGTTCAAGTTTGTTCAAAAAAGGGAGTGGTGAACCGATTTGGCCTGCAGCGGGATGGTGGGATAAAGGACGTTTTAGAATAACATCCTTAAGAGCGATAACATCTACTGATGATAGAGAAACTTCTCAGAATGAGCCTCTGTTTCCTTTGGTATATAGCGAATTGCTGCGTTACTTTGAGAATATGGGGTACATTCTCGGGCAAAATTTCTGGATATTCCCCTATGATTGGACTCAAAGTAACCGGAGGTCAGGGCGAAAGCTGGAACAGTTCATCCAAGATATACTTTTGACCCATCCGCAGTGGCACCAGGTCGATGTCGTGAGTCATTCCATGGGCGGATTGGTCACCCGAGCGGCAGCCAAGCTATATTCTGCACCAATTCGCCGAACGGTCTACATTGCATCACCGCATTTCGGTTCGCCTAAAGTCTTTTTTATTCTCCATCCCAAAATGAAATTTTATGTATTCGGGAATTTCTTTAGAAATGTGATAGGTGATCTGGCCTGGAGATGGTATTTACATCGCTTAGTGGATACTGAGAACATTAACCTGGAAAAGGAAATCAAGAGTGTGGCTTGCCAGTTGGACTCTGTATTTGAGCTATTACCGGATAGATTTTATTTCGAGCAGAACAATTTGGTAGTTGTTAGAGAGGCTAGTAGAGGTGATTGCCCCATTTGTGGCTTGGAGTCGACGTATTATAGCGGCCGGTGTAAATTTCCGTCTTCCGAACTCCAGGATAGAGTCAAGGAGGCTATGGCATTCAAGGAAGAACTGGGAGTGACACTTCCCGGACAGGAAAACCTGGTGATTTATTCGGATTCAGAAGAAACTATCGATGAGATAATCTGCCCAGGACGGGTTCCGTGGCGTCTCGGACGGTATAAAGATAGTGGACAAAAGGGAGATTCACTGGTGCCTGTCAAGAGTGCGACTCTGAATAATCCAACTGCTGCAAGGAGAGTACAAGGAACGCATAACGGTGTCCCAAATAGCCCGGAAACCAGCCTGCTAGTAAAAGAGTTTTTAGATAAACCATAATTACCGCTAGCACGAATTCTACGGGCACCATACCAATCAGGCCTACTACAAATCAGGTACTATGTCCTCAGAATACCAAAGGATATGTTAAGATGGGTGAAATGGACCTCCCATTGTGGTGTGATTTCAGCGACATCTTGCTCGAGGAATGGTCATGTCTCTAACAAGATTCATCAAGGATTTACTGAGGAAGCCTGAAGCAATCCCAACCCCCGGTGCCATATTCTACAATGCGACAGTGGCACTAGTTCTGCGCAAGCCGGAAACAAAAATAGCTAATGAGATAGCGGAAAAGATGGGAGGAGGGACTATTCTTGATTTAGGTTCGGGACCAGGCTATTTGTCAATAGAGATTGCCAGGAGGTCACCCAGCCTGCAGGTCTATGGCATCGATCTCAGCAGGCAAATGGTCAAGATTGCCAGACGCCATGCCAAAGGCGTTGGTAATGCTCGATTTGTGTTTGGCAATGCGGCCAAACTCCCTTTCAAGGATAATTCGATAGACCTTGTGATTAGTACGGGCGCTTCGCATCATTGGAAGACACCACGCCTGGTGTTTGATGAATGCTATCGTGTTCTAAAAACCGGCCAGGAAGCCTGGATCTACGATGGGTGTCCTGAGGTTTTCAACAACCCTGCTGATAGAAGAAAAGTGAGGGAGGAATATGGGTTCTTCGTTGGCAGATTTGGACCCAGAGTCTCTACACTACACGGTTTCACCAGGGAAGAATACCAGACCGTAATGAAGGGTATGCTCGAGCAAACGGCATTCAAAGGCAACTACCAGATGGCGCTAACCGACATCTGGATGAAGATTACGCTTAAGAAACGCATGTGAGCAATTCTAGGGACACCAAACCAATTAAGCCTAGCTAAAGTGTCCTGCTCTAATTGAGGGTATATGCCCGACGGAGTATATTTATGTCAGCATCAGTGAAGCCGCCTTATGTGCAACAAATCGGCAAACGGGGGGATTTAAAAGTATGGATTGTGGATGGCATCTACATCCGTGGTCACATCGACGAGGAGTTTACCAACTTCGGTCAACACTACCGGTATTCTTACATCCCAAAAGACGAATTCTGGATTGACCGGACAGCCAAACAGGATGAAACTCAATTTTTTATTGACCACCTACTGGTAGAGCACCGACTTATGGCGAAGGGCATGTCCTACGGAGAAGCGCTGGTGAAAGCCGACCAGGCAGAACGTAAAGAACGCCACCGTGCCGGTGACTTGAGACTTCTGAGACGCCGTGGGCAAGAACTGCCGAAGGGTGTTCAGGTTCATGAACGGTTGTGGAAAAGACTTGAGAATGGCCTGGCCATTTGGATCGTCAGAGGGCGTCTCGTACGTAGTGGGTTTGATATTGATTTTACTGCTGGTGGTCATGACCATGTGTATGAATTCGTACCTGAAAACGAAGTATGGATCGACGATGACATTGAAGAAGAGGAGCGTCCCTATGTACTCTTGCATGAATTGCACGAGCGTAACCGTATGGCTAAGGGATGGCCCTATAGCAAGGCACACGCTGAATCCAGCGAACTGGAGTATCGCTGCCGCCATCACCCCGATGAACTACATGAAGCCTTGACGGCGGAAGGCTGGGCATAGCACTGTTGAACTTTTTGGCCGGCAATTCTAGGGGCACCATACCAATCAGGCTTACTATTCAGGCTTACTATAAATCAGGTATTATGTCCCCAGAATACCGCATATGATTTGCACTTGCAACAGATTATAAGGCATGCTTAAATTGGAAAGTGAACAGGTTACAGGACAAAATATAAAAGGAGGTATCAATAACAATGATAATAGAAGCGTCGCCGACCCCGCCCGCGTATCCCGCCACTTTGACAATCGACTACCCGGACAGAGCTCTTAATCGGTTAACCACGTTCTTCAGGATCTTCACACTAATTCCAATCGCTATTATCCTGGTCCTGGTAAGTGGTGGGAACTTTGATTGGCATGGAATGAATGGTTGGACCTGGCTATATGCTACGGGGGGTATCTTGTTTCTAGCAACCTTACTCATGATTCTTTTCCGGCAGAAGTACCCCAGGTGGTGGTTTGATTGGAATATAGCATTGGTTAAGTTCGGCACACGTGTTGCCACTTATATCGGTCTGCTTACAGATGTATACCCGTCAACTGACGAAGAGCAGGCGGTCCACATTGAGATCCCCTATCCAGACGTCCCGAAAGACCTTAACCGCTGGTTACCACTAGTGAAGTGGTTTCTAGCTATCCCACACTACATCATCCTGGCCTTTCTGGTGATTGCAGCCATCGTTTGCGTGGTGATAGCCTGGTTTGCCATCTTGTTTACCAGTCGCTATCCTAGAGGCCTATTTGACTTCGTAGTTGGCGTATCCCGATGGGCGCTGAGAGTAGCGGCATATGCTTTTTTGTTGACAACAGATCAGTATCCTCTCTTCAGTCTGGACTAGATTTACCTGGCGAATTCCAGGGATACCGTACCAATTAAGTATTATGTCCCCGGGATACACCCGGAGCCCTGGCAACCACGTATAACAAAGCTACAACATGAATGCAAAGAGAACCAGTACCAGGCCTTGGGTGGCGAGTGCCGCTAGCGTAAGAGACACGTTCACGATTGAGTTCGTCGTGAAGCAAAGGATTAGCTGTCTCAGGTGCTTGGTGATGGACTCGAGAAAGTGAGATAATACGTCCTGGTGTCTGAAATAGAAGGAGGTTGGGGCAATGTGCGAATTCTGCCATAAGCATGGAGAAGGCAAGATATGGTACCTGAGAGCGGAGAATTATTCGGCTGATTTACTAAGTGACTTGAAGCGGCGCAAGTTTATTGCCGATTTCTTTTCCCTGACCGAGGGGAGTCCTGGACTCCTTACGAAGCTCGGGAAACTCCGAATAATGCCGGCCTTTGTGAAAAACGCAGTAGTAACATACAGGGTAGGCAGACGGAAGAAGCTACATTTCGGGCAGGTCTTGCCGATTGAGGATGTGGAAAGAGTTTTCGGTCTGGTCAGCAACGTAGTACGGCTTCCCTGTTATTGCCGCCACATTAATCTCGGCACTGAACAGAGGTTCTGCTACGGGGTGAGCCTGGCGCCACAAGAAGGGGAGATGTTCAAGATAATAAGGGAAATTGACATGGACTATTTGACCGGCCCGGACACTTCCGGCCTGGAAGAGCTGACGAAGGAAGAAGCCCTGGAGAATTTCCGGCAGTATGAGAGAGAAGGCCTCTGCCATACGGTCTGGACGTTTGTGACGCCATTCATCGGGGGGATTTGTAACTGCGACCGCTCTGATTGCGGTGCCATGCAATCTACCTTAGTAGAGGGCGTTCCTGACATGTTCCGCGCCGAGTACGTGGCTGAGGTAAATCCGGAGCTTTGCAATGGCTGCCGGCAGTGTATGCGTGTCTGCCAGTTCGGGGCTATAGCGTATAGCGCGGCCAACAAAAAAATCTTTATTGACCACCTGCGGTGCTACGGCTGCGGTATCTGTCGCGCCAGTTGTACTAAGGACGCCATCCAGCTTCACGACCGCGCCAGTGTACCCGTGGCGGCTAACCTCTGGTAGTATTCACCGCTGTCAATCAGGAGCAGGCGGGTCCATCGGCACAGACTCCGGAACGGGCTCGGTCACCGGGACGCTATCCCAGATGCCGCTGCCCTTCTGTAAGCGGTACTCGCGGTAAAGCCACAGCCCGGCGACAATGGCACCGCCGGCGTCTGAAATCGGAAGAGACAGCCAGACGCCGTTCAGCCCTATGAGGCGCGGCAGGATGAGCAGGACCGGGAGGAGAAGACCCAGCTGACGCGCCAGGGAAAGAGAAATGGCTGTCCACCCCTTGGATAGTCCCTGGAAAGTGATGATAAACATGATGGTTGGACCCACCAGAATGAGGGCTGCGATGAAAATGCGCATCCCTGGTACGGCAACAGCTAACAACTCAGGGCTATTATTGAAGATAGCGATTACCTGTGGAGCGAAAATCTCCAGCAATACCAAGGCAACAGCCAATACCGCCACAGAAACGAGCGAGCCGTGTCTGACAGCCGCCCACAAGCGCCCCCAGAGATGTGCCCCAAAACAGAAGCCGACAATCGGCAGAAGAGCATGAGCCAGACCGATAATGGGAATAAAGGCGAGGTCGGCAACACGTAGTGCGATTCCCAGGGCCGCCAGTGCCACCGAACCGAAACCTGCCACAACTTGGTTGAATATGGCGAACACGACGGCTTCCGTGAGGTCCATCAGCGTCTCGGGCAGTCCCACGCGATAGATTTGAGCTATGAGGGACAGGTCAAGTTTAAGGTGATGCAGCTTCAAACGATAAACGGATTTATGCCCCAATAGATAATAGCAACTGAGTGCAGCAGCAAGCCCACCCGATATCGTCGTGGCGAGGGCAGCCCCACCGATACCCATCTCCGGGAAAGGCCCCCAGCCGAAGATCAAGAACGGGTCGAGGACAGCGTTGAATACAGAGCCAGCAACGATGAAAATCATCGGCTTGATTACATCCCCGGCCGCATGGAAAATGTTGCGGGTCATGAACCGGAAGAGAATAAATGGTATTCCCCAGCCGAAGAAGACCAGATACTCCGCCGTCATGTCGATGATCTGCGGTGGAGCCCCGAGCAGGGCGGCTAACGGCCTGGCAAAGAAAACACTGGGGATGATGAAAACGACCCCGAAGATAGCGGTCAAAGAAAAAACCTGGCCAGCCACATGGTTAGTCGCTTCAGTGTTTCTTTCACCGAATTGCCGCGATGCTAGCGCATTGGCGCCAATACCAGAGCCAAGACCTATAGCACACACCGCTGCATAGAACGGAAACGTTATGGTTATAGCAGCAACCGCTTCATAGCTGACTCGACCCAGCCAGAAGGTATCAGCCAGGACGTAGAGAGACATGGCTACCATTGAGACCATGCTGGGCGCACTCAGGCGGGGGAACAGCTTGCTCAGCCGTTCTGTACCCAGACGTGCGGTAGTCTCTTGAAGTTCGCCGAGCTTATCTGTTTTCATTATCCTTGAGACTAATCATAGCTATACAGGCCATGACTATTCAATAGTAGAATCCTCGGCATGTGAGAATTCCCGGGACACCGTGACAATCAGGCTGACTATGAGCCCTTCAGCCTTCCTTTGTCACGCTGAGCCGTCTCCGGTCTATTTGGCCCGACCTGGTTCTAGGCAGGCTGTCAACAAACTTGATTTGCTTGGGCACTTTATACTCAGATAAGCTCTGGCGGCAAAAATCGCGTATTTCGTCCGGCGTGGCACTTTGTCCGTCCTTAAGCACTATGAAAGCTGTGGGTATTTGTCCTTTATAGTCATCAAGGACACCAACACAGGCTGTTTCGGCTACCGAGGGGTGCTTCAGGAGGACTTCTTCAACTGCCGCGGGGAGAATTTTAACTCCCCCTGAGGGCACAATAATGGATGACGTCTTTTGTACGAACTCCAGATAGCCGTCCTCATCCAACTTGACCAGGTCGCCAGTATGAAACCAACCATCTTTAAGAACCTGGGCTGTGAGTTCAGGCGACTTGTAGTATTCTCTCATCATCCAGGGGGCTCGGGCAACAGCTTCCCCTACGCTGCCACGGGGTACTTCCTTGCCGTTTTTATCCAGCACTCTGAGCTCAGCCAGGGGCTTCCCGGCTGTACCCAATTTGCGGTCACGAATAGCACCTATAGTGACGATTATCAACTCCGTGAGTCCATATATTTCGCACGCAGTTAAGTGAAACTTTTTCTCAAGCATCTCCAGGAAAAGGGCTGAGGATTTGGCGCCGGCACAAAGCACCGCCCTTAACGAACTGAGGTCATAGCTCTTAATCGTCTCTTCGTCTATCATGGCCATGGCATTAAAGCTGGCGGGGACGCCTATGAGCATGGTTGCTTTTTCCTGAGCTATAGTCTCCAGAATATTCTTGGAACTGAAGTGGGGGAGGATGGCTATGGTGGCTCCCCTCCAAATGGGCATGAGAACAACTAACCCAAATCCCAGGAGGTAGTTGAAAGGGAGCAGACCTAAAACAACATCGTCTCTCTCCAGTTCAAATTTTGCCACCGCTATGGGCAAAATTGACAGGAACGACGCGTGAGTATGCACTACGCCCTTGTTCTTCCCCAGCACGCCCAGGGTGTAAAAAAGGATAGCTTCATCTTCGCCCTCTATATTGACAGATGGTGATACAGGGGAGCTACTCGCCACCATCCCATTGTAAGGGTCTGTACCGACTTCAAGAACCTGCTTCAGCAGGGGGGCATTGGACAAAACTGAAGACAGCATGGGAGAGAATCTTTCTTCGGTAATCAGGATTTTGGAATCAGATTCACGGAGTTGAGGCTCAAGTTCGGGCGCCTTAGCTCCGCTATCGAGGAGCACGCTCGCAGCTCCAGCTTTAAGCACTCCAAAACAATTGATGACCCACTCAGGGGTACGAGACATTAGAATGGCTACGTGGTCGCCCTTCTTTATTCCTAGACTTATAAGGGCGTTGGCTATCTTGTTAGAAGTTTCATCAAGTTCGCGGTAGCTAACTCTGCGAGAGCCAAGGACGATAGCCGTATTCTGTGGCACCTCGCGGGCAGTTCTTTCTAGCATCTGCTTGAGATTCTTGAGATTCATTATCTCCCCCGAAAACTTGATGAATTTTAAGTAGGATTATGAGCTAATTTCTTATTTCCTGTCAATGGAATTCCAGAACACCATACCAATCAGGCCTACTACAAATTAAGTATTATTCCCCCAGAATATCCATGGGCCCCGCTCCAAAACGGCATAAGTAATTTCGTCCGCCCTTGGCTGGAGAAGCCGAGTTTTTGAAAACTCGGGTGATTGCTTTATACTATTCGATGATTGATATGGCGATGACAGTATAGACAACTCGGGAAGGTTACCTTGGGCGACAGAGATTTAGAACTGCTGGAATTTCATAAGATAAGGGAGATACTGGCCGGCTTTACTTCGTTTTCCGCCAGCCG
>Ga0315280_10010095_pt1 | contig 11918 bp, 11 predicted proteins | sample YL17G06_40_MG_FD_203697 | JGI IMG/M metagenome (GOLD analysis project Ga0315280, IMG submission 203697) | Sediment microbial communities from Yellowstone Lake, YNP, Wyoming, USA - YL17G06_40 | ecosystem: Environmental > Aquatic > Freshwater > Lake > Sediment | place: USA: Wyoming | collected... | reverse complement strand
GCCTGGTGGTCCTCGGCCTCAACTGCGTCGACGACAAACGCATCGCACAGGTCTTCCTGCGCGAGAACCCGGCCACGTTTCCGATCATCCACGATTGCTCCGGGATCGCGAGGAAGGCGGTGCGCATTGACTACGGAGACAAGACGATGGCCATGCCGATGAGCTGTATCATCGACGCACAAGGGAGAGTCGTGGACGCCTGGTGTGGCTATGAAGGGAATCACACGCGGGCGCTGGCCGCCCTGCAAAAGGCCGGCCTGCGACTGACCGCCGGCAATTGACGACAGACAGCCGGACTATTGGGGCGGGACGTCTGGGCGCTGCTCCTGTTTGACACCCTCTTCTTCCCCGCCGGTTTCGCATTCTTCCTGCCAGACGATGCGCGGTGACTCACGCCGGAGCGAATCGAGGATACCTGCAGCCGAGCGCCGTGCTTGGGCTTGCGCAAGCACATCGCTCTCACGACAGACCAAGCATGTCCACGCAAGCGTGGACATGGCACCCGCCTTCGGAGGAATCACAGCCGCCCGACGGCGGCTTTGATCTCGTCGAAGCGCTCCTCGGCGAGCAGCTTGCCGTAATCCCGCATGGCGGTGGCATTGTTGCGCCAGGCGGTCCAGATCGCATTCTTGCCCCTCGGTGCGGAAAGCTGCTTTGCGACCAGGGTGGCCTCCGCATCGACGAAACGATCCTGGGTCTTCTCATCCCACGTCGGCATCTTCTGTGCGAGCGTGGCGAGTCGCGAGATAATGGTCTCGGCGATGCGCCGTCCATCCTCGGCGGACGATTGCTTGGGGTCGCGTCCGGCAACGCCCTGATAGGGAGGCTCGCCCAGCCGTGAGAGATCGACCGTGCCGGGGAACAGGTGCATCATGAGCGAGGTCTCGCCCCAGGCGGCATGGTCGCCGGCGTATCCCACATCCAGGGCCAGCATGTACTCAGGCGTGCCGAGGACGGGGATGCCCAGGGCCCGGCTCATGCGGACGGCCGTCTCGCGAACGACAATCTGCTGGGCCGCGCCGTAGTGACCCGTGAGAATAATGATCGCACGGAATCCGTCGCGGGCCATCTCGTGACAGAGTTGCTCCAGCCAAGGCCGAAGGATTCTGGAAAAGACGCTGTCCTCGGGGTCCATGATGAACGTGTGCGGCTCATTCAAACCGCCGACGCCGCCAAAGAGTGCCGGCGAGACGACTCCTCCGCCCTGCCGTGCCGCCCGGACACACAATTCATGGGCCTTCACGGCGTCGAGGCCGACCACGTTGTGCAGGCCATGCCACTCGATGGTCCCAAGCGGCTGAAAGATCGACGGACACGCCCTCTGTGCCGCCTCAATCTCCCTCGGATGCAGAAACTCCAGCCGCACCTCGCGATCTGCCGAGGGACTCGCAGTCTGCGACTGCCCTCGTGCCCGATGGGAATTGAGCAGCGAGCCTGCGGCCACTGCCCCAATAAGTTGCCGTCGCCCAAATCTGCGAATCATACGAGTCCCCTTTCCTTCTCAGATCACACGGGTCGCCTGAGTCGGCTGGATAGTACCGCGCCAATCTACGGCGGACAAGACGCAACCGGGCGTCCGCCAGGGCAAACGCAAAGTCGCCCAATGTAGTGGGTGGCATCGTCAAGCGAAGAGGCTGTGTCACAATTGGTGTTTTGGCCCATTTTGGTCCATCGCACCCTTGATTCTGACCTGAGAATGAGGATCGACTTGCCGATTTTCGAATTGTGACACAGCCTCGAAGCTTGGCGATGGCGATCTTCCCCTGCGTAGGACCATCGCCAAGGCCTGCGGCCTTGACGATGCCACCCGGCTGGCGCATTCACTACCTCTCCTTCCGGGACTTTGCGATTGCCCTGGGGCATCCGCAGAGTCCCGGGTGTAACCATTTCGGCGGGTCCGGCGTACAAGGGGGTAAGATGCCGCAGGTCCCGGCGTGGGACCGGCGCCGTCGATTTGCCGAGTATCCACGGCGACGTTTATCCGGTAGAATAGGGAAAGGAGTGAATCATGAGCAAGAGAACACTGATGGCGATCCTTCTGGCGGGCCTGTGCCTGGCGGTCAGCCCGGCGCTCGCCAATCCCCTGCAAAAGAATCAGATCGGCCCCGGGGCCAACTGGGTCGTCCACGCCGACCTCGACGCATTTCGCAGCTCCCAATTCGGCAAGCTGATGATGGACGAGCTGAAGGCCCAGGGCGTCGAGGAGAAGCTGCAGAGCTTCGCCACGATCTTCTCATTCAATCCACTCACGGACGTGCACAACGTAACGCTGTACGGCAAGGGGAAGGACCGGAACAACGCCGTGGCGATCGTTGACGGCCAGTTCGACGCGCAGAAGCTCATTTCCCTCATACGGCTGAACCCGCAGTTCCAGGAAACCCCGTACCAGGGTGTGACGCTCTATCGCTGGCAGAATGAAGACAAGAAAGGCGGCCAGTCCGAGGGCCAGCTCATGTATGGATTCGTCCGTGAAGGCCGCGGGGTCGCGATCAGCACGGGCCTCGACGCTCTGAAGCAGGCGGCGGACAATCTCAAAGGCTCGGGAGCAGGCAGTTCAACGGGTCTGGCCGCTCAGGTAACCCCAGCGCAGAGCGGCACGTTCTTCCAGGCCGTCGCCAGCAGCCTCGGGAGCCTGACGGGGGACAACCCGCAAGCAGCGATCTTGAAGCAGACCGATCTATTCACCGCGGATGCCGGCGAAACCGGTGACAAAGTGTTCGCCGCGCTCCATCTGCGAGGCCAGGCGCCGGAGGTGGCGGACAACGTGATGAAGCTGGTGCAAGGCGTCGTGGCGATGGCGCAACTGGCCACTCAGGAACAGCCAAAGCTCAGCGAGCTTGCCAAGAATGTCAACGTCACACTCCAGGATAAGACCGTGCAGGTCCGCTTCGAGGCCCCCGCACAATCCGTGTTCGCGTTTCTGAAAGAGCAATGGGAGCAGAAAAAGGAGCAACCAAAGCCGACTACGCAAGGCACGACCCCGTAAATGGGGTTATGTCACTGTGCGGACTGAGCTCGGAGGAGTTGGCCGGGCGGGCCCAATGCGGCTGCCAGGCTTCCTTCGCGGAGCTCGTCCGTCGCTACGCGCCCAGGCTCCAGGCATTTCTGTGCCGGCGGAACCGCAACAACCATGAGATTGAGGACCTGGTCCAGGACACGCTGCTCAAGGTCTATCGAAACCTCGACCGATACGACGATTCGTGGCGATTCTCCACGTGGCTGTTCACGATCGCGGGCCGCGTGGCCGTCAGCCGGTATCGCCGAAAGCAACCTGAGTTGGACGCGCTCGACCCTCAGGTGCAAGCGCCCGCTCCCGACGAAGCAGCCGATCGGCGGGAGCAGCAGGAGAGTCTCTGGGCGATGGCGGCCGAGCTGCCGCCCGGCCAGTATCAGGCGCTGTGGCTCAGGTACGGCGAGGATATGTCCGTCAAGGAGATCGCCGCCGCGATGAGCAGGTCCCAGGTCTGGGTCAAGGTGTCGCTTTACCGGGCCCGCGTGAGCCTGGCACGGCGGTTGAACGAACGTCCCGGGTCGAACCTGGATTGATGGCACGAGAAAGGCTGCGGATTGTTGTGAGGTCAGGAGACACGCGATGATGTGCTGGTTCTTTCGATTGATGATCTCCCTCGCCGCCGATTCGGGGGGGCCCGTCGGCAGGCTGACAAGCCGGCATCTCGCTCGCTGCGCAAGCTGCCGGCGATTCCACGAGAGCTGCCATGTCATTGAGGAAACGCTTCGATTTGACGCGGCGCAGTACGCCCGAGCCTCGGGACAATTCACTCACGGCGTTCTCTCACGACTGGCCAGCGCACAGCTATCGAATCGGCGCCGGCCGATCCGCGCTGTCCTCGCTGTGGCGGCGTGCATCGCGATCGCGGCCGCCGCCGCCGTCCTCCTCACAAGACCGGCAACGCAGCCGCCTGGACCATCAAGGGCCACAATCGCCGTCTTCGTCCCGCCAGATGCCGACCCGGGGACGGCGTGGACGCGCCTCATTCAGCGTCCCCTGGTTGCCGAGGCCCAGAGCCTCACGAATGACACGGAGTCCGGCATCCGTTTCCTGGTCGCCTGTCTCGACGTCAACCCTGCGTACAACGCCTCGGATGTCCCCCTTCGATAACATCGACTCTCGCCGAGACGTCCCCTAAAGTCGCGATCCGTCCCCAGTTCGACTCTGTTCATGTTACCGTCACGCTTCGGCGTGCCTCTTATAGGTGGAGCCGAAAAGATCAGACAATTCGGCCTGAAGCCGTCAACCTCACGATGGAGACCGAAACCATGGCACGCATACAGTCTGTCCGCACAGGGTGGAACGCACGACACCAGAACCACATCGCCCATCTCGTGCATCGCGGCACGTCCCGGGGCGGCATCTTCACGGCCGCGATGTGCCCCTTCGTCCTGTTGCTCGGCTGGACGGCCGTCTGCGCCGCCGACACGGGACCGGGAATCGGCCTGAAATTCGGCGCCCAGACAATCGAGCATCCGATCACTCTCGACAAGACCACCCGGGCGAGATTCGAGCTGGAGGTCTCCAGTCCGGTGATGTTGGACGACCACTTCGATCTGGCCTTCACGTTCGGCGGCTCATCCCTGGGCACGCTGCATGACTACTACTCCAATGAGACCGAGGGCACGCTGGTCGAGGAATTCTACACGGATCACCTGTCAGTGCTGGACGTGCGCGTGGCGGCCCGGCTGTACCCGTTCGGTTACGACAGGCGCATCCGGCCATACGTCGGGGCCGGTATTGGCTACTTCTGGTTTCTCGACCAGTGGGAGTACGAGCGCGACGAAACCTTCGAGGACCCGTATGTCCCCGGCACACTCATCACCCTCGTCGATAATGACGAGGGCACCGACACGATGGCGCACGGCTTCTTCCCGTTCGTCCTGGCGGGGCTGGCCGTCCCGCTCGGGTCCAACGCTGAGTTGATGTTCGAGTTCCAGTACGACATCGACAAGAAGGAGTCCGGCTTCGACCTGAGCGGCCCCATCTACATGTTCGGCGGCCGTATCCGGTTCTAATTGGACTTCTGCCGCTTGAAAACCACTTCGCTGCGAGGCTCCGAGGCGCGTGCGCCGCTGTCGGCGATACTATACTGCTTGACCTTGAGCATGTCGCTGTCGCCCCTGACGAATACCTGCTCTAATTTGTGTGTCGAGCCGTCGGCGCTCGTGTGTTCCAGCCGGCAAGCGGCGCCGTCGGGGTCCTGGCTCCATGTGCCCTTCCAGATGCCGCCGGAGTTGTCGGCGCCGATCTGAGTGATTTCCTGCCGGGCGGGAGCGCACATGATGATGCCCTGGTACCGGAAGTCACCGATCTTGACATCGGTCAGAGCAGCGTGCTTGTCGAGCGTCGGCTTCTGCTCGAGCTCGTACTTCGTGTCGCCGTCGCCGCCGGCCCATTTGCCGATCATCCATTCGTAGCCGCCCTGAGAGACAAGGTCGCCCAGGGTCTGGTAGTCTCTAGAGCCACCGGCCTGTCCCGAGGTGGAGAGGGTCGCTGCCGTGGCGGCGGGCTGGCGCTTGTAAGTCAGCTTGCCCCAGGGCTCCGAACTGCGGCTGCCGCTGTTGTCCACGGCGTAGATCGCGATCGTGATCGTGTCGGCATCGATCCTGCTATGGATGATCTCGCCTTTGCGGACCTCGCCCTCGGCGTTCGTGTGCTCGACCCTGTGTGACAGGCCCGCGGAGTCCTCGGACCAACTCCCTTTCCAGATGCCGCCCCGGTTGTCGGCGCCGATCTCGGCAACCTCCCCGTTCGTCGGCATGAGCATGATCATGCCATGGTACTGGAAGTTGCCCAGAATCGTATCGACGAGGATAGCATGTTTGTCCAGCGTCCACTCATAGCGGAACTCCGCCTTCTCCCCCTGGTCGGTGGTGGCGACCCACCGGCCGACCACCCAGTCGTAGCCGCCCTGGGCCACCAGGTCGCCGAGTTTCTCCTGGGCCATTACCGGAAGCATCCAGACGGACAATACCACCAGGATCGTTAGAGACATGCCTTTGCGACTCATGTGTCCTCCTTTCAAGTACCCGATGTCTGTTCTCTATGCTGTTGGCGCGAATCTCCGACGGAAAATAATCAGTGTTTATGAGTATAACAACCGGCGAGGGCTTTTGCCTCAGGAATCTTCGTTTTTCTCATGGAGATTTTGTGTCGCGACATGAAGACCCCGCGTCTCGGCGCTCCGGGTGGCAGGACTTGTCTGGAGCTCCGCAAACCTGCCGACGGGCCACCAGGATGGAGCCCGTCGCTCCGGAGCCGCCGGTGTGATTCATTGCACAGACCGGCGAAGGTCGTCTTCAAAGGCGGCGGCACACAGGGCCCAAAGAGTGGGCCACCCTCCGCGGGCGGCCCACGCATCTGGATGCCGGTCAGGCGTCAGAAGTGAATTGGACGCAGTGTATGCCTTATTTCGCAGTGGCGGCCTGGTTGGGGTCTTTCGGATTGTCAGCGGGCTTAAACGTGTAGTTCTTCTTTTGGGCCTGCTCGCGGATGGCCTGCTGGACGGCCGAACCCAGCGTCTTGCCCTGCTGCTGTTTGACTGTTTCCTCGGCGAGGTACTTGGTTCTCTGCTCATTGAGCTTTTGGACCCTGGCCTGCAGCTCAGATCGCTCCTTTGCCTTGGCGTTGACGTAGCTCGCTCTCTGCTCGGCGTTCATGCTCTGCATGTCTTTGGGCAGGTCCTCGTCTTGGAGTTTATCGAGGTCCAGTCGATTGCCCTTGACGGCGTCGACGAGATCCCAGCCGGCGTTCATGTAATTCTGCGAGGACTTCGTCACTGTCCGTTGAATGACCGCCTGGGGTGACGCGTGCAAGGCGTTGTTGTCCTGCATGGCCTGCCGCTCCTGTGCGGCGTGACCCTGCTGGCCGTACGGGATGTATGTCGCATTGAGTCGTGCGCCGAGCTCGGCGATCTCCTTGTCCTGCGGTGCGGCGACATGCACGATTTGGCGGTTCTGATCGATATTCAGATATCTGCCGTCGGCAATGACGGCCCCATTCTCCCATTGTCCCTCAAGCCCCTCTTGCTCGCCGCCGCAGTGAATCGTGTTGACGAGGATTCCCTTTGCCACAGCCGCTTGGCAACTCTGGCGATAGTCCACCGGGCCCTGCGTGAACGGCTCGTTGCCGGCGATAAAGATGACCTTCAGGTCCTCCGCGGACCGGCTCCATTGGAGCTTCTCCGTCGCGTCCTTGATGACCCAGCCGCAGTATTCGTCGCCGCCGTTGGTCTTGAGGGCGAATAGCTCCTCGGAGATCCTGTCGAGGTCGGTCGTCAGCGGGACGATCTGGCGAATCCACCCGCTCTCGGCCTTCAGGCCGGTATTGCCGTACTCGTAGAGCGCGACCTGAATCTCCGGCCGGCGGTCCCCACGCTCCGCAAAGAGGAACTCGTTGACAATCGACCATAGCTCCGCCCGCGCCTGATCGATGAGTCCTTCCATGCTGCCGCTGGTATCCAGCAGAATCGCAATCTGCACCAGCGGCGCGTTCGGCTCCGCCATTTGCAGCATCCCTGACGGCGAGAGTGGCTTCTCACGGAACGGACTTTCTTCGGCCCGCACGCCTGTGCTGACAAGACAAGCGACTATGATTAACGCGCCGCATATATGTTGTGTAATGGATTTCTTCATGGTTGGTTCCTTTCGAAAGTGCCTCTCTCTGATGGATTTTCACGCCCTGCAAGGACAACAGGGCCGATCATTGCCGCAGAACGGGGCCCTCGTAGACCTCTATCGCGATGGACGGTGTCTCGTGGTCGACGTAGCGAAACCAGATGTTGTACTCTCCAGGCGGCAGGCAACAGAACTTGTCGAGCCGAAGCGTCGCGGGCTGACAGTCCTTCTCGACTGTGACAGTGGTAAGGGTGGGCTGCGGCTTTGTGACAGGCTCATATTCCCTTACCACCTTGCCGTCGTTGGTGATGACGCGAAAACTGCCCCACCCCGGGAATGCAGGATCGCATGGGTCGATAAGCACTACGGGCGTCCTGGTGATCACGGTCACCGGCATCTCATCCCCGCTGCGAAACACTGTCTTGTCCATCATGATGCCCCAGCCGTTCATGATCGCACGAGCCTTAGCGGGCTTGAGGCCGCCAAGCCTGTAACCTGTGTCTGTTTTGCCATAGTCGAATCCGTTGACAGAAACCGTTCTGCCGATGATGTAAAGGAACTCCTCAAGTGTGACGGATCTCATTTCAACAGTGCCCATAATATCGAGATATTCCTGCTCTCCTATAAACACATCAGATCCCATCTCGGCCGCCGCCCGCTCGATCATTTGCTGATACGTGGCGCTGACAGCCAGGATGTCCAGCAAGCCGTTGTGGGCCGTGGTCCTGACCTGGGGCGTCACGGGCATCTCATCGTGCGGCAATACACGCGGCAAACGCCCTGTGGAGCGGATGAACCTGTCCTTGTTCGCTCTCCACCACCTTACCCACGTTACCTGCTCGGCGCCGTTCTTGGTATTCCGGCCTGGCACATTGTCGGCGGACACCAGTTCCTGAAACACAATGCCCAAGACAAAGGGCGGCAGCGTCGATTGATGCACTCGCTGCATCCGCCGCTGGTTGTACTCAAAGACCTCCGCCGGAGTCCGGACAGTCCAATGTCCGATCAGTACTGCGCCGACATAGGCGCGCACAGCCTGTTGCTGGGCTAGCTGCTCGACAATATAAGGCAGTGCCCTGACGCCGCAGGCCAGCAACTGACGATGCGCATCACAATTCAGGTACGGCTGGACGTCCGAGCCACGGCTCACATCGTCCGTGTGCTGCTTAAAATCCACGAGGATTCGTTCAATGGCGCGCTCATCATTCTCTGTGATCACAATTGAACGCTGGGACCCTTTCGGTGCGGCGCAGGCGCACACGATGCAAATGACCAATGTTGCGAGCGCCGTACCCGCCTTCCACAGTGGCTGAAATCGTCGCATGTTGCTGCTCTCCTTACTGGCGCCGTGCATCATAACGGCTACCGCGGATGGCGAACAAGCATGGATTCACCGTCCACCATCAGGAGGATGTCGCCGTGCTTTTTCAAGAGGTTTCGTTGTCGTCATTGCCTTCCTTCATCTGCCCTTGATGCTTCCCCACATGGACTGTTCGGCCCTGTCGGCGGCTTCGAGGCCAAGGTGCTCCAAGCCTGTGGCGGCAACGGATGTGATCGGGATCGGCCGCTCGATCCGGCCGCCGGGTTTGACCTGCGGACCCAGGGCCAGCATCCAGACGCGCCGGCAACCTTCGTCGGCGCCCTCGTCCGTGTAGAAGTTGCTGTGGTGTATGAACCCGCTGTGCCCCGGCTCATCCAGCTCGCGTCCGTGGTCCGGCAGGATCAGCATCAGCGTCCGGCCCCGGTAGTCCGGCAGCTCTTGCGATTGGCGCCACAGCCGCCACGTCAGCTCGTCGGTCCTGGCAATGGCCTCGACGTAGCGTGACCACGAGCCATAGTGTGCGCAGTCGATCTCGCCGAAAGCCACCAGCATGACGGGCGGGGCAAAGCGTCGCATGCAGGCAGTCGCCAGGTCGCAGAGGAACGCATCGTGGCTCGTCGTGCCGGCGCTGGATTTCCACGCCTCGTACTGGCCCTGGAGGAACTCGCGTGCCGGCGGCGACCGGAGCCCCCGCATGACTATCCGGCTGGTCTGCCGCGCCAGTTGCGCGCAGGCTTGTGCCGCTTCGAGTTCCACCTCCTCGCGGCCGCTTGCAGATGCTCCCCTCATCACCCGGTCCATCTGCTCTGCGGTCGAGCGAGGAATCGTCGGCGGCTCAACGACGTTGGCCGCGTAGTCCGGGCCGTAGCCAGGCGCCAGGCTCTCGCCGGCCTTCGCCAGAATCGATGCGTAGACAAACGCCCACGCGGCCGCATCGCCGGCGCCACGCACCTTTCGATATATCTCGAACAGCGTCGGATGAGCGACGGGCCTGCTCCAGTCGAGATCGTCCCACTCCCAGTGCCCGGTCACAATCGAGCCGGCCGAGTTCGGATGAACCACCCTGTGTTCCACGCGCATGTTCGTGAACAGCGCCCCGCAAGGCACCATCTCGTTCCAGAGCCTCGGAATATACCGGTGCTCCGGGTCGTCGATCGTCTCGCTGCATCGCGTCCCCCCGCCGAACAGAGCGACGATGAGTTTGGCCTGCAGGTCCCCTTTCGGAGCCTCGGCGAGTGTCCCGCCGGCAAACCCTTCGGCCCCGCTAAGCAGAGTAGCAGCCGTTGCACCGGCGGCGCCGAGGAGAAACCGTCTTCGATTCATCCGTGGGTCCATGGCGGTCAGTTGCCTTTCTGGGATAGCAGCACCGGCTTTTGCACTGTCGGGGAGCCTGGCGACAAACTCGCCGCAACTGTCTCCCACGAAGCCCCGTCGAGGGCAACGTAGAGCTCCCCCGTCTTGTCACGGAGCACCGCTCGATAGATGGAATACGGAGCCTTGTTCTGGTTGAAGCTGTTGCAGGCGCGCTGCTGCACCTCGTCGTTCGTGCACGGCACGGAGGCCCGCACGCGCACTGCCTCGGGTGCCGCGACCTCCAGATGAATCGGACCGAAGTCCTTCCAGAGTGACGCCGGATGCACGACGTACGCAAGCTGCCAGCTCGCCGGCGAGCGAGTGTCCTTGTAGGCATACTGACGGTAGCTGGCGGCCAGGACCTTGGTGGTCCCGCCCGGGAAGGTCGCCTGGTAGTGCAGAAGGTTCATCGGCGCGAACGTGAAGACTACCGGCAGGTTCTTGAGAATCGTTTTGCATGCGGCCGCCTCCGCCTCGGTGAGCTTCGCCTGCGGGTCGAGGTAATCCACGCGGGCATAGACCGTCGGATCGGAATACGTGCCGAGCAGACGCGCCGGGCCGTTCGGCGACTCGCGACTCACCGAAATCTCTCGAGGCCGCACCCGGCCGCTGTCCAAATCCACGGAACGCTCGCGCACGTCGCCGCCCCAGGCTTGGAAGACGGCCTCATAGTTCGCGGCCGTCTCGGGCTCGAACTTCGCGCCGAGTTGGGCAAAGAACTGCGTCGCCTTTTGCTCGCCGATTGCCGACAGTGGACCAAGATTCGCGTTAGGCAGTTCATTCAACTCTGCATCCGAGAACCATACGGGACTTGTCCGATCCATGGGGAAACTTCGCATCGTGCCGAAATCCAGACCCGCATACTCGACCATCAGGGCCGCGTCCCGCTCGTTCCACCCGCGTGATTCGACCAGGCGCCGGCGCAGGGCCTGCCGGGCCGTCTCCCGCTCGGCATCTGCCTTGCGGATCGTCCCAACCAGCCTGCTCAGGTCTGCATCGCCGTCAACAGCCTTGTCGATCGCGGCGCGAGCCTCCCGCCGGATCAGCCCGTAAATGACGGAATTCGAGAGGACCGTACTGTTAAGCGCCTGATGATCCAGGGTGACCGCCACATCCGCCTTGGGCATCATCGAGAGCGGACTGATGTAAATGCCCCGCAGGATGGGGAATCCGAAATCCACCGTCACTGCCTCGCCGGTGGGATTCTCGATGGTGTATTCGGCCTTGACCTCCGCCAGAGGCGGCATCGCACTTGCCTGGTCACGAAAAGGACCGGCCTGGAAGGCCACGCTGAGGTCCTCCTTGACGACCCGCAGGCGCTCTTCCCGGCCGGGCTTGAGACTCGGATCGATCCGGGCTAAGACGCCCCGTGCCGCCGTGTCGCCATTGGGGTACTTGAGCACGAACGGGCCCCCATTGCCCATCGCGCGGCTCCCGAATAATGCCACCAGGCCAAGACAGCAGCCTGCGACCCCTATCGCTGTGCGCAATCGGTTCATTTCAATCTCTCCTTTCCACAATTTCGCGACATATGAATTGCCTACTTCGTATTCCGGACCAGCACGGACTCGCCGTCCACCATCAGGAGGATGTCGCCGCTCAGGGCGATGCTGCC
>Ga0315280_10010092_pt1 | contig 11920 bp, 7 predicted proteins | sample YL17G06_40_MG_FD_203697 | JGI IMG/M metagenome (GOLD analysis project Ga0315280, IMG submission 203697) | Sediment microbial communities from Yellowstone Lake, YNP, Wyoming, USA - YL17G06_40 | ecosystem: Environmental > Aquatic > Freshwater > Lake > Sediment | place: USA: Wyoming | collected... | reverse complement strand
CTGTCAAGCGAAGGCTCAAAGCCCAGGTATGGAAGCGCCTTCAGGATGAACGAGAAGGCAAGAGAGTAGGCGTATCGCGCAGTGGAGGCGCAACGCAGGCAATAAAGAAATAGGTCAAAGAGTCTGGGGTCAGCGTCTTCCTCTTTTTGCGAGGAGACCAGTTGCATCATTGCGAGCGCCGAGTAGTAAGTTTTGAGGTCTTCTGCGAGCGGCTGAAAATTTTCCAGGAGCGCTGCCTCTGCGAGAATGTGCAGCCCTTTCTTGCGGGGCGAGAATACGATTTCGTAAAGCGAAAGGCGGGTAACAGGCGATTTGAACGCGCGCCCCTTACGCATAGCGCCTTTAGAAATCAGCCTTAGTATCCCGAAGTCCCGGGTAAAAAAAGTGACTATCTGACTCGTTTCGCTGAACTCTGAAGTTCCTGTGCAGATTGCGAGAGTCTTTTGATACGCCATCAGTCCTATCTCTTCCAACGCAGTCCGCAAATAAGAATATAGGAAAAGATTCCATTTCGCAAGCGTCCCGCTCGTGTTTTCCGTGACATTCTTTCTGGTTTACCTTCTGCTTGAGCGGGCAGACTTGGTCGCAGGCAAAAATTTTCCATTTATCAGCAATATTCTGCCGTTGAAAAACGTCATAATTTACAGGAAGTATTTGTCTCATTTTCAGGAGGATTCTATGAGAACCGCGTCGCTGGCGGCTGCGTTTTCAATATTTGTCTTTGCACTTGTCGGTTGTGGCGGAGGCGGCGGAGGTGGCGGTGGTGGCGGCGGAGGTCCTGTCGTCACAGTCTATGTGGATGGAAGCGTGCCAACATCAGGTGACGGCACATCCTGGGCGACAGCGGTGAAGACAATTCAAGAGGGCATTGACCTCGCAAATAACGGGATGGTAGTTCTGGTCGCAAATGGAACTTACACAGGAGTCGGAAACAAGGATTTGGATTTTGGCGGCAAAGCGATACATTTGAGGTCAGACGGCGGTGCGGCGAAGTGTATTATTGATTGCGAGAATTCTGGGCGCGGATTTTATCTGCACACTCATGAGACCACGAGTGCATCAATTGACGACTTCACCATAACAAACGGAAACGCGAGCAATCCGGACAATCCGCCTGTTGGTAGCGGTGGCGGCATCTACTGCGGTGACTCAAACCCCACAATCCTCAACTGTATAATATCAAATAACACGGTCAATATAGCAGGGGCTGACCTATATGGCGGCGGTATATGCTGCTTCAGTTCCAATCCCGTTATCTCTGACTGCATGATAGAAGACAATAGTTTGACGGCGTCCGGAGCCGCTTTCGGTGGCGGCATCTTCTGCGGTAATTCCAGCCCCAGAATAATCAGGTGTGTGATAACTGGCAATGTGGCGGCTGGCGACCCCGGCGATGGCGGCGGCATCTCCTGCTACAGTCACTCCAACCCGAGAATAGAGAACTGTATCATCAAGAATAACTCAGCAACAACCCATGGTGGGGGCATCTGCTGCTGGGATAATTGCAGCGCCATAATAATCAACTGCTTGATAGCGGGCAACACAGCGACCGGTGGAACCGGCTGTGGCGGTGGCGGTCTCTGCTGCTACGAGTTCTCCAATCCCACACTAACCAACTGCACAGTAGCCAAGAACACGGCAACTTACGGCGGAGGCATCCTCTGCTGGAGTTCCACTCCGACTTTGAATAACACCATCCTCTGGGGAAACAGTGCTCCTACCGGGCGTCAAGCCTACGCCTTTACAGCCAGTTCCCTGACACTCAACTACTGCGACTATTCAAACGGCATAAACGACTTTGACCCTCCAAGCCTACCGGACGCGTACAACTCTATTACCTCCGACCCGCTGTTTGTGGGAGGCGACGATTACGGCTTGCAGAGCACCTCTCCGTGCATAGACAAGGGAAGTAACGCACTGGCCTCTGGCATCACAGTTGACCTGGCAGGGAAAGACCGCATTGTTGATGGTCCTGACCCGGACGAAATCGCCACCGTTGATATGGGCGCGTACGAGTTCCAGCAGTAGTCGGGTTCTGGGCAGGAAGCGGTTCAAGTCCGGGAAAACTCACTCTCTGGTTCTGTGCTGCCTCTTTTCAGATGCGCTTGCGCGAAGCGCCCACAACGCTATATCTGCCAGGTAGAGTAGTGCGGCGAAAAGTGCGAAGAGGCGCCAACTCCGAAAGTTCTCCCGACCTGCGCTGATGGTTGCAGTTGGCAATCTGTGCTTCAAGAATTCTGCTTCAGAGAGAGTTCTCCCGCCTGAAGCAGACGCGATTCTGTAGAGAAGCGGTAAATTGACTCCGACGCTTCTCTCCTCAAGCGAACCTTCCTGATAGAACTGCGATTGAGCGACTGCTGCGTGCCCTCGCTCTGTCTCAAGCAACGCGGAGACCAGATAAAGTCCCTTCTCCGGCGAAGGAAACTCTGCAGCGTAAGTTCCAGGAGCGGTCTGGGGCATCTGAAACTCTTCAGACCTGCCTGAAGGCGTGAGGGTTTTGAGAGTGACCCTGAGGCTGTTCAGGAACTTTCCAGTCTTCCTCTCCTGCGCGTCCAGATGAGCGACAGTGCTGCCCGGCTCTTTGACAGAGGCGGCAAGAGTGAGCGAAAAATCCGCGTTCCGCTGGACTCTTGAGCACCAACTCACTATCTGAGCGAGAAGCGGCAAAGTCTTTTCCGAGGCGAGCAGTTTCGCGCCCCAGTCTGGCTGCAGCGAACCCGTAAACGCGACACTTTTTCCGAGTCCGTAATTCCAGGCAGCGAGAACAGGCTCACCGGAATCAGATTCCAGAATAATAACCGCCTCTTTTTTCCCGGACGTGATGCACAACTTTTGCAGAGGAGGGAACTCGGAAATTGAGCTGAGAAGGGGAGAGTCTATAACCTTTCTCACCTGCGTCTCTTTTTCTCTGATAAGGAGGTTGGGGATTCTGCGCAGGTCTTTGAGAAAAACATCACGCAGAGTGCTGTCAAATCTGTTCACCTCGTAAAATACGCCTCCGGTCGGCTCGCAGACAGATTTGAGTTGCTCTCTGCTGATTCTGTCGCCTGTGGCAACAACTGAGACTGTTATCTCCTTTTTCTTGAAACTTTCCAGGTCAAACTTGCCAGGCAGAGACTCGCCGTCAGACAGAAGAAGAATGTGCAGAAGGCGGAGTCTGTGGTCTTCGCTTTGAAGGTCATCAAGCGCTTTCTGTAGCGCTGTGTAAATATTTGTTCCGCCAGCCGGCGAAACCCGCGCCATCTTCTCTGTAGCGACAGCCTTCACCTCTTTGCCATCACCAACGTCGGAGAGCGCGAAGTGGACTGTCGGCTCAACGTTGAACGTCATAATCTCAACTCTGTCCTCCTGTCTCAACTGACCAACGACGGAGGCTGCAGCCTGAGCAGCAACGTGAAACTTGGTCTCCTCCTGCCCGTGAAATCTCGTCTTTTCGCTCATACTGCCGGACGCGTCAAGTATCAGAACTAACGAGAGATTTCGCCTCTTCTGCGGACTTGACCAGACAGGAAGAGCCTTCTCTATTTCAGTGCCTTCATATCCGCCCGGACCAAAACTGCTTGACCCGCCGGGAACAAAAAGTCCTCCGCCGCTCTGGACGTAATGGTTTATGTTCTCCATCTGGAGGCGGCTGAATCGTTGCGCACTTACATCATCCAGAATCACAAGGTCGCATCCCAAAAGCCCGCTCGGGCTTTCCGGAAACTCATCCGGAGTCACTTCTGATAATGTCGCGCCACCAATCTTTTCCAGAAAACTGCGCAACTGCGGTGTAGACCCTTCGCCCTTTACCAGAATTATTGAGCGCGTCCCGGATACCCTTACAGCGCGCCGAAAGCGGTTATTCGCACCAACAGCGTCTGCAAAGTCAAGAGGAACAACCTCGGCAGAGAGAATCATTACACCTTCCCTGTGCGCCTTCATATCAAAGAGGACGCTGTTTTTAGCGCCTGTTGAAGTGGCGGAGATTTCTATCTGCTTGCGCCCAACCTCCTCGTGGTCTGTCCGCAGAGAAACTTCAAGCCGTCCCGGCACGCTGGCTGAAATCTGCACCTCAACCGGAAAAACCTCTTCGCTCTTTACCTCTTCGGGGCAGATGAGTTCATCCACTGCCGCATCCGGTACAGACCTCCCGGCGAGAATGACAGGAAAGATAGCGGTTCTGGCGCCTGACACTTTCACAGAACCCGCCACTGAAGCGGAAAGTTCAGCATCGCCTGAGGTCTGCTGCCCATCTGTGAAGAGATAGACTTCGGTGGCGAAGGGCAGGGCAGAAATCGTCCGCTCAATTCCAGAAGCGATGTCTGTGGACTCGCCTACAACTGATGACCGAAACGGAAGCGCAGTTCTGAAAAGAGAGCGAGCAGAGAGCGGTATCTCTACAGATGCGTCTTTGCCAAATACCACAAGCGCAGCCTCAGAAGAAGCAGCGCTCCCTTGAACTTTCTGAGTAATCAGACTGAGCGCATCTGGCAAATAGCGAGCGTAACTCTCCGAAGAGTCAACAAGAAAAACCCCAACCTCCTTCTTGCCCGGAAAAAGTTCCAGCCCGCAGAATGAAATTACCAGACAGGAAGCAGCGAGAAATCTCAAGAAACTGCTCAAGGAGACGCTCTTTCGCCTCAGCGCGTAAACCACAAGAATCGCCGCAAGCGCCGCAATCGCGAAACTGCAAACCAGCGGATTCATAGCCCTCACGCGCTCCCCTCACCTCACAGCGTTTAGCCGCGGCATTTATGCCGCGGGATACCCGCCGACTGAAGTCGGCGGCTAAACTATGCTATCACGCAGATAAGCGCCTTTCAATATTTGCTTCTATTTGGTGCTCAGGCTATCACGCCAGACGCACCCATATATCTTCAGAGCATAAAGTGCACTTTGAGCCAACCAGATTGGTCTTTACCAGAGCGCAGCCGTAACGCTCAATAACCATCTTCCCGCATTTAGGGCAGAAAGTGTTTTCCGCCTTATGCCCCGGCACATTTCCCAGATATACGAAGCAAAGACCTGTAGAGAGCCCTATTTCGCGCGCGCGCACGAGCGACTCCACAGGAGTCGGCGGAATGTGCGAAAGTTTCAGGTGAGGATAAAAACGCGTAATGTGCCAGGGCGTATTTTCGCCCAGCGATGTCAGTATCCAGAGAGCCAATTCTCTCAGTTCATCTTCGTTGTCATTGTATCCCGGCGTAAGGTTTGTAACTATCTCAATATGCTTTCCCGCCGCCTTCATAGTTACAGCACTGTCAAGAACAGCGCTGAAATCTTCAGTGTTTGCGATTCTCTGGTAAGTTGCACTTGAGAACCCTTTCACATCTATCCTCGCTGCATCAAGATGTGGCAGAAGACAGGAAAGAGCCTCTTTTGAAATAAATCCGTTCGTCACGTAGTTGACAAGCAGCCCTCTCTCTTTTGCCAGTTTTGCGCAGTCAACAGTAAACTCCAGCCAGATGGTCGGCTCATTGTAGGTAAATGAGAGACCGACAGTTTTTCTTTTCTCTGCAATGCTGACCAATTCTTCAGGTTCTGTCACCCCTGCATCTTCAAATTCTTTCTTTTTTGCGTGCGCGAGGTAGTAGTTCTGGCAGCCAGGGCAGCGGAAGTTGCACCCGAGAGTCCCGACAGACAGCCAGAGAGCGCCGGGAAGATAGTGAAAGAACGGCTTTATCTCCGAGGGCGCGATGTGCATTGCCGCGACTCTGCCGTAAGCGAGGGAGAAAAGTTTACCACCAGTCGCAAGCCTCGTTTGACAGTAACCTGTCTTTCCTTCAGGGATTTTGCAGAAGCGAGGACAGATGTGACACTCAACCGCGTCTCCCGCACGCTTGTAGAAGAGCGCTTCTTTCAGGTTTTCGCTTTTCAAATTCTGGCTCCCGGTCTCTTCCTGAGAAATCCTAACTTGATTTGCGCTTCTTATCCAGAGAAAATTACATCCACTTTGCCGCTGAAAGTTGCGCTCCACTTACTTGAAAGGCACAGAAGGTTTGGGTATAGTGAAATAGAAAAAGGCGAACTTGATAGGGCAAATTATGCTGAGGTTGAGATAGACAAGAAAATCGCGTTGTTCGTCACCGCTGCTGGTTCGTTTCTAACCCCTTTCACCGGGTCTTCTGTCAACATCGCACTTCCAGTGATAGCGAAGGAATTCGCGATTCCTGCCGTTTCTCAGACCTGGGTGCCCACATCTTTTCTTCTGGCTGCAGCGATGTTCCTTGTTCCCTTCGGGAAAGCGGCAGATATATACGGGACAAAGAGAATCTATTTATACGGTCTGGCAGTTTACAGTCTGGCATCCCTGCTTTGTGGAATTTCCGGTTCGGCTAATACGCTTATCTTCTTCCGCGTCCTGCAGGGAATCGGCGGAGCGATGATTTTTGGAACAAGTGTCGCTATCCTTACCTCTGTCTTTCCTGAACAGGAACGCGGGAAAGCGTTGGGCGTAAACGTCGCGACTGTCTATCTCGGACTTTCTCTCGGTCCTGTTCTCGGCGGAGTTCTGACAGAGCATCTGGGCTGGAGAAGCATTTTCTTTGTCACAGTCCCTCTGGGCGTGATTGTTATTGTCCTGATTCTGTGGAAATTGAAAGGTGAATGGGCGCAGGCGCGAGGAGAGAAATTTGACTTTGTCGGCTCAGCAACCTACGCGGTTGCGTTATTTGCGATAATGCGCGGCTTCTCTTTACTGTCAGAGTTACAGGGCGCTCTCTGGGTTATCTGTGGAATTGCCGCAGGCATCGTGTTCGTCGGGTGGGAAACAAGAGTAAAATGTCCTTTACTGGACATAAATCTTTTCAGAAAGAACGCCGTGTTCGCATACTCCAACGTGGCTGCGCTGATAAATTACTGCGCGACATCAGCGGTTGTATATCTTCTGTCACTCTACCTACAGCACATAAAGCATTATACTCCGGGAGGCGCAGGACTTATACTGGTCTCTCAGCCCATCGTAATGACTGTTCTTTCGCCTCTGGCAGGCAGACTCTCAGATAGAATTGAGCCGCGAATTGTCGCCTCGCTCGGGATGGCGCTCACAGTTGTGGGGCTATCAGTCCTTGTGCCACTGAACGAGAATACGTCTCTTGAACTCATACTGGCGAGTCTGGTCCTTCTCGGAATCGGGTTCGGTCTCTTTTCGTCTCCCAACACGAACGCGGTTATGAGTTCAGTTGAAAAAAAGTTTTACGGAGTAGCGGCCGGAACTATCGCAACGATGCGGCAGACCGGGCAGTTGCTCAGTATGGGAATAACGCTGCTCGTTTTTGCGATATACTTAGGGAATGCGCAGATTACTCCTGAATACTATCCGCTTTTTCTGAAGAGCGTGAGGGCGGTGCTCATTGTCTTTGTCATTCTCTGCTCCGGCGGCGTATTCGCATCGCTTGTCAGAGGCAGAACGCGACAGACTCGGTTGAACGCTTCTCACCCAGTTCACTCCCCTTAGGTCAGTAGCCAAGCCAGGGGAAGTGAAGCGCATCAATCTGCACCTTCACCTTTGCAGTCTTATTCTTCTCTCCCTGATACCTCGGATGCTTCTTGCCAATAATCCACAGCCAAACATCAGGGTCAGGCAGTGAGGTCGGCCATAGTTTGGGGAATAGCGCACTGAACAACTCAGACTCGCCCTTTGGCAGGCCGAGCGGTTTCATATCCAAATTGGCGCGGTCGGGTTTCCTCCCATCGCTTCTGTCCCAGGGAATCTGCCCCATAGACAGGACATCCCTGCCCGAGTAGTAGCCCATATACAGTCTGGTGACAAGCCATCTGGGAAGCAGCCGATGGACCCGTTGCCTGTCCAGAGCAATATCCAGTTCACCATTCTTGGCTACGAAGCCCACAGTTTGCCCGCAACTCTCTATTGAGAACGCGGCTCTAACATTTCCTGCAACAGTTTCAGACAGCCTGGACTGGAACTCAGCCTTCAGGGCAGTTGATAAGCCGGGAAGGTCTATGATTGCGACCATCTCAGCGTCAAGACCCGGCAGGTCGCATGAGCCGTGCAGCAAGTATGTGCCTCCCAGACTCAGTATCGCCTGCGCAATCAGCGTCTGGTGCGACTGCATAAGGCAGATTTCCCGTTCGCCGCCTCTTTCCGCGAGGTCCGCAGCCAGACGAACGACTGCTAACGCAGCGTCTCGGGTCTGCACAGTAATATCACAGACATAGCCAAACGGCATCCCGTAGTATTTGGCAGGCACGAAGTCGCGGTTTACCCGCACATACCCCGCAACTGCGCCATCCTGCTCAACGATGTGCGGTTTCCCGCCCCCAATGTAAGCGCTCATCTTGGGCGCGAAGGGGTCGCGCAGATACGCTTCGCGTGCTGCTTCAGCCTGCCTGTCAGTCGCTGGCGTGATTCTTGCGCGGCTCCGGACACTCTTTGCTCTCGCACACGGGAGCGTTACCACCGGGTAGTAGAAGCAAGGAACAAAGCCGCAGAAGGCATGGTCGTATTGGGAACCGTGAACAACTGCAAGACAGATTCCGCGTTCTTTGGCGAGTTTGAATCCACCTAAGACGCTCTTGACAAACACGGGGTCGGGAACACCTCTGCTTTCGCCGGCGAACTCGCGGGGACGCACAGCATTCAGCACTGTCTTGCCTATGCCGATTGCAGTCTCGTCAAAGTAACCGGCGCTTTCCACTTTCCCTTCTTTCCCGACCACGTAGATACCCGCCTCCTGCGCGCTTCTGAGCGATTTGAAGTTCTCCGGCTGCCTCACGCCGTGGTAGCCGCAAGCGAGGAACTCTGTCGCGCGCTTCAGGTCCTCCTGAGACGCAACTTTGCGGACGATAACATCGGCGAAGTCCGCAGGTAACGCACAACTTTTCAGGGTCTTATCCACCATACCTATCATCCTTTCCTTGAGCCGCTTCCGCGATGAACGCAAGCGGTTCTTCACAGTTGTTTCAGGCACCTCCAGGAAATCGGAAATTTCTTTTTGAGAGTACCCATTGATGTAGAAGAGAGTGGCGGCTGTTCGTTCATGCTCGGGTAAATCTGCGATTGAATCCAGCACGCGTTGCCTGATTTCCCTCTCTGCTGCCGACACACAGGGTGGAGACGTTCTATCCGTCAGGTCGTCCGCCTCTTTGAGAGGCACAATGGGAACCCGCTTGCGGCGTGTCAGCCTGTCGCAGCACTTGACAACAATCCGACGCAGCCAGGATGAGAAAGCCCTGGGCTCGCGTAATTGAACAAAGGAGCGATAAGCAATAAGGAACACCTCCTGCGTCGCGTCCTCTGCGAAATGGAAATCGCCCAGTCTCGCGTAGGCGTAGCCATAGACCATATTCTGGAACCGACGCACGAGTTCCCCGTAAGCGGTGAGACAACCTTCCCGGGCTCGCACTACCAGTTTTTCTACTTCTTCCACGCCTGCTCCCTACCCGATGCTGGCACGTTTCCACATACCACTAATACCGCATTTCTCGTCATATTTCACCACTCTTTTTGCGGCTTTCGTGTGTAAAGACCCGCTCACAGCCGAGGAGGTGTATGAGAAATCATCCCAAAAGTGGGAAAATCTTTCAAAAGAATCCGCCGGCAGGCATTAGGCGTGAGGCTTGAGACTTGAGTAATGAGACTTTAGGACTCACACCTCATCCCTCATCCCTCATGCCTCACGCCTCATCCCTCACGCCTCACGCCTCATCCCTCACGCCTCACGCCTCATCCCTCATGCCTCACGCCTCATCCCTCACGCCTCACGCCTCATCCCTCACGCCTCACGCCTCATCCCTCACGCCTCACGCCTCATCCCTCACGCCTCACGCCTCATCCCTCACGCCTCATCCCTCACGCCTCATCCCTCACGCCTCATCCCTCACGCCTCATCCCTCACGCCTCATCCCTCACGCCTATTTGTGCCCCGCGAAAGTTCAAAATGATTGACCGGAGCGCTGTCGTGGAATGGAAACCTGGAAATAACCGCAGACATTGACCTGCGAGTAGTTGATGCGCAGAACGCTTACTTCGCCCTTGGATAGCCAAGGGGCATAAGGTAGAGCGGAACTTCGTCTGCTTTGAGCGACAGACCCTTGCGGACTTCATCCGCGTTCATACCGCCTGCTATTACCGTCCCCAGCCCGAACGCCTCGGCAGTTAGATACACGTTCTGCGCGATGCAGCCGGCTGCCGAATGCGACCACTCCCGGCGCATAGCGGTATCTAACTTCGGCGCTCTCTCATTGAACGCAGAAAGGTCGCTGGCCAGCACCAGCACGACCGGCACCTGCGACATAAAATTCTGCCGGCTAATGCGCGGACGGATGTCCTCCTTGCCGACCGCTACGAGCGCGTGCGCGTCCTGGTCATAGCGCCAGACGCCGTCAGCGCGGCAGAGATAGATGCGCATGTAGCGAATGCCCATAGCGCAGGGCGCAGTGTGCTTGCCGTCTGGACGGTTGACGCCGTCGGCTGCCCAGAGGATTGTGGCGAGAATGTCATCCGGGATGGGCTTCTCAAAGTCAAACTCGCGCGTAGAGTGTCTGCCCTTCAGCGCAGTGAGTAGGTCCACGTCCGACTTCTCTAACGGCTTGGGAAGCGCGCCATTATCAGTGCCGGCGCCGCCGCTTATTTTGCCGGCGGAAGTGGCTCCAGGCTCAACGTTCGCGCAGCCCACAACAAAAACAAACACCAATAACAAGGAAATAACCCAATTCATCTTCTCCTCCTTTCGCAACACTATGCTCTGAGTAATGGCTTCCCATCTCAACACATTTCAAGATTATCTTACTTAGCACTGCCAGTCAAACACAAATTCCACAGTTTTCGGTTCTCAATTCTCTGCGCCCGCCCTTTACCTCAGAACCGCGCAGAACACATTTACCTGCCTCTGACGCCGCTGAACCCCCAAAAACTCCCTCCAGTTTCGCGAAAAAATCCTGTAAATTGCCATTTTTAGTAAGTCAACTGTACTCCATAAGTTACGAGATTTTAGCCTCTTCCAATTTACAGGATTTCTATAATATATCCCCCTGTCAGAAAGGCAGAAGTATGAAGGATGAAGTATGAAGCCCCACGCGCAAGCGTGGGGAGATAATTACCTCACTCTCGCGCGTGGGTAGAATGTAGAATGAAGAACGTAGAACATAGATATAGAGCAGCAGGTCTGTCCCGCCCTTCTACATTCTATATTCTACATACTGCCGGAATCTCTTCTTATCCCCGTATCTCCTTCTTACCCTCTCGCGCGAAAAATCAAATGTTCCAGAGCAAGCCCCGCGATTCATCGCGGGGGTGTTTTTTAGCCGGCGAATTTATTCGCCGCGTCTTTACTCAGTGCGCAATCCGCCTCAGGCGAACTCCGGGTAAATCTTTCGCCGCAACCAGCGTATTCTCCTTGACAACGGCAAACCGCCGGTTTACATTACCAATACACAACAGTTGTTCTGAAGGTGCGTTATGAGTAGGTTCAGTATGGTCGCTTTGGCAGGGATAGTTTCCCTTCTGGCGCTTTTTGTAACAAGCGCTTATGCGCAGGACGTCACTCTCACAATCAGGTCAAAATACGGCTCGCCAGACCCGCCTGTGGGTAGTTGGATTTGCCCAACAGGAACTGTAATTCACGCGAGTGTGGGTTCGCCAGTCTCCGGCGGTTCAGGTGCCCGATACCTCTGCACAGGCTGGAAAGCAAAAGGTTCGGCAGGAACTCTGCCACCCTCGGGCACTGGCACATCCATCGCGTTCTCAATCACGACGAACACGACCCTCACCTGGCTGTGGAAGACCCAGTATTATTTTGCCGCGACAACCGACCCGCCTGAAGGCGGCTATGTCACCCCTCCCTCAGGCTGGGAGTCTGTCGGAATATCAGCCTCAAAAAAGTCAGATTCTCCATGCATAGTCCGTTTGTCTGCGAAAAATTCAGCGCCTAAAGTTCATATGGCGGTTCAGTCCTCGGTCTCCTAATACAGACGGTTT
>Ga0315280_10010091_pt1 | contig 11920 bp, 11 predicted proteins | sample YL17G06_40_MG_FD_203697 | JGI IMG/M metagenome (GOLD analysis project Ga0315280, IMG submission 203697) | Sediment microbial communities from Yellowstone Lake, YNP, Wyoming, USA - YL17G06_40 | ecosystem: Environmental > Aquatic > Freshwater > Lake > Sediment | place: USA: Wyoming | collected... | reverse complement strand
CATGACGTGTCGCCTCCTTTTAAAATTCGGTCTGCCGCATAAAATATTATAGCACGATTAAACGGCAAGCTCACGCCTGGGCAGGGGGATAGGTTGTAAAATAACCCCAATGATATTGGGGAATAAAGCTATGGGCTAAGCCGCCAATGATGCAGGGCGGCATCCCTAGTCGTCAATGCCCGGCACGGGGAAACGCCGGCACATCTCCAGGACTTCCTGTTTTATCTGTGATTGGACGGCCTTATCGTCAATATGGCTGATGACGCGGACAGTCATGCCCGCGATGCGTTTCATCTCCTCCTGGCCGAAGCCGCGTGTGGTGATGGCCGGGGTGCCCAGGCGGATGCCGCTGGTGACACGCGGCGGGCGGGGGTCAAAGGAGATGGTATTGCGGTTGGCGACGATACCAGCGGCCTCCAGGGCCTCCTCGGCCTGCTTTCCGGTGACGCCGGTGCTGGTCAGGTTCACCAGCAGGAGGTGAGTATCGGTACCGCCGGAGACGAGTCTCAGCCCCAGCCTCTTAAGCTCCGTGGCCAGGGTAAAGGCATTTTCCAGGACGGCCTTCTGGTAGGCGAAGAATTCGGGCTGCATGGCCTCGTGGAAGGCCACCGCCTTGGCGGCGATGGCATGCATGAGCGGCCCCCCCTGCATTTCGGGAAAGACGGCGCTATCTATCTCCGAGGCCAGTTCGGGTTGGCTCAGGATAAAACCGCTCCTCGGGCCGCGCAGGGTCTTGTGTGTGGTTGAGGTGACCACCTCGGCGTAGGGGATGGGGGTGGGATGCAGTCCCACCGCCACCAGACCGGCGATATGGGCCATGTCCACCATGAGCCTGGCACCAACCATATCGGCGATATTTTTGAAGCGCTCAAAGTCAATAATCCTGGGGTAGGCGCTGGCCCCGGCCACAATCAGCCGCGGCTTATGTTGTCGGGCCAGCCTTTCCACCTCCGGGTAATCAATACGCTCCGTCTCGCGGTTCAGCCCGTAATAGACGAATCTGTATGACTTACCGGAAAAATTTACCTTGTCCCCGTGGGTGAGGTGCCCCCCGTGGGCTAAATCCATCGCCATGACGGTATCGCCGTACTCCAGCAGGGCGTAGTAGGCGGCCATGTTGGCCTGGGCGCCGCTGTGCGGCTGGACGTTGGCGTGGCCGGCGCGGAAAAGCTCCTTGGCGCGCTGGATGGCCAGCTCTTCAACGGTATCCATATTTTCGCAGCCACCGTAGTAGCGGCGGCCGGGGTAGCCCTCGGCATACTTGCCGGTCAGAAACGAGCCCTGGGCCTCAAGCACCGCCCGGCTAGCGTAGTTCTCCGAGGCGATAAGGTTGATGGTCTCGCGCTGCCGCTTCTTCTCCGCCTCAATAGCACAGCTTACCTCTGGGTCAAACTGGCTTAAAGAACTCATCTAAAATCTCCTTGGGATGGGGGGTCGGGTTTCATTGATAGTCTACAATGACGCCCTGGTGCTGTCAATGATTTTCAACCTATCCCCCTGCCCCCTTCCCTTGGGCTAAGCAAAGGATGATGCGAGGGCGGCGCGGGTGGGAATAGATAAGAAACAAGGGGAGGGGGTGCTTTGGAACCACCGGGGAAGGGTTTCTCCTGAAGTCAGATACGGCGGATTATTTCTTCACTTCGTAGGAGCTGAAGATAAAGTCCAGGTCGCTCTGGAGGGCGGCGACCTTCTCCGCAGGGAAGAGCGCCTCCGCCACATCCAGCATCAGCTTCGTTTCTCCCTTGACCGAGCCGACCAGATGCACCCGGATGCATTCTTTGTCTTTAATCTTGAAGGTCAGCGTGCCCCGCGAAATGAATGAGGCCGACTGGTCGGGGAGGGTATATGTCTCCAGCTTATTCTCGTCCAGCACCGCTCCCTGCTTCAGGATAAAGTCCCTTATCTCGGCATAGAGCAATTCGGGGCTTACCTCGCGGTATGTTTTCCGGATTTGCATGGCTACTTCCCTCCCCGTATCCTAACTACCCTAATAATAGGGCTTTCGCCAGCTTTGTCAAGGGCGAGGAGCCAAAAATTAAGGCCGCCAATTGGCTTGGTGGACGCCGGCTACATATCCCTGTTTAAGTTGGCCAGGAACTCGGCGTTGGTCTTGGTCTTGCGCATGCGGTCAAGAATCTTGTCCGTCGCCTCAACGTAGTTATTGGAATCGGAGGCAATCATGGCCACCATGCGCCGCAGCAGCCACACCTGCTTTAATGTCTCCTCACCCAAAAGCAGCTCCTCGCGGCGGGTGCCGCTGCGCTGGATATCCATAGCCGGGAAGATGCGCCGCTCCGAGAGGCGGCGGTCAAGGTGCAGCTCCATGTTGCCGGTGCCCTTGAACTCCTCATAGATGAGGTCGTCCATGCGGCTGCCGGTATCAATCAGGCAGGTGGCGATGATGGTCAGGCTGCCGCCCTCGGCGGTGTTGCGGGCGGCACCGAAGAAGCGCTTGGCCGGGTGCAGGGCGGCGGGGTCAATACCGCCGGAGAGGGTGCGCCCGCTGGAGGGCATGGCCAGGTTGTAGGCACGCGTCAGGCGGGTAATGCCGTCAAGCAGGATGACCACGTCCTTGCCGCTCTCCACGAGCCTCTTGGCCCTCTCCAGGGCCAGCTCGGCGACGCGGGTCTGGTTCTCCACCATCTCGTCAAAGGTGGCGGCGATGACCTCCCCCTTCACCGAGCGCCTCATATCCGTGACCTCCTCCGGGCGCTCACCGATAAGGCAGACGATGAGGTGAATATCCTCGTGTTCGGCCGTGATGGCGTCGGCGATGGACTTGAGCAAGAGCGTTTTGCCCGCCTTGGGCGGCGAGACGATTAAGCCCCTCTGCCCGCGCCCGATGGGGGCGATGAGATTGAGCAGGCGGGTGGAAAGGTCAGCCGGTGAGTGCTCCAGGTTGATGAGCTTGTCGGGGAAGGTGGGCGTGAAGGAGCCGAAGGGCTGTCGCGTCTTGGTCAGCTCGGGGTTGAGGTTGTTGATGGCGACCACCTGGAGCAGGCTGAAGTACTTTTCATTGCTTTTGGGGGGCCGCCCCTGGCCGGTGACCATATCGCCGTTGCGCAGCCCAAACCGGCGTATCTGGGAAGGCGAGATGTAGACGTCCGTCTGGCTGGGGAGCAGGGTCTCCTGGCGGAGGAAGCCATAGCCGTCGCTCATGATGTCCAGGATGCCGCTACAGAAGATGTTGCCCTGCTGCTCGGTGTGCTCTTCCAGCATCCGCATGATGATGTCATGCTTCTTGAGGGTAGCGGGGACGGAGATGCCCATCTCCTTGGCCATCTCCATCAGTTCTTCCTTGGTTTTGGTTTCCAGTTCCGCAATGTTCATGCTCACAGTGGTATTCGCGCTCGTGTTCGTACTCGGGCTCGCTTCCGCGTTTGTACTTATGTCCGCACCCGTGTTCGTACCTGTGTTCGTACCCGTATTCGTGTTATTGTTCGTATCCATGTTCATAGTTCCACCTCACTTCGCTACGCTCTGCCAGTCCGCCAGAAAACGCTTAATGCCAGCCTCGGTAAGAGGGTGCCGTATCATCTGCATCAGCACATCATAGGGCACCGTGGCGATGTGCGCCCCCGCCCTGGCCGCGGCGATACAGTGCAGGGGGTGGCGGATGCTGGCGGCAATCACCCGCGCGGATAGATGCGAGTAGTTCCTCAATATGTCCAGGGTATCCCTTACCACCTGCATACCGTCATGCCCGGCGTCATCCAGCCGCCCCACGAAGATGCTGACATAGCTCGCCCCGGCCAAAGCCCCGAGGAGCGCCTGGTTGGCCGAAAAGCAGAGGGTCATATTCACCTTGACACCCTCCTGGCTTAGGATGGAGGTTGCCTTCAGACCCTCCGCCGTGATGGGTATCTTGACATTGACATTGGGTGCCCAGGAGGCCTTGAGGCGGGCCTCTTTGAGCATAGCCTCGGCATCCTCGGCCAGCACCTCCACCGAGACCGGCCCACTGATAATGGTGCAGATTTTCCTGGTTACCGCTTTATAGTCGGCGGTAGCCTCCTTGGACAGCAGGGACGGGTTGGTGGTCACCCCGCTGATGATGCCCAGGGCAGCGGCCTGCTTTATCTGGTCAATATTGGCAGTATCCAGAAAGATATTCATACCTTTCTCCTCCATTCATCAGGATGAAAGGGGCAAAGGCGGCTGGGCCCCCTCGCGCAGCACATCCTTGGCCACCCCGACAAAGTCACGGAAGAGGGGGTGGGGGCGGGCGGGGCGGGAGAGAAACTCGGGATGGAACTGGCAGCTCACCATCCAGGGGTGGTCGGCCAGCTCACATATCTCGACCAATTTGTCATCCGGCGAAAGCCCGCTGTAGACCATGCCCGCCTTCTGGAGCGGCCCCCGGTATTCATTGTTAAACTCATAGCGGTGGCGGTGGCGCTCGTACACCAGCCCCTGGCCATAGGCTTGGGCCGCCTTGCTACCCGGCACCAGCTGGCAGGGGTAATTACCCAGCCGCATGGTAGCCCCCTTGGTCTTGATGCTTTTCTGCTCGGGGAGAAGATCAATAACGGGGTGGCAGGTGTTGGGGTTGAACTCCGTGGAGTTCGGGTCCTCGGAGCCGAAGACATGCCGGGCAAACTCAATGACCATGACCTGCATCCCCAGGCATAGCCCCAGGTAAGGGATTTTATTTTCCCGAGCATATCTGGCGGCCTTAATCATACCCTCAATGCCCCTGATGCCGAAGCCGCCGGGGACGATGATGCCCTGCACGTTACGCAGGGCGCTGTCCACGCCATTCTTCTCCAGGTCCTCGGAGTGCACCCAGCCCAGGTTAAGCCCCCTATTGTGATGGAGGGCGGCGTGGTAGAGCGCCTCGCGGACGGAGTAATAGGCATCATTCAGCTCCACATACTTGCCCACCAGGGCAATCCTGACCGGCTCATAAGGCGTTTTGATGCGCGCCACCAGTTCCTGCCACTGCGCAAGCTCGGCACGGCGCGCCTTGATACCCAGCTTATCCACAATAATCTGCCCCAGCCCCGTTTCCTCAAGGATTAAGGGTATCTCATATATCGTGGCTACCGTGGGCAGGGGAATCACCGCCTGTGGCTCCACATCGCAGAAAAGGCTTATCTTATTCCTCAGGTTGTCCGGTATCGGATAGTCGCTGCGGCAGACGATGATGTCCGGCTGGATGCCCATGCGCCGCAGCTCATTGACGCTGTGCTGGGTGGGCTTGGTCTTTAGCTCCTGGGTGGAGTTGAGGTAAGGGAGAAAGGTGACATGGACATAGAGCACATTGTTCCGGCCGACATCGTTACGCATCTGTCGTATGGCCTCCAGGAAAGGCTGCCCCTCAATATCACCTACGGTACCGCCCACCTCAATAAGGACCACCTCCGCCCCAGATTTTTCGGCCAGCTTCTTAAACCGCTCTTTAATCTCCGTGGTCAGGTGCGGCACAATCTGGATGGTGCCACCCAGGAAGTCGCCCCGCCTCTCCTTGGCGATAATGGTGCTGTAGATCTGCCCCGAGGTCACATTAGAATCGGCGGTAAACTCGTCATCAATGAAACGCTCGTAGTTGCCCAGGTCAAGGTCGGTCTCCGCCCCGTCCTTGGTGACGAATACCTCGCCATGCTGGTAGGGCGACATCGTGCCCGGGTCCACATTGAGATAGGGGTCAAGCTTCTGGACAGTGACGGCAAGTTGGCGGCTTTTCAGAATGGTGCCGATTGAGGCGACCGTGATACCCTTCCCCACCGAGCTAACCACGCCTCCGGTAACGAAGATATACTTTGTCATACAAGAGAACCAAACTCTAACAAATCCAGGAAACCTCCTGCCTTTGCCTTGGAAATCTGGTTAGGAATCAGGGCGAGTTCCTGCAACCAAGCACCTCGGCTCTTAAAGGAAGCTCTCGGCGCTACTATTCACAGAAACAGGACTTGAATGTCAAATAGTACTGGGGTTGTTTCTTTTTCATTATAAAGAGGGAGGGGGGCTTTGTCAAGCAGCTACCCCGCTGGGGTGGTAACAGGAATTACAGCCCCTCCACTATCCGGTACATGTTCTCGTAGGCCTTTTCAAAGTCGGGGGAGACCTTTGTCAGTTTTTCCTTGAGTGCCTTAAAGCGCCGGATGAACTCCGAGCGGTTCTGGCTCGCCACCATCTCCGTCCACTCCCCGGCCCTGGTCTGGAAGAGCCTCTCGTACTCTACGGCCCGGGGCAGGTTCATCTGTATTGAGGCATAGAGCTCCGGGTCCTCGGAGAGCACGCTCTCTATCATGGTCAGCAGCACCTTGTAGGTGGTGCTGATGGGGGCCTCTAGCGGCGGCCGGTCAAGCCCAAGTAGGGTATCGGCGGCGGCGATGGCGATAAAGTGGGACAGCCCGAGTACTAGGCTCATCGCCTCGTCGTGGTCCTGGGGTGTCATCAGGGCTATCCTGGCGCCCCTCTCCTCCAGGTATTTACGAACCCTCTTGGCCAGGGCCGCCTCCTTGGCGCTGGTGGGCGTCAGCACGAAATTCTGGCGGGCGATGTCTTTAGCCCCCGGGCCAAAGAGCGGGTGGGCACCCAGCACCGTGCCTTCCTTCAGGTAGCGGTGCATGACCTCCACCGGCCGCGCCTTGACGGAGGTGATGTCTATCACCGCCTGATTAGCCTGTATCTGATGCTCCAGCCCGGCTACGGCCTCTTCAAAGCCCTCCAGCGGCACGGAGAGCAGGACATAGTCGGCGCCCCGGGCGGCCTCGGCATTGCTGGCGGCGGTTCTGACGCCGAGCTTTTGCCCGGCGGCCTTAAGTGCCTTATCGTCCTTATCGGCGATGACCACCTCGTAGCCGTCCTTGCGGAGATAGCCGGCCAGCCACCGCCCCATTTTCCCCGCCCCGCCGATGACGGCGATTTTCACTTTACCTTGCTTTCGGGTACGACCCCAGAACTTTAACGAAGATGGCATGCTCCTCCAGCTCTTGCAGGGCTTCCCGGGCCTCTTTGTCCTGGCGGTGGCCGGTGAAGTCCAGGTAGAAGTTATATTCCCAGGGCTGGTGCCGCGTCGGCCTTGATTCCAGCTTGGTCAGGCTGATGTTCCTTGAGGCGAATACCCCGAGGGACCCGTAGAGCGTCCCCGGTTTGTGTTTGAGGGAGAAGACGATGGAGGTCTTGTCGTGGCCGGTGGGTGGGGAGTCTTCCTTGGCGAGGATGAAGAACCGGGTGAAGTTGTGCAGGTTATCCTCAATCTCCCGGGCCAGTATTTTGAGGCCGTAGATGGCGGCGGCCCGGGCGCTGGCGATGGCGGCACTATCCTTGAGCCCCTGCTCCTTTATCATCCTGACGCTGCCGGCGGTATCGGAGGCGGGTATGAGCTCGCACTGGAGCTGCCGCAGGAAGTTGCGGCACTGCCCCAGGGCCTGGGGGTGGGAGTAGACCCTCCTGACGGCGTCCAGGCTGGTCTCGGCGTTGGCGATGAGGCAGTGGCTGATGCGCAGCTCTATCTCGCCGCAGACCATGAGGGGCGAGTCCAGTAGGAGGTCATAGGCGCGGGTGATGCTCCCCTCCAGCGAGTTCTCCACGGGCACCACGGCGAAGGGCACCTGCCCCAGCTCCACGGCCTCAAAGACCTCGTCCAGGCTCGGGTAGGGACGGCTTTCGGTGGACTGCCCGAAGAAGCGGAAGGCGGCCTCCTCGGTGTAGGCACCGGGCTCGCCCTGGAAGGCGACGGCCACTGTCTGTATCTTCTTGCAGGCCTCCACTATCTGCCGGTAGATGCTTTCCATGTCGCTCGGGCTGATTTTCCGGTCGCGGGCTGTGCCCCGGACGTTTTGCAGCACCTGGAGCTCCCGCTCCCTGTCCTCAATGAGCTTGTTCTGGCTCTTTTTGCCCCGCCCGATTTCCTCGGCGATTTTTATCCTCTCGCCGATAAGCTCAACGATGCGCTCATCCAGCTCGTCAATTTTTTTCCTCAGTTCGTCCAGCTTCATTTGATTACCCTCGGTATTAGTCCAGCTTGCAGGGCAAAATCACATAGCGTCACGGCCATCATGGCCGCCACCACGGGCACGGCCCTGGGCACAATGCAGGCATCATGCCGGCCCCCGACCCTGAGGCGGGCGGGTTGCATCTTTTTTAAGTCCACCGTATTCTGCTCTAGGGCGATGGAGGGGGTCGGCTTGACGGCCACCCTGACGACTACCGGCATGCCACTACTGATGCCGCCGATGATGCCGCCAGCATTATTGGTGGCGGTGACGATTTTTCCTTCTTTTATCACAAACGGGTCATTATTCTCCGAGCCTTTCCTGCGGGCGGCGGCAAAGCCGGCCCCGAACTCCACCCCCTTCACCGCCGGTATGGCCAAGATGGCCTTGGCCAGCTCTCCGTCCAGGCTATCAAAGACCGGCTCCCCCAGCCCCACCGGCACGTTTAAGGCAACACCCTCAATCACCCCGCCGAGGCTGTCGCCCCCGGCTTTGGTCCTGGCGATAGCCTCGGCCATCCGGCGTGAGGCGGCGGCATCGGCGCAGCGGAGGGGGTCGGCCCCGGCCTTCTTCCTGATGGTCTCAAGACTCATCGGTCTGGCGGCGATGCCGCCTATTTCCACGGTATGGGCGATAACCTCCGTGCCGAGCCGGTTGAGGAGTTTTTGGGCGATGGCCCCGGCCATAACGAAGGCGGCGGTGATGCGGCCGGAGAACATGCCCCCGCCCCGCCAGTCGCTAAAGCCGCCGTATTTCATGTAGGCCGTATAGTCGGCGTGCCCCGGTCGGGGCTTAAAGCGGATTTTCTCGTAGTCGCTGTCACCAACATCTCTATTCCATATCATCAGGGCGATGGGGGCACCCGTGGTGAAGCCGCCGCTCGTCCCGGAGAGAATTTCCACCCTGTCCGCCTCCCGCCGGGTGGTCGCGGCGGCGCCCTCCCCGGCCCTTCTCCTGTCCACATCTTTCTGGATGTCCGCCTCGGTGAGGGGCAGGCCGGCGGGGCAGCCATCAACGATAACGCCCACGCCCTTGCCGTGGCTTTCGCCGAAGCAGGTGATGGTAAAGAGCTTTCCCAGGCTATTCATCTATCTCCACCCTAGGTCTTTATTTGAATCTTACCCCCGATGCCTTTGAGTGTTTTCCAGAAATCGGGGAAGGTCTTGGTAACGCCTTCGGCGCCATCAATGGTGAGGCCGCCGACGATGGTACCGAGTATACCGAAGGCCATGGCGAGGCGGTGGTCGCCCCGGCTATCTATGGTCGCGGCCTTGATTTCCGGGGGGCTATCCGTCGTCTTACCCTCCTCGTCCTCGCCTTCCTTGGCCGGCTTCCTGGTCGCCAGACCGGTAATGGTCAGGCGCTTCGGCTCCTCCGTGACGGTGGCACCGATTCTTTCCAGCCCTTCCCTGATGGCGGCCACCCGGTTGGACTCCTTTATCCTGGCCCTTTCTATACCGGTGAACTCGCTTCTGCCGTTGGCCAGGGCGGCAAGTACCGCCATGGTGGGCAGGAGGTCAATGCAGTTGGCCAGGTCGGCACGTATTGCCTTCAGATTGGCCTTCGTCACGGTAACGGCGTCCCCGGCTACCCTCACCCGGGCACCCATACTCCTCAGGAAGTCAAGTATCACCCGGTCTCCCTGGAGGCTGGTGGTACTGATGTTGCCCACCTCAAGCCCCTCGGAAAAAGCCCCCAGCGCCAGGAAATAGGAGGCCGATGACCAATCACCTTCAACCTCAAACCTGGCGGGCTGGTAGGTCTGCCGGGCGACAATAAATTTATCAAATTCGGGACGGACATTGATGCCGAACTTTTTCAGGCAACGCAGCGTCATCAGCAGATAGGACCTTGAGGTCAGCTCCGTGGTCAGCCTGATGCTGACCCCCCTCTCGGCGAGGGGGGCGACGAGCAGCAGGGCCGAGATAAACTGGGAGCTGATATTCCCCGGCAGCTCCGTTGCCCCACCCTTCAGGGTGCCGCCTTCCACAATTACCGGTGGGGTTGTTTTGCCCTCTATGGAGCATTTCACCTTGAGCTTTTGCAGGGCCTCCACCAGGGACTTTACCGGCCTTCTGGAGAGGGAAGGCCCGCCGGTAAGGCGGCATTTGCCGGGGACAAGCGAGCAGATGGCCGTCATGAAGCGGAGGGTGGTCGCCGACTCACGGCAGAAAAGCTCGCCCGCAGGTGCCCGTAAGGTGCCCCCCCTGACCCGCCACAGCCCCTTCTCGCGCTGGATAGCTATGCCGACCTGGCCCAGCACCTCGGCGGCGGCTTCGGTGTCGTCACAGATGAGGGGGTTGACGAGCTCGCTTTCGCCCCTGGCCAGGGCGGCGCACATCAGCCCCCGGATGGTCTGGCTCTTAGAAGGGGGTGCAGCCACCCTGCCTCTTATTTCGCTTTTTTCAGCCGTTATTTTCATACTCTCTTAGCTTTTTTATGATTTTCTCGGCTACCTTGTCAACACTCAGCCCGGAGGTAGCTATTTTGATATCGGCGGCCTGCTCGTAAAGCGGCTGGCGGAGCCTCATCATCTCCCTGATTTGCGCCGCCCGGTCGGGCACCGCTAGCAAAGGCCTTTCATTTTTGTCACCGGCTACTCGCTTTAGAATTACCTCCGGCAAGGCCGTCAGATAAACTATTATACACCCTTTCTTGAGCCGGTCAGTATTTATTTTGTTGAGGACAATGCCCCCGCCGCAGGCGATGACGGCGTTTTGCCTGCCGGCAATTTCTTTGGTGGCCTCAATCTCCAGTTCGCGGAAGCGTGTCTCGCCCTCCTCGCGGAAGATTTCGGCGATGCCCCGCCCGGCCATTTTCTCAATCAGGGCGTCCAGCTCAATGAACTCCTTGCCAAGTCTTTCGGCCAGCACCCGGCCCGCCGCTGTTTTCCCCGTCCCCATAAAGCCGATTAAAGCCAGGCTAGTCTTCATGTTTTTGTAGCGCTTTCATGGCTTCCTTTCGCATCAAATCAAGGGGGGCTTTTTGCCCCGTCCACTTCTCAAAGGCCAGCGCCCCCTGCCAGGCGAGCATGTCCACCCCGTTTATGGTGCGGGCACCGGCCGCCTCGGCCTCCTTCAGCAGCCTCGTTTTCATAGGGTGATACACGATATCAAAGACGACAAGGGCGCTCTTCAGCAGGTGGGCAGGCACCGGCGTCGCGTCGCGTTCCGGGCTCATGCCCACGCTGGTGGCGTTGACCAGCATATCGGCCTTCTCCAGCGCCTTTTTGAGGTTCTCATCGCCGAGTTCCATCACCCCGGCCGCTTGCCGGAAGTCCTCGGCAATATCCCGCGCCAGTGCCTCTGCCTGGTCTATCTCCAGTTGCCGGTTGAGGATGGTAAGATTAGCGCCCTCTTCGGCGAGGATGTAGGCGATAGCCCGGGCGGCGCCGCCCGCCCCCAGGAGGACGGTATTTTTACCCCCCACCTCCACTCCCCGCCCCAGGAGGGCCTGTAAGAAGCCGGGGCCATCGGTGTTATCGCCCCTTAATTCGCCATCTTTATTCACCACGGTGTTGACAGCACCTATCTTTTCCGCCAGGGGGTCTAGGCTGTCCAAAAGTGGTATGACCGCCACCTTGTGCGGTATGGTGACGTTAAAGCCGATGATGTTCAGGGCACGGAGGCCGGCGACAGCCTCCCCGAGTGCCTCAGGTTTCACCCTGAAAGGGAGGTACAAAAAATCCAGCCCCAGCTTCTTGAAGGCGGCATTGTGCATCGCCGGTGAGACGGTGTGCTCCACCGGGTCGCCGATGAGCCCGCAGATTCGCGTTTTCCCCGTTATAATGCTACTTCCCATTTTTCAGCGTCCCGTAAATCTTCCTTAAGTCCCCCACCGTCATCTGCCCCGGGGCCGATTCCAGCCCCTCTTTCATGGCGGCGTAGGTGAAATAGCCGCCGACCAGGGGGCAGAGGAGGCGGGAAATAGCACCCAAATCCCCCATGGCAAAGGCCACCACCCTCGCACCGGGGAAC
>Ga0315280_10010090_pt1 | contig 11921 bp, 12 predicted proteins | sample YL17G06_40_MG_FD_203697 | JGI IMG/M metagenome (GOLD analysis project Ga0315280, IMG submission 203697) | Sediment microbial communities from Yellowstone Lake, YNP, Wyoming, USA - YL17G06_40 | ecosystem: Environmental > Aquatic > Freshwater > Lake > Sediment | place: USA: Wyoming | collected... | reverse complement strand
AGCTCACCCATGTCGACGACCGTCCGGCTACGTGATGTCGATTTCATCTACCCACCACCCGTCGATCATACTGTCTTCTCGTGGAAGAAGACAATCCGACATTAATGCTTTAACGTATTGCCGGGACGGCCATTTAATTAGTATTGGCGAGTGATATCGACACCGTGTTAGGTGGCCAAGTTGGTTCGGTTAGATCAGATTTCCGCGCAGGTCGTTTGGAGTAGTCTAGACCTGGGGTGGGTTTCTACTCTTTCACTTTTTTCACTCCTAAGACAGAAATCTTCTGGTTCCTTTCGCTTGAGCCGTCAGTGATCTCGTTGCTGTTGGACGCAATTGCGCTGTTGCTGACCATGAGAGTGCTGCTGACGCCGTCGGTGCAACTTGAGTGATCTGGAAAGGGCCATAACCGTTAAATCCTCGAAGAAGGTTGCTTCAATTCGTCGAGTTGAATTCCTCTCCTACGACAACTGAAATCCAGCTAGTGTCAGTGCGTTCCTTGGTAGTTTCTCCGTTGAACGTTAGAAAGCGAGTAGGCGATATCACCGACCTACAGAAATCAATACAGTCTATCGGGCTTCTGCAACCAATAGTCGTGCGAGAGGTCAAGGGGAAGTATGAAGTTGTTCTCGGGCAGAGGAGATTTCTTGCATGTAAGGCACTTAACTGGGAAAAGATTCCGGCCGTAAAGCGTCCAATGACAGACAGAGAAGCGCTGATTCTATCGTTAACTGAGAACGTGCAAATAGATACTCTGGATCCCATAGATCGTGCTGAAGGCACAAAGAGGCTTGTTGACGAATTCGCCAAGGACATGCCTAGACAAAGAGCTCTCACACAGGTTGCCAAACTTGTCGGTAAGGCCGAGGAAACCCTCTATGACTGGCTTCGCCTCCTTGAGACAACCGAGGCCGTAAAGATGATGATCCGGGAAAGGAGAATAGATACAGAAACTGGGGCACGACTTGCCTCCCTTCCGAAAGGTGCTCAGAGAGAGGTTGCAGAGGTTCTCGAAGAAGAATCGGTTCCTCAACAGAGAGCCGCAAAGGTCATAGCACAAGTCGGAAAGGCACTGGAGAAGGAGCCGGGGTTGAGACCAAAGGAGGCAGTCAAGGAAGCCATCACGGAAACCGAGGAGTACTCCATAAACGTCAGCTTCTCAGGCGCGGTGTATGGGGCCTTGGTTAAGATTGCGAAGAAACAAAAAGTCACAGTTGCTGAGACAATCCGCAAGGCCGTCAGGAAATACCTATCCGAAGCCGAAAAGAGCTGAGAATCTGACCGCAAGGCGGAAGGAGGGTTGAATCGGGGCCATTGGCGGATTTTTCTTCTAAGAAAATCCCCGCAGTAACGATTAAGTCATCGTCACTCAATCATGAGGGAGTTCGTCATGTCGAGCGTCAAGTTTGATGATTACGAGTTGATCGATGGAACGAGGAGAACCCTAGTTAAGCAGGTCGCAGATGGTTCGATTATCAAGAGGTTTGAGATGACCCCCATACCAAGGCTGGCCGCCGACATTGTCTGCCCTCATTTCTTGGAATTCAAATGGGCTCTGGGCTGTCCATTCGACTGCGCATGGTGCTACCTAAAGGGATCGTTGCGCTACTATTCACGAAAGTATTCACGGAAGAATATGCTCACAAGGAAATCCCCCGACAGGATAAAGGAACACCTCATGCAACTCTTCAGAGCCCCCAGCAACGTGAGAGAGGTTCTGAATGCAGGCGAAGTGGCTGACTCGCTCGCCGACGAGAATTCCAGTGAGCCTTTCACGAGGCTGGTGATTCCGCTTTTTGAGAAACAGGATAGGTACAAACTGATGCTTCTGACTAAGTCGAGTAAAGTCGATAACTTGCTGGAAATCAGCCCGCACAATCAGGTCATAGTGAGCTTCAGTCTGAACTCCGACCCAGTAGCTAAAAAGTGGGAAATCGCCCCGGCCGTCGCAGACAGGCTCAAAGCAGCAAAGCGAGTCCTAGAGGCGGGCTATGTCGTCAGGATAAGGATAGACCCGATTGTTCCCTATCCAGATGACTGGAAGGTGCACTATAGGACTCTAGTCGACAGTATCTTCACAAATGTCTACCCTGACAGGATCACGATTGGGTCATTGCGAGGGCTCCAAAGCACAATCAACGAAGCGACGGACAAGTCATGGGTGGAGTACCTCAAGGAGCCATCACGATGGGGGAGAAGGATCTCTTCTGGACTCAGGAGAGAAACGTTTCAAGTCGTCAAAGACTACATAGAAGACGAATATTCCTACGGAAAGATTGCACTCTGCAAAGAGCCCGTGGAGATGTGGCAAAGTCTAAATATGAATTGGAAGGATTGCAGATGTAACTGCACGTGGTAGCAATGGGTTCGAATGGTGTTATTAGGATAGAACCCCACACACAACGTAAGTACATCGTACTCAGGAAGTACCTTGACGTGTGTCACAAGTTCCACTGTAAATACAAGAATTTCGTGTATGTCGACACACATGGAGGAAGTGGAAGAGTACTTCTCAAAGGTAGGAACATCTCGGTTGAGGGTTCCCCCCTGATAGCTGCCGCCTACACTCCTGATTGGCCTTGTCACATCGTGGAAATAGATCCAGACACATATGGGATGCTGAGACAGGCAGTAGATGGTCACCCCAACGTGGTCACCTACCTTGGCGACTGTAACAGTATCATACATCAGATCTTGGGTTCTGTTCCGAAGTGGAAGAACTTTGTCTGTTGTTTTGTCGATCCTGACGGACTCGTATATCACGGGTCGGATGGCTATGCGTGCGACCAGTTGAAGGCGGATACTGTAAGGGCTATTTCTGAATTCCCTCGCTCTGAACTGCTTCTGAACTTCCCTCTTGAAGCCATAACACGGTGCGCGGGTGTCTATTTTGGCGATCCCAATGGTACGCTCGGCCAGGCCGATGGATGTCGTGTAACGTCCTTCATGGGGTCAGAAGAGTGGCAAGGACTACCCTTGGATCAAAGGAACCGAAGAGGATTTCTTGACCTATATCTACTTGAGGTTCTCGGCACGTATCCTTTCAAAGGCGCACTTCTCGTGAGGAGCACGGAGAAGAATCTCCCATTATATTACCTGATATATGCGACTCATAACCAGACAGCAGCAAAGATCATGAGAGATGTGATGAAGAAAGAATCGGGATATGTTCTCCCACAGAACCTCTTTACATTGAAGCCGAGAACCCTAGATGAGACGCATCCCCTGAACCGCTTCATCTTTGACGACTAGTTGTTCCACCGACAACTCATCTTGATGCGCAGTGTCCGCAGTGACGACACAATGTCCTCGCTCCCTGATTCTTGCTCCCAATACGTTGAGACTCCACTTCAGGTGCACGAGCAACCAGCATGAACATCGTCTCGCTCGGGAGCGGTTTCGGCACTATCGAGCTGGCATCCGACGCGCGCCGGGCCATTGAACACACCTAATATGGTGCAACCGCTGCTACTAGAAGCTATTGAGGAAGCGGCGATTCGAAAGGCTATGGCTCCCCGTCTCTCCACCACTGTTCGGATTCCTATGCGTGGTCCCAATCCCCGCCTGGTACGATGTCCCTCATCCTGCCGGATAACCTCAGTCTCCGGCCGAGATGTCTGTCATGGATCTAGGCATCGTGTGTCTCACATTCCACACGGAGCGCGACGAAGAATCAGAATGGGGCCTTGGCCAGTCCCTTCCGAAGAAGGAGCCATGTGAACGAAGCACCAATGCATAGTGCTGCAAGAAGGACCCCCTCAGGCTGAAATTCGAAACTGATCATCATGAGAAACCCTAGAGCCCAGAATATGAACACGGTCCCAACAATCAACAAACGCCTGCTGAACTTCATCGCCTCTACCTCGGTCAAGGTGCCGACCGATGTAGTCTCGTAGTAGGGGGCACAAAGACAAGTCGCGGCCAAGCTGAACATTACCAATGATGTGACAAGCAGGGTCAGCGTTCCAGCCTCAAGGACCGCGGCATATGCAGGGCCAACCCTTGTCCCCGGGGCCAAGACCTCGATGCTCAGAGCAATCAAGACCATTGCGGTGCCCATCAGCCAACTGGCAATGGTCGTCAATCTCTCTCCGGCCGTCTTTGTTTCTACTTTGCTGCTCAACCTCTGTGTGATGCTGTAGTTGCATTTATATGTCCTAACAAACACTAGGAAATCAAAAGAAAGTAGCCAACTGATTGTAGTCATCCTAGAAGGAACAGCCTGCCAAATCCCATGGGATTCCGCCACTGTAGCCAGGCATGATAGAGGCCTAAAAGTAGCGTGGTTCTCCGTTCCACTCTCTTCACGTCGTGCATATCGCGCCCAAGCTAGATATTCAGGTGATTGGCTTGTCGAACTGTCTGAAGGCGGCCTCGGCGTTCAAGTCCTATTCTTATCACTGTGAAGGAATCCTCCGTTTCGTTGTGGTGCTCCGAGAGCCCCTTTTATATTGGATTGTAGTCCCGCGTGCGACCATCTTCCGCAACAGGACCACTCAGGCCCTAGGCGCGCTCGCGTGCATGATCCTCTCGTTCCTCACGCTGCCTGCACAGACCGCAGGGACCTCAGAGCCTCCTCCTGAGACGCCGTTCTGGTTCTCGTTGCTTGAGCCTCAGGGTAATCGCATTAGGGCTGGCTTGTTGGCCGTGAGCGCGCTGCGAACCCTACAGATTCTCACGGGGGGATATTTGAATGGGCTCCCCTTCATCACTGAGACAAGGTATCGTTTTCTTAGGTAACAGTTACACACTCAAGAAGCAAATGTGTGCGTGAATTCAGAGGGGATTCGGCGATAGAACCGCAGATACGAGAGCGCGCCAAGGCTTATAACGTGTGTCAGCAATGTCATTCTGGTGATAAAATGTATAAGAGAAGTAGCTTGATTCTGCTCTTGCCGATCCTCGCATTACTTGTTTTGACGCCGCAGGTATCATGTGCACAACCGCCGCCTCAACCATGGCCCCCTGAGGAGAAATGGCATCCTGTCAGTCTTAACGAGGTCACCCCTGATTGTCGCATCGTACGCATATACGGAGGCGACCGTTACCTCGAACCGGGTCAGCCCTTTGTCTTGTACTATGGTTGGTACTTCCTCCCCACGAATGAGGCATACAGACTCGACACTGGGGAGCCGGTTACTGCTCAACCCAGCCTTCAGGATAGAACCGACTCGGCGAATTGCATCTTCACTGTAACGATCGATGGCCAGGAGGTGAAGCCAACCGGAAACATCAGATTGACTTGTGAGTGGTTCCGATTCTTGAACGTCGAGCCAAGTGGTGTATCTTATACGGCCGTCGCTCCAACATCCGTGAACCACATATGCTACATCGAGTTTCCGACCGGTCTAAGTTCAGGGATCTACGTTGTCGAGCTATACGGAGAGCCGAGTGGAGGAGAACCGTTTCACGCCACCACTATACTTCACGTAGGCGTGTAACATGGGGACTAGGCTCTCCGCTACTTTTTTTATATAGATCGATCGACAAGAGCGACAAGAACTGGACTCGTGTAAGACTATTTTGACGCTCAAGTCTTGGTCGTCTCTCTGACGCGCCGGGATCTTACGGCTTCGATATAGGCAGAAACCCCACCAGCGCGCTCGACTGACCTCGCGCTTCCGATGTAACACCACTTCTGATAATGTTTTCCAGTCTCAGGGTTCTTCAGTGAGTGAGCGAAGTACAGATACTCACGTCCCTTGACCTTCTTCTTGTAGGGTCCAGATCCTGGCCTTCCGCAGATCGGACATCGCTTTCTGGCGAAGTACTTGGCCTTCTTCTTCTCAACCAGCGCGGCGTAGGAGTAGGGCAGGGGCACAAGCCTCCAAGATCTTAGGCCTTGGTTCGATGTCTCTTGCGTCGGCGCTTGCGACTCTTGCTCTTAGCAGGCCCTCTGGATCTATGGACCTTGTCACTCCCTTTCTTCTTTTCAGGCTCACTCTTCAGCAACTGATACATCAGGGATAAGTCGCTCCACTGCAACTCTCCGGGTTCTTTCTCAGTGATCTTCGAGGTCTTGTCGAGTTGGTCGGACGCGCCAATCGGAACACCTGCCGACTTCCGAATGGATTTCCGAGATTCTGGCCAATCAGGCTGGAACAGACAGTCTTCTGGGTTTAATTCCAATCGGAAGTATTCATTGTCTAAGAGAGAAGGGGGGAGTTTCCTCCCGACCGAGTGCTCGGCGTACTCGTGACAATACCTCATGAACGCGTCTGACTTCCGATTGGGAAATTCCTCTGAAATCGGAGCGAACCTCGGAATGAACCGAGAAATCAGGTAGTCCTTTCGGAACTCCGGACTTGTTCCGATTGAATACACGCGGTAGCGATAGTCCCCATGAAATTCGAGGTATCCCTTGTCCCCAAGGCTCGCGACCAACTCCCTGACCCAGCGCTCTGTCTGAGTCGAGAATTCGGACAGCTTAGCCAACTCGGTGGTCTTGAACGCGGTTGGGCCTTCGTCGTATCGCTCGTTCGACCCTGACCCTAGGATCTTAGGGAGCTTTCCGGCAGTTGTGTACCTGAACAGGCTCTGGTCGTTCTTGCGTTCCATAATGGCATCGAGCACGAACCTCTCGCTCTGCGTCAACTCTCCGCGCGTCTGGACTATGATCTGGTCAGTTATGGCCGACACGAAGTCGAAAACGAAAGGAAGCGCGAACAGTATGTCCGTCTCAGGATCTTTGGGCAACCAGGGCTGGAAAAGAATCGAGGCGTCTTCGATCCACCCGAGGAACTCCTTCTCCTTTCTCCGGTCGTGGACCTTGAAGTGCTCATAGCGGATGTAATCGAGGAAAGGGATCACTATCCTCTTCCAGGATCTCAGTCGTGCGAAGTAACCCCGCAACACTTCGAGGTCTTTCTCCTCCCGTTCCAGCTCTTTGGGCGGAACTTCACGCCTCCATCTGTCCCACCAGTGGATCTTGTTGCTCTGCTCTTTCGACTCATCCACCGAAAGCATGACTTCCCTCGTCTCAGCGTGCGCGCTCTTCTCGCGCTCAATCGATGTCGTTATGAATCCGAGTGGACCTTTCAGCTCCACTGAAACCGGTTCCCATCTGCCGTTCTCGTCTAACTCGTTCCACTCGAACTTGACGCTGTTCTCCGAGTAAGCAAGCTCAAACTGGTATTTCACGTTCGGGCCTCTGTCGTCGATGGCTCGCTCCTCCTGAAGGATGAACAGTTTGCCCGTTGGCTCGAAACCCTTCCAGATCTTACGCTTGAGCGTGTTCGCGGTGCTGTACGAGAAGCTGACGACTCGATCTTTGCCGAGCACATCCTCAGCCGGACTCGTCAGCCATGACTTCCCCGCGCCGCTTTGAGCCCATATCCTGAGCATTGAGGTTCGCTGAATCAAGGAGGCACACTTCATCAGGAGGAACAGGCGGTTCTTCCATTCCCCTGTCATCTTGTATTCCAAGCATTGCTGCGCGAATCTGATGAACTCAAGAGGCCCCTTCGCGATGAGCTCATCCACGCGCTGATTAACGTCGTCGCTGATTTGCCCGACAGCAACCGGTAGCTCTTTCGCCTTCAGCGGGCAGCTTTTCTGATGGCATCCCTGCTTCCAGAACTCGTCCTCGCACGAGTAGTTGTATCCACCCTTGTCCGCGCTCCCGACTATGCTAGTGATCTCAGCCCTATCCAAAGGTTCAGCATTTCTCGCATTCCATTCCATCATGCGCGCGAGCGTCGCGTCGAGGTCGAGCTTAGCGAAGTTCCTGTAGTAGGAGGCAAGTCTAATCGCCACGTTGTTCCTGTTACCAGGGTCAACTCCCGAGAACCAGAACCGCACGCACGGAGGGTCCTCTCCCGAATACCCTCTGCCCTTTAACGCTGTCCTCTCCATCCATCCGTACTCCCACTTCTGAGCCTCTTGGACGGCCTTGGCGACCTCCTCCTGCGGGACAGAGATTCTCGCGACTTGGTCGAGCGAGCTGACACCGACGAACGTGGATCTCTTCCCTGTCTTTCTGTGGACGCCTAGAGGGAGCTTGACGAGGTTGCCGAACGCCTCGACGACCTTCTGCTTGGGGAAGACCTCGCACTTGACCTTGGACAGCTGCTCGGACTTTCTCCCGACGTAGTAAGCCACAAGGGCAGGGATGGGCGGGTCGAAGAATATCCAGAGGTGGTATCCGCGACCGCCAGTTTCCTCGACCAAGATGTTGTCCTGGGCGCAGAAGCCCGATTTGACAATGGAATCCCTCAGCTTTTCGACCTCAACCCACTCTTTGCTGTCAACGTCAAAGCAGAGCCACTTCACGGTATTCTTCTCCGGCTCGATCTGATAGACGCCAACCGTGGTGTTTCCCTGCAGGTGCGATAGCAGCACCTCGTCAGTCAAGGGCGTCTCGACGCGATAGTAAGAGCCGTCTGAGTTCTGAATAGCACAGGTGTCGTCGCGGTTCACGAAATAACGTCTGAGGGTCTCTATCCGACCCTTGCCATCGGCTAGATCTTTGGGCAAATCCGTCATCTCAATCACCAGAGGAGTGAATCTCTCCGAGTTGATTCTCACAACCGATCCTGAATAAGCCACTTGCCATACGGCGAGAGGGAGAGACTGGGTCTGAAGAAAGTGCACCTGAGAGGCTCGTGTGTCTATGGCAAACGGCCCGTGACCAGTCAGATGCATAATCCTGACTATATGCAGACAATCCCCCCGCAGACCGCAAATCTATTAAATCCATGCGGTTTCAGAGTCAGTCGGTTGTCTAGTAATCCATACTATAACTACGTTCGGGAAATCGCAGATGGCTTGCCAAAGGACATAGTTGATCTGTCCCAGAAAAGAGTTCGCCCGGCAACGCCAACCATGGCATCATCAGAGTTCCTGATCAACAAGAACCAAGGGGACTGGGCCGAGGACCTCATACTGTCTTCATTTCCATTGTCAGACGGATACATCATGGTCAAATACGGGAGAGCAGGTGACAAAGTAGCCGGCGAAGAAGGATTCGAGAGATTCTATGCCGAGTACCAAAATGAACTAGACGAGTATGGAAAGAGACCAGATCTGCTCATTTTCAGGAAACAAGACTACACCAGAACAGACACTGACCTCTCCTCCGTCTCCAACCAAGAACTCCTCTGCCTTGTTCCCAGAGCCGTCGCCGGCCTCGAAGTCCGTTCTAGCTCGTTCCTGAACAAGAAATACAAACCCGGGAAAAGTAGTAATTGGGAATCGCTATCGTTCACAGCAAAAGTTGAGGACATTGTAATTGTGCTGAAATGGATCGAGCAGACAGGAGTGCCTCACTACTATGTCCAGGTTCCGTTCGATGAGGCACACATAATATCTTTCCATAAGATACTACAGCTGGTATCCGACCAAGCCAACAAGGGGAAATTGTTCGCAATCGATCGCGATGTCAAGAATCAGTTCAAAACAGTCATCAAGGTCCCGCTGGGTCAAGGGACCAAAGTTGGAGATGTTGTAGAAGCTCCTAGGTTGGAAGCCAAGAGCAGAGAACTGGAAAACGGCCGACTGTTGTTCTATGTGGGCTTCCATGGGGGAAAACTGAATACCTCTGCGGCATTCTGGGAAGGTCTCATGAATGGAGCAGAGAAACTAAAGACCATAGCACTTAACAAATAGTCATTACAGCTTACGAATGACAGCCTTATCGTCGGTCAGGCTGATGCCCACTGTATCGCCCGCTTTCAGCTTCATGGACCTTGCGATCTCCCTCGGTATCGTAACCCGCAGACTGTTTCCCACTTTCACGACTCTTATCTCAAACTCGACCGGCATGGTAAGGGTACAGTTGAGTGATCCGCACAGATTTAAGTATATCCCCAGAGTAATCTAGGGATACACGTGTCCCGGAAGGCAAATCTTCTTAACAAGAGGGCCGGAGTGCTACCATCAATGCGGGGAGAGTCCGATAGCACTCTAGTCGGGATAATAGAGAAACTACAAATCGCTGGAGAAGCTCTTCAAACTGACTCTGGGCGTAGTGCTGAGAGCGCCCGCAGAATGACGTTCGCGTTCTTCCTTCAACAGTGCGCAGATCGATTGAAACTCAAACTGCCGTTCCCTTGTTCTGAACTCGAAGACCTAACACAAGTGCAACGCTCGCCCATGTTTCAACGCATAGAGATTGAGCTGGCGAAGGAGACCATAGATCCCCATCTTATCGATCAAGTATTCGAAAGGATCTCTCCCCTAACATACAGAAAGAGATTCGGACAGTTCCTCACACCACCTGAAGTGGCGGAGTTCATGGCAAGTTGGGGGGTCTCAAAGGGATGTCGATCTGTCCTTGACCCGGCAGTCGGGACCGGGGTATTCTTAGATGGGATAGCTCGCTTGTCTGCTGGGTCCAAGGTCCGATTTCGGGGAATAGACATTGACCCGCTCATGTTGAATGCTTCATATATACGTACGCAACTGCTGCACGTCGATACCATTGAGCTCACACAAGCCGACTTTCTAAGAGTTACACCAATCGGGGAATATGACTTCATTATCTGCAATCCTCCCTATCTCAACTTCCATGATTTCGACCGAGACATAGTCACGACCATGGCTACTCAAGCGGGAGTGCCTCTAAGTAGGCTAACAAACATCTACCCGCTCTTCTTCATACAGTCGTTCGCTTTTGCTCAAGATGGCGCCACAATGGCGTTCATCACTCCTAGCGAGTTCTTCTACACAGGTTACGGAAAGCAGCTAAGGAAATTCTTATTACGCAATTTCACGATTGACGCGTTCATACTTGTCGACTTTGAGAGAACGCTGTTTGAAGGCGTCCTGACCACCGCCACGATCACGTTGCTGAGGAAACAGAAGGCCCCAGAAGATCATATGGTGAAGTTCATAAGAGTGTTCAACTGGCCTCCTGAGAGTGACGTGCTGCTGGAAGCGGTCAGGTCAGCAACTCCTAATCCCGCATTCTATAAGATCACCGAAGCGAACCAGTCTGCTCTTGATCCGACGGAGAAGTGGCTGAAGTACTTCGAAGAGAATCACTTAGGGGGTGTCGTTGACCGGCTTATTCCCCTCAGCCGTATCGCACGAGTTCACAGAGGGATCGCCACTGGAGATAACAGTTACTTTACGCTAAGTGATATAGAGGCCACCAAGTGGGGAATTGAGAAGCGGTTTCTTCGACCCGTTTTGGCTCGAACTCATCAGTGCCCGACCATTGAGTTCACGAGACAGGACCACGAAGCATTGGTGAAACGGGGGGAGAAAGTGCTGCTCCTGTACTGCTCTGAAGCACCCTCGAGGAACTTGGGCGCCTACATAAGACACGGTGAAAGGCAAGGCGTTAACAAACGATACATCCCCAGTCATCGCACTCCTTGGTATTCCATGGAACGTAGAGAACCAGCACCTATTCTTGCCACTGTCTTCAGCAGAAGGAGAATGCGATTCATTCTGAACAGTTTCAAAGCATTGAACCTAGCAGCGTATCATTGCATTTATCCCACATTCGATGATCTTGGAAAGACAAAAGCTCTTTTGGCATATCTGAACTCGGACCTGTGCAAGCAAGTCCAAGTCGTCAGCAGGAGAGAGTATGGAGGAGGCTTACACAAGTTTGAACCAAAAGATCTAGAACAACTACCAGTTCTAGATGTCACAGCCCTGGAGAAAGAACATGTCGATTCGTTGGCTTCTCTTTTCGACAGACTTGAATCAGAAATGCGTAGAGGCGGGGACGTTCTAGAGATTGAAGGAAAGATCACTGGGTTGGTCACAAGATGCATAGGAAGATAGCAGCCTCGCGCCTCGGTTGTCAAGGCACCCGATTGTTGAAGATCCTCAGTCCTGCTTGTTAGTAGATCTCCTTCATCCTTTCAGGCGAGAAGTCAGTGTGATGCCTCACCAGAATAGATTGCGGAACCCGCCGACGATAGTATACATGAGGGTTACTGTGACATTCTGCGGTGGTCCGATCAAGATAC
>Ga0315280_10010089_pt1 | contig 11921 bp, 12 predicted proteins | sample YL17G06_40_MG_FD_203697 | JGI IMG/M metagenome (GOLD analysis project Ga0315280, IMG submission 203697) | Sediment microbial communities from Yellowstone Lake, YNP, Wyoming, USA - YL17G06_40 | ecosystem: Environmental > Aquatic > Freshwater > Lake > Sediment | place: USA: Wyoming | collected... | reverse complement strand
GACGAAGCAGCGAGGCCTGCTCGCCGGTTTCATCCTCGGGCTGCTCTTCGGAGTGGCCCTCGGGCCGTGCACCTTCGCCTACATGGCTCCCATGCTCGGCGTCACGCTCCAGGTGGCGACCACAAACTTGGTCTATGCGATCGCACTACTGCTGGCCTTCGGCGTTGGCCACTGCTCGGTGATCGTGGCGGCGGGCACCTCTGCGGAAGCCGTGCAGCACTACCTGAACTGGAACGAGCGGTCGCGAGGCGCCGACATCCTCAAGAAGGTGTGCGGGGTGTTGGTGCTGTTGGGCGGGTTGTACCTGATCTACACCGCACATTAGGCGCGAGCGCTTGCGGGAAGGAACGATGATGCCTTGGTTTGCAGGAGTACCCAGAGAGCAGATTCACTGGCACCCGACCATTGACGAGAAGAAGTGCGTCCGCTGCGGCATGTGCATGAACTGCGGGCGCAAGGTCTACGAATGGCGAGGAAATCGCCCGGAGGTGGTGCGCCCAGACCAGTGCATCGTCGGATGCACGACCTGCGCCAATCTCTGCCGCGGCGATGCAATCTCCTTCCCGCCGCTGGCCGACTTGCGAGCATTCTATCGGGAGCACAAGGTGTGGGATGCGGTCAAGCAGGCGCTGCGCGAGGAGGGCGTTCTTCCCCCGAGCGGACGGTCGGAGAGAGGGCAAGATGATGACACATCGTGAAGCGGCAGCCGCCATGACGGATATCCTCGGGCTGAGATGGTCGCCGGTGGCGGTCAAGTTCATCTCCGCTGGCGAGCCAGCCCCCGATCTCGAGGCTCCCAGTCCCCGCCGCTTCTGCCAAGTACTCATGGAAGCGCGGCGCGGTGAGAAGCGGCTACTGACGCCGGACAATGTCTCTTGTCCTGCGGTGGCGGCGGCGCTGGGTTTCCGCCCACTCCCGGACAAGCTGGCCTCCGGCGAGATGCTGGCGGGATTCGGCATTTTCGCCAGCGCAGAGGCGGGCCGGCGCACCATTGAATCAATCCCTCGCCTGGACCACGGGAAATACGCGGCTGTGGCATTGCTGCCGCTCGGTGAGGTTGGTGCCGATTGCACACCCGACGTGGTTATCGTCGAGGCCTTGCCCGAGCAACTGATGTGGCTGGCCTTGGCCTCTGTCCATGACACGGGTGGCAGACTGGAGTTCAGCACCGCGGTGCTGCAGGCCACCTGCGTGGATGCGGCCATTCTGCCCTTCCTCACTGGTCGACCTAACGCGACGCTGGGCTGTTACGGCTGTCGCGAGGCCACTGATCTCAGCGATGAAGAAAGCGTCATCGGTATCCCGGGCCCCATGCTCGCGCGAGTGGTTACCAGCTTGAAGCAGCTGGCTGCCAAAGCGCTGCCGCGAGTCCGGGAGAAGGCGACATACCGGCACTTGCAGGGGAAGGCCGAAGGCGCCTGCGACTCTCAGAGTCCAGGTGGATGACCATGCTGCTGAGTGAGTACAAGCTCCAACTCTTCGCTCCCAAGTGCAACCCGTCGGCCGAGTATGCGAACTGCCTGGCGGCGCCGAGGAGAGAACTGCGGTGAGTCTCTCATTCTTGGTCATCGCCTTTGTGACAATCCTGGTGATCTCGGGCGTCTTTTCCATGTTCGGGAAGGGGGGAGGTTCGCTTTACACCCCCGTCCTGGTGATGCTCGGCATGGCCGTGGGGCCCGCCATCTCCACAGCCCTCTTCCTGAACCTGGTGACAGCGCTGACCGCTACCATCGTCTTCCAGCGGCATAAGCTCGTTGACTACCGTTTCTGTCTCGTGTTTGTTCCGGGGACAGTCGTGGGTTCGTTTCTGGGGGCGGTGCTCTCGAGTATGGCCCCTACGAACATTCTGCTGGGGATCTTCTCCGTGTTCCTGTATGCCGTCGGCCTTCTCCTGATCTTCTCCGCCAAAGAGCAGGCTAACCAGCCGGTGAAGAGGCTAGGCCCCGGGATGATCGTGCTGATAACGCTCTTCTCCTTCGGGGTGGGAGTCCTCTCCAGTCTTATCGGTGTAGGCGGCGGTCTCATCATCTTTCCATTTCTGGTTCTGTACATGAAGTACCGGGCGCAGATGGCGGCGGGCGCAAACTCCTTCATCGTGACGGTCAGCTCCTTCGTGGGGACGATCGGCCACTTCGCCTTGGGCCACGTGGATGTCCGGTTCCTCGCGGCCACTACCGTGGCGTGCATCCTAGGTGCGACGGTTGGCTCGCACGTGACGGTGAAGGCGAGCCCGGGCTTCGTCAAGCTGGCCTTCGCCTTCATCATGTGGTTCTTCGCCACGCAGATCGCGCTGAAGCTCTTGGGGGTTCTCTGAGCAGGTGAAGGGAGCAGCGGCCGCGCCGGCCGGTTGATCGGCACAGCCGAGGCAAATACGATTCTCAGAAAAGGAGGATTCGAAGAATGGACCGGGATGAACTGCTGAAGATGGCTATGGCCTTCCACGGCCACAAGTGTCCGGCCATGCCCCTGGGCATGCGGGCGGCGCTGGCCGCCATGGACAAGCTAGGGGCGCAGCGCGCCGGCAACAGCGAACTCTACCTCATCTCGGAGTCCGGCAAGCAGCATGCCATGGCATGTTTCGTGGACGGGCTCCAGGCCGCCACCGGCTGCACCTACGGCAAGTACAACATCGAGAAGGGCTACCACGACAAACTGGCCTTCACCTTGATTGATCGCACCCGGAGCAAGGCGGTGCGAGTCACGCTCAAGCCGGGATTCCAGGCCAAGGCCCTGCAGTCCGAGTTCGTCAAGCAGCGCCAGGCCGGCGTCCCCGCCACGCAGATACCGGCCGCGATCACCGACCCGCTGGTGGAACGTGTCTGGACGCTGCCGGCAGAGCAGATGTTCGACATAAGCGAGCCGTTTGACTATCACATGACCCAGCCTCCCACCGTCTTTCGCACGGAGACTTGCTCCAAGTGTGGCGCGCTCGTGTTTGAGAAGGGCGTCCGCCTCCACGAAGGGCAGCCGGTGTGCCAGGAGTGCTGGCCCTACGGCGAGTCAGGTAAGCCCGAGACGACGCACTGACACCATGCTGCTGCGTGACTATAAGCTCCAACTCTTCGCTCCCAAGTGCAACCCGTCGGCCGAGTATGCGAACTGCCTGGCGGCGTTGCGTGACGACATTCGCGAGGTGTTTCCGTATCTCAATGGGAGCCTGAAGGGCTGCCAGTACAACCCGGAGGCGCCCTTCTTGCGCTTCCGCCATGAGGGGCACATCATCGCGCTCCGGCCTCGCCAGGCGGCGGTGAGCAAGGTCGCGGATGCCGACGAAGCACGGCGGATGCTTGATTGGGTGAAGGACCTGATCAACAACACCTGGGAGCGGCGAGACGCGATCACCCCGAGTGACCGCCGCGCTCCGAACCTGACCGCGCTGCAGTTGTACAAGCTCTTGCCGGGGGCCAACTGCGGTGTCTGTGGCGAGCGAACCTGCCTGGCCTTTGCGGTGAGGCTGGCGGGAGAGGATGCTTCCCTTGAACGGTGCTCCGCGCTGCTAGAAGTGGAGCACGCCGAGAGGCGGGCCAAGCTGATCGAGCTTCTCCTGGAGGCAGGCTACGATGTCCCAGGAGACTGGTTGTGATCAACAAGCGCTATCCGTGGCCGACGATGAGGCGCGCACCCACACACCATGCACGTCGGAACGCCAGTGGCTTCCCGCTGCATGCGCGTGAAAGGACTCTGCCATGATGAAACGTGCTCTTGGCATGCGCTGCGCGCTCCTGGTCGGCCTCTGCGTCTTCCTGGCGTCTGTGGCGCACGCCAGCTGCAGTTGCAGCGCGAGTCCACCTGACCCGGCAACTGAGATGGCCGCCAAGATCGTTGTTGCGGGCGGCGTACCGGCCTTTGTGGGGTACCGGTATCTGAGGCAGAAAGGCGCGGGACAATGATGCCAGATACTTCCTTGGGGGCCTGCTACGGGCATGTAGCAGCGAGGCTGTTAACGATAACACCAAGCGATACGCCCTCAAACCTGAGGAGAGGCTAATGAGACATGCCATTTTCGTCTTCTTCCTAGCGTTCCTGACTGCTTCCAGTGTGGGGCGCCTTGCTGCGTATGCGGCCGAGGCCCCAGCCGCACCACTCACGCTGGAGGACTGTGTTGGACTGGCGCTGGCTCAGCAGCAGGAAGTCCAGGCGGCACTCCTGCAGGTGCGTGAAACTGAAGGCAGGCTAAGGCAGACTCGCAGCGCCTCCGGCCCCCGCGCCGATCTGGACACCTCCTGGACGCAGTACGACTGGTTGCCTCCGAATAAGGAGCGCATTCTGGGAGGCGGCACAACGGACATATACAGCGAGGTGGTGCTGCGGCAACTGCTCTACTCTGGAGGGAGGACGCAGGGCCTCATCAACCAGGCCGAGCTGGACCTGCTTGGCTCGCACGAGCGACTCCGGCGAGTCCGGCAGGCCGTTGCGTTCAAGGTGGCGCAGGCTTTCTACGGATTGCTGGAGGCGCAGGCGCTGCTACAGGTTCAGGACGAAGCCGTGCGACAGGTCCAGGCTCAACTGGAGATCGCCCGCAAGCGTTATGAGGTGGGAACCGCGCGTCAACTCGACGTGCTCAAGGCCGAGGTGCAACTGGCGAACGTGCAGCAGGCGCAGGTGGCGGCCAAGAACCGGGTGGACCTCGCCCGGATGTCCCTGAACCTGGCGATGGGCCGGGACCCGGAGACTGCACTTGCGGTCGCTGCTCCCGGAGCGCCCGCGCCCGAGGCAGGGTCTGAGCAGCCAGCGGCCGCGGCGATTCCTTCGCACCCCGAGTGGGTTCAGAGCCAACTGACGTTGCGCCGCGCGGAAGCTGGCCTGCGGGTGGCGCGGTCTCTCGGCCTGCCGGAGGTTGATCTAAGGGCGGCTTACAACCTCGAGGGTGGCGCGTTCCCGCCGGACATCGAGAACTGGAACGTGGGAGTGGGCGTCAGCCTGCCCTTGTGGGACAGCGGAGACCGAAAAGGCGCTATGCAACAGGCCAGCGCGCGCACTGAGCAGTCGCGGGTGCTCCAGGAGGCGCTGCGCCAGCGCATCGAGCTGGACATCAAGCAGGCGCAAGTGGCCATCCGCGATGCCCAAGAACGCATGCGCGTCACTGCCCTCAGCGTGGAACAGGCACGCCAGGCGCTTGCCGTCGAGCAGGAGCGTTACCGGGTAGGGACGGGCAGCAGCACCGAGGTCATAGACGCACAGGTGGCGCTGACCCAGGCGGGAGCGAACGCGGTTCGCGCCGAGTATGACCATCGCGCGGCCCTTGCCCAACTCAGCTATGCGCAGGGGCGCGACCCCGCGGTTGCTGAGCAAAGAATCGGGACCGGCGTGGTCTCCGGAGGTGCACGATGAGAAGAGCAATGCTGGCTGCCAGCCTACTTGGCATTCTCGCCACCGTGTTGGCCGGGTGCGGAGGCCGATCCGCCAACGGCCCCAGCGCAGCCGCGGCACAGAAGAAGACGCCCTTGGTCGAGGTGGCGGTGGTTCAGCGCGGCGACATTGCCCGCGTGCTTCAGACCACCGGCACAGTTGTCTCCGCCAACGAGGTTCAGGTTAGCCCGAAGGTGGAACAGCGCATAGCCTGGCTAACCGTGCGCGAAGGCGACCGCGTGACAAAGGGGCAGGTGCTCGCCCGGCTCGATGCGACAGAACTCGAGGCGCAGAGCCGACAGGCCCGAGCCGAAGTGAGAGTTGCGCAGGCGCGCCTGCGGGACGCCGAAGCCGGTTCCCGTATACAGGAGATTCGCGGAGCGGAGGCCGCGGTCAGGCAGGCGGAAGCGCAACTCGCTTCCGCGCGTTCGGCCGCAGAAGACGCCGGTCGGGACGTCGAACGCCAGCGCCAGTTGCTCGCCATCGGGGGAGCATCGCAACAGGAAGTGGACCACGCTCAAACCAGGTACGAGGCGGCCCGCTCTCAGGTCGAGGCAACGGAAGCGGCGCTGGCCGCGGCCAGGGAACGACTCGGCCTGCTCCGGGAAGGCGCTGCCCAGACCCAGCTCGCCCTTGCTCGCGAGCAAGTGGCGCAGGCCAAGGACAAGCTCGCCTACTGGCAGGCCCAGGCGCAGTTCTATGTAATCCGGTCCCCGCTTTCGGGAGTGGTCACCCGCGTCGACCAGCACACTGGTGATCTCGCCTCACCCAAGGCGCCAGTCCTGGCCATTGCGGACACCTCCCGGACTATTGTCCGCACTTCCGTCACCGACACCGAGGCCGCGCGCCTGCGGCCGGGACAGCCCGTCAAGGCCGAGGTGGACGCACTGCCAGAGAAGGAACCCCTCTCGCTCCACATCACGCGTATCTACCCGGCGACCGATGTGAGCTCGCGACTCGTTACCGTCGAGATGGCGGCGCCGATGCTGGCGGGCAAAGTCACAGAGGGCAGCCTGGCGCGCCTTTCGGTCATACTGGAGAAAAGGACCGAGACGGTAGTAGTGCCCGCCCACGCCCTAGTCGCGCGCCCCGGCGGCAAGCTCGTTGCGCTGGTCGTCCGTGACGGCAAGTCGGAGGAGCGGTCTGTCCAGACCGGCATCGAGGCGGGCGACAGGGTGGAAGTCCTTGCCGGTCTCCGGCCCGGGGAGCAGCTCATCGTTCGGGGTCAAGAGCGGTTGAAGGGCGGAGTCGAGGTCAAAGTCAAACCGCCAAAGGGTAGCAAAGCGCCGGGAGGCGGGAAATGAGCTTGTCACGCTTTGCGATCCGACGTCCGGTGGCGGTGGCCGTGGTCATGCTGGCCATCGTGGTGATCGGCGTCTTCGGCTACACGGAACTGCCGACCAACCTGATGCCGGACATCACCTACCCATTGGTCAAGGTCTACATTCCCTGGCGCGGAGCGACGCCGGAGGAGATCGAGACCGACATCGCCGATCCCGTCGAACGACAGATGGCTACGGTTGATGGGCTGGACTACCTCGAATCGAGCTGCACCGAGGGCCTCTACCAGTTGCTCGTCAACTTCAAGTATGAGGTTGACCGCGACGTGGCCTACCAGGACGTGCTCGCGAAGATGGGGATCGTCACCAAGCGGCTTCCAAAGGACATTGACAACCCCACGATCCTGAAGGCCGACCCGTCTCAGCTTTCGATTGTGGATGTGGTCGTAAGCTCTGACACGATGGACCTAGTCTCGCTGCGGACGTGGGCTGACAACTTCCTTCAGGATCAGTTCGTCACCGTGCCGGGGACGGCCGGCACGGACATCGTGGGCGGCCAGGTGCGCGAGATCAGAGTTCATCTTGACCCCGAGCGCCTCCAGGCGTACCGGCTCACGGTGGACCGGGTAGCCCAGCGTCTCCGAGACGAAAACCTGGAACTCGTCGGCGGCCGCGTCACCGGGCCCCAACGGGAGTATCTGGTGCGCACCATGGGACGCTACCGGTCTGTGCGGGAGATCGGAGACGTCGTGCTCAGTAGCAGTCCTGCGGGTGGCAACCTTTATCTGCGAGATGTGGCGCAGGTGCTGGACCTGCACCAGGTGCAGCGAGTGATGATCCGACTTAACGGCCAGGAGGGGGTGAAGCTCAGCACCTTCAAACAGCCGGCGGCGAATGTGGCTGAGGTGTCGGATGGGGTGCGCCGGAAGATCGGAGAGCTGCTCGCATCGCTGCCGCCCGGCGTGCACATGGATGTGACTTATGACCAGGGCGAGTACGTGCGCGCGGCCGTGAAGGGCGTCCGGGAAGCGGCCATCATCGCCGCGGTGCTGGTAGTGCTGGTCACCGCGTTCTTCCTGACGGGCTGGCGGCGGGTGTTGACTGTGATGCTGACACTGCCCATCTCGCTCCTGGGCACCTTCTTCGTCATGAAGATCGCCGGCTTCTCCATCAACATCTTCTCCCTCGGCGGATTGGTGGTGGCGATCACCGTCCTCTTGGATAACTGCGTGGTGGTACTGGAGAATATCACGCGGCTGCAGACAGAGCACCCAGAGGTGAAGACCCCGGTCCAGACAGGAGCCACTGAGATGGCGGGAGCGGTCACCGCCGCCACGCTCACCTTCCTCGCCTTGTTCCTTCCGTTCCTGCTGGTCTCCGGTCTCACCGCGCTGCTGTTCCGGGAACTGGTGATCACCGTGGGAGTAGTGCTGGCGCTGTCGCTGCTCGTCGCGCTCACCGTGACGCCCATGCTGACGGCGCGCTTCTTCCCGGAGGGGACGCCGGTGATTGAACGCGCCGGTCCGGTCTCGCGCCTCTCTCAGGCCGTCATGGCGGCGCTCATTCGCCTCTATCGGCCCGCCCTGCACTGGTCTCTGCGACGCCCCTGGGTTGTGGTGGGGGTGACGGCCGTTCTCTTCGTCATCGGCCTTGGCCTACTTCGGGGCCTGGGCTCCGAGCTGATGCCCGAGATGGAGGACGGCCTGATCATCGCGGGCGTCCGCCTCCCAACTGGCACACCGGTTACCGTCACCGATCAGGTCCTGCAGAAGATCGAGGAGGTGGTGCGTAAGGACCCGGCCGTTGACCACGTCTCCCGCCTCTCGGGCGGCTGGGTATGGGGACTGGTGACATACGAGGTGGCTGAACGGGGACAGGTGGACATCCAATTAGTCCCTCGTAGCCGGCGGAAGATGGACACGCCCGGCTATGTGGCGAAGTTCGAGCAGGCGATCAAAGAGGCGGTCAAGGTGCCAGGAGCGCGCATTAGCATGAAACACGCCAAGCTCCGCGGCCTGCGGCAGATCGGCGAGCACGATGTAGAAGTCGAGATCTACGGCCCGCGCGGCGCGCCGATGGGCGAGATGATGGAACTGGCGGGCGGCGTCCGGGAGCAGTTACTCGATATTCCGGGGCTGACCGGTCAAGACGTCTCTCTGGAGGTCACTAAGCCCGAGTACCAGATCGTGGTAGACCGCGCCCGCGCGGCCGCCCTGGGGGTGAACGTCGCCGAGGTCGCGAGCACCGTGCGTTCCATGGTGGACGGTGTCGTCCCCACCTCATACCTGGAGGGCGGCTACTACTACGATGTGCGGGTGATGATGGATGACCAGCACTGGAAGCACAAGGAGAACCTTGAGAACATCCTCTTGCCCTCGACGAACGGCGGGACGGTGTACCTGCGCGACGTCGCGCGCGTCGTGCCCGGGGTAGGCCCGGTGCAGATTGACAGGAAGGACCAGGCCCGGCTCATCAAGGCCACCGCTGATGCCCTGGGGAGAACCGCGGGTGAGGTGAACCGCGACGCCGCGGCCCGCGTGGCTCCCATGAGCTTCCCGGAGGGATACTCGTGGCGTCTCGGAGGACAGGCGGCGATGATCGGTCAAGAGTACCGGAGTCTCGCGATCGCACTCCTACTTGCGCTGTTCTTCGCCTATGTGGTGCTAGCCATTCAGTTCGAGTCCTTCCTCCAGCCGTTCCTGATTATGATCCGGGTGCCGCTGTCGCTCATCGGGGTGGCCGCGGGGCTGTTCGTGGCGCACGTGCCCATCGGCACCACCGCCATCATCGGGATCGTCATCCTCGCGGGCATCGAGGTGAACCATGGAGTGGTGCTGTTAACCGCGGCCAACCTGCTCCGACAGCGAGGATTGTCTCCCCGCGAAGCTATCGCCGAGGCCGGGGTGCTGCGCCTCAGGCCCATCCTCATGACGGCCTTGGTCGGAATCGTCGGGATGATCCCGCTGGCTCTCGCCTTGCACGAGGGCACCGAGTTGCTCAAGCCGATGGCGGTGGGGGTGATGGGCGGACTCATCTTCTCGGTGTTCTTGACGCTGCTCTTCCTGCCTGCACTCTACTTGCTCTTTGCCGGCCGACCGGAACAGACAGCAGGGGAGCAGGTTTGAGAGTCTTCCCGTAGACGACGGTGCGAATCCAGAGAGTTGAGAAAGGAGCGGACATGAGAGGGAAAGGTCTAACTGCGTCACTCTTCGCAGCATCCGTGCTGCTCGCGCTGATGGTCACCTCCATCGCGGACGCGGATGCGATGGTCGGGGACTTCGAGGCCGGGCTGTCTGCCTTCCGCAAGGACATGATCGCGGCTTGTGCGCAGTTTCAGGCCGGCGCGCCGCGAGAAAGCAAGGAGCAGTTCGACCAGGAACTCGCCGCGCTGCAGGCCGCCTGGGCCTCGCTGGCCGCTGAGTATCGCAATGCGCCGCCTGCTGCCTACGCAAAGGATGTCAAGTGGCCCTCCTACTTCGGTTCCGTGTCCGAGAATCTGGCCGCGATGCGCGTTGCCGTTTCCGAAAACCGATTCGGCAAGGCCTTTGAGATCTGCGGCAGCACCTGCGCGCTCTTCGTCACCATGCACGAGACGAGCGGCATCTCAACTGTCTGCGACAAGCTCTTTGAGTTCCGCAAACAGGCCAAGCTCATGCTGGCCCAGATCAAGAGCGGCCACAAAGACGCGGCCGTTTCCCGGCTCCCGAGTCTGCTCGCTCAGCGCGATGCGGCTATCTTGGTGCCTCTATCCCAAAGGGCGGCGCAGGAACGGGATGAGTACCTGCGGCTTCAGGGCGAGTTCTCAGCCGCGGTAGACGGTTTCGCTACCGCGCTGATCAACGATCCACCTGCCGCCGTGGTCAGTGCCTATGATGCCATGATGCAGGCCTTCGGCCGATTCTATAACCGGTACATCTGAGATACCATGGCTGTTCTTGCGGCAGTCGCGCCACCGGGGTCGTGGGGAGGGATGTTGGTCGAGAGCTTGGAGATAACCCACATTCTGCCGTGTCTTGCTGATGCGAGCAAGATTCGTTTCCACGCGTCTGCGCCGGTTGACCTGAGCCCGGTGCTGCCCTATCTCAACGCCATCGTCCCGAAGGCGATCTACAATCCGACGTCCCAGTCACTCACCCTCTACGAGGACTATCGCATCATCTGCCTTCAGGGCCGTCTCATCACCGGCGCTAAGGCGGACAATACCGACGATGCCCGCCGCATTCTGGACTGGCTCAAGAGCCTGATCAACGACACCTGGGAACATCGGAACGAGATCACCCCGTCCTATGATCGGCGGGAGCGCCTCACACCACTGCCGGTGTTCGAGTTGCTGCCGCGGACGAACTGCCGTAAGTGCGGCCTCCCGACTTGTCTCGCCTTCGCCCTCGAGGTGGCGGCCGAACGGATGAGCGTGATCCGCTGTGGCCCTCTCTTCGACGCCACTTACCAGCCGCAGCGGCGCCGGCTGCTAGAGTTGCTGGTCGCGGCGGGTTACGAAGTGCCAAGCGCCTTCCGGCCTTCGCAGGAGGGCTTGTAGGCCCTGAACTGCCGCGATTCACCGGACAGGCCGTCACCGCCGCGCGAATCTCTGAGTTGGCCTGCATTCTCCCTGGTTTGGGGCTGCAATCCGCTTGACTTGTTCCCCAAACAGAGCGTCCATGTCACCCGGACTGGCACGATCAGATCACCGATGACGGGAGGCTCGTGGGATGGCGGAACAGAGACGATGGAGGACGGGACAGGGCGCGGGGCAAGGGAGCGCGCTGCCGCGGCCGACTCGCCACGCGGAGGAGCTGGGTTGGGAGGCGGCGATTCGGCTGTTCATGGAGGGCTGGGCCGCGGACCATCCCGGGATCAGGCCGCGGACACTGGGGCACTACCGCGACCAACTGCTCACCCGCATCGCTGCCTTCGCACAGGAACGAGGCATCACCAGCGTCCAGGACTTCACCCGACATGACCTGCGCGCCTTCGTCGCCTGGCTGGACCGCGTGGCCACCTACACGGGGAGGCCGCTCACACCCCGGGGCAAGCAGATGGCTCTGGATACGGCGAGGAGGTTCCTGCTGTGGCTCTACCAGGAACGTCTGCTCCCGGACGACATCACCGGGCAGGTGAGGAAGTACCGCTTGGACAAGGACCCGGAACCCAGAGCCACCCCGGGTGCGGATCTGGAGAAGATCCTGTCCTCTCTCAACCTGAGCACGCCCACCGGAATCCGCAACCTGGCGATGATCCATCTCATGGCCTTCTGCGGCCTGCGGGTGGCTGAGTTGGTGGGCCTGAACGCCA
>Ga0315280_10010088_pt1 | contig 11923 bp, 15 predicted proteins | sample YL17G06_40_MG_FD_203697 | JGI IMG/M metagenome (GOLD analysis project Ga0315280, IMG submission 203697) | Sediment microbial communities from Yellowstone Lake, YNP, Wyoming, USA - YL17G06_40 | ecosystem: Environmental > Aquatic > Freshwater > Lake > Sediment | place: USA: Wyoming | collected... | reverse complement strand
AACTCATACAGATTACCATTAATGCCTAATGTATCTTGTCCTGCAATGAGCGTAACAGTTTCCAATCTTAAGCTAACTGGAATATTGGCGGCAATATGTTCGACTTTGCGTTTTATTGTCTTCTTGAAGGGTACAGAGAATTCTCTAAGCTCAGCGACAGTCGCTGGGTGCCACTCAACTTGATAATTCAAGCAAGCGCTCCATCTCAGCGTTTGAGATATTTTTGGATGGCTCACGCAACCTACGAATCAAAATAGGATTATTCGTGAATACAGCAGTATCGACTTCCTTTAAGTAACGTTTTGCTGCTAGGCACAATCTGTGAATGACACGTGTGTCATCAGTTGTCATAATTTCCGTAGCAATCAAAAAGATTGTGGTAAATATTAAATCCAATTTCTGTAATGCAGGATACGCGTCAATGTAAGCCAAATCACGATAGCTGATATTCTCTTCGGGTGTCCCCCAGCATAACTGTGCCCACTTCATATTCATAGATAATATATTAAGAAGAATTGAACGGTCAGTTTTGTTAAACGTCATAGGGTCAATTGCACCCAATTCTCCAAATACTACAGAAGTTATCTGCCGTATTAATGCTTCAGCGTCCTCAGGTTTTTTGACAGTATCTGCCATGGCTATGTATGAAATCATCAATGATTTAAGAGCAATGTAACTCGGTATTATCTTCGTCAAGTAACGGTCAATATATGTAAAGTTGCGAGCTTTGCTTAATGGACCGCAAAAGCTGGTTAATTTCGAAAAGTACACCTCTGATTTTGGGTCCTTAGACCATATGGAGAGACGCAAAAGAAAACTTATATCCGGTAACTCATTCATAACCATACTCAACTCCAGACAAAATAGCTCATATTCTACAGCACTCATATTATTATCACATCGTAAAAGTTTGTCAACCTCAGCCTAAGAGTACCGAAATCAACCACGTTTATACTTAACCTATGTACCAAGACGTTAGTACCGGGCCTTCGAATTGGTAATTCCCGGGACACCATACCAATCAGGCCTACTACAAGTCAGATATTATTTCCCCAGAATACCCTTCAGGTTAGACTCAAGGCAGCACGCAAATTGTCATCTATAGCTTCCATATCAGCTTGGGACATAATCCCAAGTCTGTGGGTGATCATACCTCGCTTTACTGTCCTTATGATGCCCGTCGCTACGGATGGGAAAAGAAGTCCAGCACCCTGCCAAGCAGTAATGAGATGGTCGCCCGCCAGTATCCGGTCGGTTCTGCTAGTGATTGCTGCAATTATGGCTTCCTGACGGCTTCTATGATAAGCTTCTGAGCTCACTATGACCGCTGGTCGCTGTCTCTCCCCAGTTTCATCGGAGAATACAAAGCTGACAAGGACTACGTCACCTCGACTATAGTCGGTCATACGCTGCGTCCTTTTCATTATCCCAGATTTCGGCAAGCACAGGGTCAGCCTTCGCGGCCAGCTTGAGGAGTCTATCGAGATTGGCAACCTCTTCGCCCGGACGCAGTGCTTTGTCCAGGTCCTCCTTGCGGAAACGGCGGTGGCGTTCCTTACCAATACGAAAAGCTGGCAGTCGGCCTTCCTTGGTCAGTTTGTAGATAGTTCTTTTAGATAGGCACAGGTATTCAGCAGCTTCCTCAACTGTAAACCATTCCTTAGTGATTACCATAAACACCTCCGCGCAAGCTCGTGTTCGTGAATCCTGGTGCCATTCTAGCACATGCACGCAGATAAAAGCAATACCATGTCCTCGTTCAATACCTTAGTGATACTTCCTTTTTGTCGTTGCGAGGAGCAAGTCTTCGCTTACGCTTCGGAATAGGCTCCGCAATCCCGAGAAGGGAAATTCTAAATCCCAAGCACCAAATCCTAAACAAAAGAAAGGAAGATTTAATTCGTCTCATCCAAATACCAATGCTCAAAACGTTTAGGATTTTGAATTTTGATATTTGAATTTGTTTGGACTTTGGATTTTGCCATTTGGAATTTAGCCGATCAGATTGCCACGCCCCGACAAGTCGGGGCTCGCAATGACATGCCGGTAGGGGCGAGAATCTCAGGGACACCATACCAATTAGGCCTGCTACAAATCAGGTATTATTTCCCCAGAATACCAATGCTGACATGGATTGATTCTTATCGAACCTGTATCTATCGCTTCAAATCCTGGTCAAGACTATGCTACACTTATTAATGACGGGCAGGGTCTGAGCGAAGGGATTTAGCCCTACCCAGGAGTGAAATGTGGAAAAGGAGATAATTTTTCTGGTAGAAGAAGCCCCGGAAGGCGGTTATACCGCTAGGGCGCTCGGATATAACATCTTTACCGAAGCCGATTCCCTTGCCGAGTTGAAAAGGATGGTGCAGGACGCCATACAGTGCCATTTTGAGGCTAAAGAGATGCCCCGGCTCATCCGCCTGCACATGGTAAAGGACGAGGTTATCGCCGTATGAAGCTCCCCAGGGACCTGGGCGGTGAGGAACTCGCTGCCCTCTTGGGCAGGTACGGCTATAAGATAACTCGCCAGACCGGTAGCCATATGCGGTTGACATCCACCTCTAAAGGCTTTGAACATCACATCACCATTCCCAGGCACAAACCTCTCAGAGTCGGCACTCTGAGCAGTATCGTGAATGAGATTGCTGCTTACCTTGAAATAGAGCGTCAAGAACTAGTCAAAGAGCTGTCTAGGTGAATAAACCCAGGGAAAGATAAAGAGGCGGTTCCAGCATTAGCCTCCGCAGTGAGCGGAACCTAGAAGTCCAGTTTCTACTTTTTGGCTTCGCCTCGCTTTCAGCTATTATACCTTGTTTTGCCAGTATTTTTAACAGCAGAAATTCCAAGACACCATCCTTCACAAAGTGAAGGATTAGGCCTACTATAAATTAGGTATTATGTCCCCAGAACACCGGTAATGTATCATTTTGAAGTGAGAATGATATAACATAAGAAATAATAGCTAAATGGACTTGCCATGCGTGGTTTGACAAAATATAGGGCTGATGAAATTAAGTACGAAGTGAGACTAAAATAGGGGTTGACAAAGGCAATACCTAGTTATAATATAATTATAATCTTCCTCGCCATTCCCTGCAGTTGCAGAGAATTGGCGAGGTTTGTTTTTAGGCTACTTAATGACTACTGAAAAGGCAACTTTGTTTATCGATGCCCAAAGCCTTTACAATGCTATTAGAGATGCCTTCTTCTCAGATACTGACAATCATGTGTGCGGACAAGTCGACCCGATGAAGTTGGCCAACTTCATTTGTTCTCAACCACCTCCCGGTGTAACCCGTGTATTGAATGAGGTACGGGTGTACTCAGGGCGACCTGACCCTACAAAGGACCCTAGGACACATGCTGCCCATATGAAACAGTGTGCTGAATGGAGCAGGGGTGGTGCAAACATAATCACACGCAACTCAGATACCCCAAGGAGTGGCCCAACCTAAAAGCACAAGAAAAGGGAATAGATGTGACACTAGCAATTGATTTTGTTTCCTTCGCCGTTGATTGTTTACATGATGTAGGGGTACTAGTATCCTTTGATACAGATTTAATACCGGCTATGGAATTTGTTTTGAAAAGGCCCACCATAAATTGTCGTGTTGAAATAGTAGGTTTAAATAGTTCCAAAACCCCCAAGAGAAGGCTTAGAGTACCTGGATATAGTCTATATTGTTATTGGATAGATGCAAGCTTCTACGGCACAATAGCTGATACAACTGACTATAACCTATAAGCAACATCACTCATTCCGTCAATGTTACAATCTCCTCAATCGTCCATATATGCCTGGCGAATTCCAGAGACACCATACCACTCAGGCTTGCTACAAATCAGGTATTATGTCCCCACAATACCCTACGGCATTTTAGTGTCGCACAAGGTAGCGTAGTGTTCAGCGTCAGAGAGCGGGTGCAGAGCGCCGTCATTATCGTCAGACATGGCCCCTGGCTATAGCGTCTGCTTTTTCTATGAACTTCTCTGCTGAAGCAATAACCGCTTTCGCCCCTGATTGAGAAAATTCAGCCTCATAATCGGCAGCCTCTCGAAGGTTCATGGCATTGAGGAAGTCCCGAACTAACTGAGCGTCCATTTTACCTTCGTCTACGAATAGCGCTCTTAACGCTACAGCCAGGCAGTAGTGGCTCTTCTCGCGGTAACCCTGGGAGTAGACAAGCGCTCTGGCAGCATGAAACATCGCATAATAGCCTTGAATAGTTGACCACTTGTAACGCTCATTTTCATAACCTGCTTTTGCATCTGCCAGGTCACTTCTGGCGACTGAAAGCTCCTTCTTAACCAGTTTCTTGCCTCTGGCGAAGGAAACAATCTTCTTGCTTTCGAGACACTGTTTAAACTCTTGATTCACTGCCAGCCTTTTCCCATAGTACTATGCCACGTTCAACTTCTTCCATAAAAGTCTGCTCTGACTCTTCTCCCTCCAATAGCTCGACAGGCGTTCTAATCACTGACTGAATATGAATATTCTCAAATCCTCTCGGGAATGCGAAATTGCTGATAACATTTGACACGTCTTCTTTGTTGTTAGAAACGACGAATAAATCTAAATCACTCTCCGAATTATCCGTCCCAAGAGCGCAACTGCCGTATAATATTATGCGGCTTGACATCTTCTTCAGTTCTTCTACTAGCGGTTCAACCAGCATGAGATTTACCATTTTCTTGAACTCCGTGAGGGCAGCAGTCGAGGAATCGATAGAATAGAAATACATTTTCCCCTCTCGTCGGCGCTTAATTGCACCAGCAGAATATAAGTCTTTGACGGCACGGTGTGCCGAGCCATAACCTATGCTAAGCTTGCGGGCGATTTCTCTTTCATAGAATTCCCTATCCGCGAACTTGGCAAGAAAGCTAAGGACTCTTTGGTTAACCGTAACAATAATATGTGTGCTCAACATCAGGCAATCGCTCCAATAAGGGAGTATATACTCATTATAGGGAGTGATAGTAGGGAAGTCAAGAGCTAGTACACGATTATAGCAATGGCCTAACTATTGCATTCTGGCGGTTTGGTCAGCCCGGAATCGCTTGCTGTGTGCCGATAACATCTATCGTAGTTCCGAAGTTGTCGTGAGAATGCTCAACTAGCCAGAGGACATTCGCTGCATCTGCCCTCCCGGCAGTAGTTCCTGTAGATGTGAATTAAGCCTTGCTGATGACAAGCAGTGAAATCAGAAGGCTCTTCAAGGCGAAGTTGCTTTTCCATATGCCGCGTTATCTCATTCTCTGCTAGTTTGGGATAACTATTATAAAGCTCCATAGCCTTTTTCATTAGTTCCGGCTCATTAGCCAATTCCCCCCAGGAGAAAGCAAAGGGCAATATCACGTTTACTATAATTTCACCTGCTTTGCTATTTCCTAAAAGAGCCGATATCTTTGTTTTACTTCTGACATCAAAATCGAAATGGTCCCGCCAGTAGCCATCGCCAGTCACGGTTAAGCCGTTCTCCAACGCATGGTGCCCCTTGGGCAGAGGGGCTTCCTTCACTAGCTGCAATATCCCTGCTAACAGTTTTCCTTTGCAGTAGCGCTCAAGAAGGTAGCTCTGGGCGACAATGCGTCGCACTGGAGAATTGTTGGGGTATATGTGTGAAAAGTTCCAGTCACCTTTCTTCATGGTTTTAACTTTTTTACCCGCTGACTGCCATATTTGCTCCAGTTCTTGGACTTCTTTTTCCTGGGCAAACTTTCCTGGCCATCTTTGAGAAGGTAATAACCCGGCTGTGCCTAACAACAAAGCTTGCTTCAGCGTCAGGCCTTCTCTGGATTCGATAGAATTGAGGGGCATTCTGTCAGCAAGGTCTTCAAAGGGCTTTGTGTTTTTGGCATAACCCAGAGCCCTCATCATGCCCCGGAAAAGCACCTGCTCTGCCTCTTCTTGCTTTAACTCGGCTTGAAAATGCCTCGCCTTCTGCTTAAACCTTTCTTCACCGGCAGTGTTCAGTAGCTTTTCTAAAGTTTGCCTATCCACGTGGTCCAGTATCTGGAAGCAAGGAAGCTGGTAAGGCAGCAAATAAGCTTGGTGCCGCAATGCCTTTGCCAGACATAGCACAGGAACTGGCTTGCCGCTCTGCAGTAGGGTAGCTGAATTACAATCATGCCACATCACGACATGAAGGATGACATTATTGTATGCAGCATCAGCATGATGCTCATGGCTATACCAATCGCTGGATTTAACGTGAACCTCTACATCCCCTTTCGTCAAACGAGATTCATTTGCAATAACTGCATCTCGAAAATCGGGGCCGTTATCACCATTAGTCCTCCCCGGATAGATTACACTGACTAGCTCGTCTTCCGAGGAGGTCAGCTCCTTTCCCACCACTTGTTGCCATATTAGAGCTGCTTGCTTTTCCGAGAATTTTATCCGATTACGTGTAATCATGGCGTAAAAAAATTACTTATCGCTTTGATTCATCGTGCTTCTTTCCAGCTTTGTAAGTAAAGCCACTACGCTCAGCAACTATGCTGAGCAAGGTAGCCGATGCTCCGCGAGGTCGATACATCCCCTTTTCCCATTCGCTGATTGTTTGCTGCCGCGTGCCTAGTTCCTCGGCTAGCTTCGCTTGAGTTAAGTTCAGATGTTGCCTCAACGCCCGGACCTCTTCTTTGCCCCATTGTCTTTTTCCCCGTTTTCTTTGCTCCATCTCTCAAAAATTATACACGGTTTAGTGTAATAATGCAAGAAAAATTTGCCAAATTTTAGTAAAAACCTGTTGCATTTTGAGTTTTTTTGCTATAATGATGATTAGCAATCTTAATGGTAGAGTGCTAAAGTAAATCTAGGAAAGGAGGGAACATGGCTAAAATTGAACCTTTGGGAGACAGGGTAGTGATAAAACCCATGCCCAAGGAAGAAGTAAGCAAAGGAGGGATAGTTTTACCGGATACAGTCAAAGAGAAGCCCCAGGAGGGGAAAATTATTGCTGTCGGTCCAGGCAGGTTGACTGAAGATGGCAAACGTATTGCCATGGAGGTGAAGAAGGGGGACAAGGTTATTTATTCCAAATACGCTGGCACCGAGTTTAAGCTAAATGATGAAGAACTGGTTATCATGCGTGAGGGCGATCTCTTGGCCAAGAAGAGTTAAGAAAAGGAGGTAAGCGAATGGCAAAACAAATTATTTTCGGTGAAGAAGCAAGGAAAGCCTTGAAGAATGGCGTAGACATTCTAACGAATGCTATAAGGGTGACTCTGGGACCACGCGGGCGGCCTGTAGCATTGGATAAGAAATGGGGCGCTCCTTCGGTTCTCAACGACGGCGTTTCTATAGCCAAAGAAATAGATTTGCCTGACCCGTTTGAGAATATGGGGGTGCAGCTAGTAAAGCAGGCAGCCACTAAGACCAATGACCAATGTGGCGATGGCACCAGTACATCCACCATTCTAGCTCAGGCCATCATTAGTGAGGGCTTCAAGAACATCGCCGCTGGAGCTGATTCCATGGCTCTAAAGCGTGGGGTTGAGAAAGGGGTGGAAGCCATAGTTGATGAGCTCAAGAAAATGTCCATACCGGTGGCTGGTAGAGAACAGGTAGCTCAGGTAGCCGCTATATCGGCTATTGACCAGAAAATTGGCAATTTGATTGCTGACGTTATGGAAAAAGTGGGCAAGGATGGTGTTATCACCGTCGAAGAAGGGAAAGGTCTGCAATTCGAGACTGAATTTGTTGAGGGTATGAAGTTCGATCGCGGCTACATCAGCCCTTATTTCATCACCAACGCCGAACAGATGAGGGCAGAACTAGAAGACCCCTATATCCTCATCACTGATAAGAAGATTTCCGCCATAAACGATATACTGCCGGCTCTGGAAAAGATTGTTCAAGTGTCCAAGAATCTGGTTATTATCGCTGAAGATGTCGAGGGCGAGTCCCTGGCTACACTGGTGGTTAATAAATTAAGGGGCACTCTATCTCCGCTGGCGATAAAGGCACCTGGCTTTGGTGACCGGAGAAAGGCCATGCTTCAGGATATAGCCGTTCTTACCGGTGGTGAGGTTATATCTGAAGAGATTGGTAGAAAGCTTGATTCAGTTACTGTGGAAGATTTAGGGCGAGCCAGAAAGGTGATTGCCGATAAGGATAACACCACCATTGTTGAAGGTAAGGGTGAGACAAAAGAGATTGAGGCGCGAATCAAACAAATCAGGTCCGAGATTGATATAAGCACATCAGATTATGATAAGGAGAAATTACAGGAAAGACTGGCTAAATTAGCAGGCGGCGTGGCAGTGATTAAGGTAGGTGGGGCTACGGAAACAGAGCTTAAAGAGAAAAAACACCGTGTAGAGGATGCCTTGTCAGCTACTCGAGCTGCTGTAGAAGAGGGTATCCTGCCTGGTGGTGGTGTTGCCCTCCTCAATGCCTTGCACGCCTTGAAGAAGGTTAAGGTGGAAGGCGATGAGGCTACCGGGGTGAATCTCTTGAAACGAGCCCTGGAAGAGCCTCTAAGGTGTATCGCTACAAATAGTGGCAGAGAGGGCTCAGTGGTGATAAATGCCGTGAAAGAAAGCAAACCCGGCATAGGCTACGATGCCCTCAAAGACGAACTGGGTGTAAATATGATAGAGAGAGGCATTGTTGACCCGCTCAAGGTCACCAGAAGTGCTCTGCAGAATGGCGCCAGCATTGCCTGCATGATTCTAACGACGGAGTCTTTGGTGACGGATATTCCTGAGAAGGAAAAGATGCCGGCGATGCCCGGAGGAGGAGGATATCCAGAGTACTAAGCAGCCGCTGATTGCTCCAGTAACAACAGAAAGAACCGCCATAAGGCGGTTCTTTCTGTATAGTATTAGAGCTTAAGCAATTGCCTTAAAGGCTTTTCTTTGATCAGACTATCTTTCTTAGCTGGCCCTGTTACAGCTAAATTAAGCCCACTATCGATTAGAATCTCCTCGGCCACTTCTTTTAGCTCACCTATGGTAATGGCATCCACAATAGAAATAACATCATCTATGTCCAGGATTTGTCGCGTTAATATTTCCTGGCCACCGTACCATAACGCAACATTTTGACTATCCTCAAACCGCAAATATAATCTTCCTTTTGACAATTCCTTAGCCCTGGTAAGCTCAGTGGCGGTAATTCCCTGCTTAATCTTCGACACCTCTTCAAGGATAGCAGCAAGAGCAATCTCTACCTTCTGGGGGTCAACGCCAGCATAAATAGTAAATGACCCCGACTTGAGGAAGTACTCGGTATAACTGTGAATATCGTAGGCTAATCCCCTATTCTCTCGTATCTCTGTAAATAGGCGGCTGCTCATGCCACTGCCCAGCACTGTGTTAAGTAAGTCAAGGGTAAAGCGTTTGGGGTGGGAGTGAGAAAAGCCGTGAACAGCGAGGCAAAGATGCGCTTGCTCGATATCTTTGGGCTCGATACGCAACCTGGCTTCCCTTTGCTTGTCATTAGTTATGTAGCCAGTCATTAGCTTCCCGGCAGCCCATTTATCGAACAGAGGCTCGATTTGAGCGATCGCCTCTTCATGCTGTATGTTGCCAGCAATGCTAAACACGGTGTTATTGGGCATATATCTGCGAGCAACGTAGTTTAATAGTTGCTCTCTTGTTATAGAAGACACAGTTTCCTTGTAGCCGCTGACCTCACGCCCCAGAGGTTGTTCTGGCCATAATAGCTCGTCTATGAGCATGCTTACCCTCTGCTGAGGAATGTCCAGGTTCATATTGATTTCCTCCACGATGATCTGGCGCTCTTGCTCAATATCTTTGCTGTCAAAGCGAGAATTTAGCAGGAGGTCAGATAACACGTCCAGAGCAATGGAGAAATTAGGGCTAGCGACTTTACACCAAAAGACAGTTAGCTCCTTGTCTGTGCCACCATTGATTATGCCCCCAACGCCCTCAATATCCTCACTTATCTCTTTAGCTGTAGGCCGCTGCTCTGTGCCTTTGAAGAACAAATGCTCGGCGAAGTGGGAGATGCCCGCTTCCTCTTTACTTTCGTAGCAGGAGCCAGCGCCTACAAAGATAGCAAGGCATACTGAGCGGCTGTGGGGCATAGTACTGGTGATAACCCTCAAGCCATTATTGAGCACAGCCTTGTTGTACATTACCCTGAATTTTACTTTACTCTTCTACTGGCGGTCAATGAAACTTTGCGGCTTACTGATGTTCAGTCCTTCTCACTTGGTGGTATGCTCGAATTGTTGGCTCATATAGAAGCTTGGCTGAGCGTTCGCATCTGACCAGCCTAACTCCATGCCCGAGGCATGTTGAGGCTACTCTTTCTTAGTAAACCCTTGGGCGGCTTCACCCATTCCGGCACCACTACCTGAGCTAAGACATACGTCGGTTTCCATGCGCAGCCCTACGTCGAGCGGGGTCGACGTGGTAAGATTAACCGCTCTTTTGGCACCCTGAATAAGGCGGGGATTGATTTTGGCTATTTCTTCGGCCAGCTTCTTGGCTTCAACCATTAGCTTGTCTTTGGGATATACATGGTCTACCAGCCTAACCCGGAGCGCTTCGGCAGCGTCAATTCTCCGTCCGGTAAGAATCAGCTCCTTAGCGATGCCCGGTCCCACTATCCGGGGTAACCGCTGTGTGCTTCCCAGGTCAGGGATAACCCCCAGCTGAATCTCGGGAAGCCCGAACACGGCAGTATCACAAGCCAGGCGTATATCGCAGCAAAGAATAAGTTCAAAGGCTGCCCCTAAACAGTACCCGTTTATGGCAGCGATAACCGGTACGGCTAGCTCTTCGTACATGGTAAATATCATTTTCAAGCTGTATAGGGAATCATAACCCTGCCGGTAACTGGGGAAAATGTCCATGGGACCGCTCCCGGAGGCTACCATCTTCAAGTCCAGCCCCGCGCTGAATGCCTTATCACCGGCACCAGTCATGATAACAACCCTGACCGCAGGTTTTTCCTTGATAGCCTGCGCTGTTTGTTGAAGCCCCAATAAGACCTCATGATTAAAAGCATTTAATGCCTTCGGTCGGTTCAACAGCACTGTGGCAATACTACCTTCGATATCCAGTCGAACAGCGTCTTGATTTGCCATTTGTCTCCCCTTTCATAGATTACTTTAGACTGTCTAAAAATCCCTCTTGCTGGATGGTAATTAACGACCATTGATTGTCTCCAGCACCTTTTAACCGTTGTTTCTTGAGGGCTATCACCCCCTTCGGTTACTTTTGTTCACTTTCGGCTGATTTTACATCTCATCTCCGACCAAGGTCAATTGTTTTTCCCTGTATCCCAACACAGCCTCTATGCTCAGAATGACAGAGGCAAAAGGCTCGGGATGACTCCCTGTCATTGCGAGGCACGCAGTGCCGAAGCAATCTCGTCGTGAACCCCTCTGTCATTGCGAGGAGTGTAGCGACGAAGCAATCTCGGCGGGGCTGGTGAGAGTGGGGATTGCCACGCTTCGCTCGCAACGACAGAAAGCGAGGGACCAGAATGACAAGAGGCGAAGAGTTCAGGGTCAGAATGACAGAGAGGCATTACGAATCAATCTCGAATATCTAAGGTGATTCTCGTCGGTAAGCAGTGGTATAATCAGTGTGGAATAAAAATCCAGGCGCATTTTCAGAGGAAGCATGGCAGTTTTACAGATTCGCACTTTGCCCGACCCCCTGTTGCGGCAAAAAGCCAAAAGGGTAACCAAAATCGATAGATCCATTCAGAAGTTAATCGATGACATGATTGACACGTTACGCGCTGACCCAAACAGAGCTGGCCTCGCTGCCCCGCAGGTAGGAAGATTGCTCCGCGTAGCAGTCATCGAGTTGCCAGAACAGGAACTTATCATCCTGATTAACCCTGAGATAGTAAAAAAGGAGGGTGAGCGAATAGTTCAGGAAGGCTGCTTATCCATACCCGGCTACTTTGGGGAAATAAAAAGAGCGGTGACAG
>Ga0315280_10010087_pt1 | contig 11923 bp, 12 predicted proteins | sample YL17G06_40_MG_FD_203697 | JGI IMG/M metagenome (GOLD analysis project Ga0315280, IMG submission 203697) | Sediment microbial communities from Yellowstone Lake, YNP, Wyoming, USA - YL17G06_40 | ecosystem: Environmental > Aquatic > Freshwater > Lake > Sediment | place: USA: Wyoming | collected... | reverse complement strand
CCGATTTATCCGCCGCTCTGTATGGCGGATTTATCCGCCGCTCTGTATGGCGGATTTATCCGCCGCTCTGTATGGCGGATTGCTGCCGCCGCACGAAAAATGTACAGAGCAGCTATTCGTGCCGTAGTGACTCGATTGGGTCCATATTGGCCGCCCGATAGGCGGGGTACATGCCGAAGGTTACCCCCACCGCAGCACTGATGCCAAAAGCTAACGCCAAGGAACTGCCGGTAATCACCGTGGGCATACGCCCGAAATAGGTTACGAAAGACGGTATAACAGAACCGAGGATAATCCCTAACAGACCTCCGGCCAGCGTTAGAATCAGGGTCTCTGAGAGGAATTGAACGATAATATCGCGCTTCGTGGCACCGAGTGCGCGGCGAATGCCAATCTCGCGTGTTCGTTCGCTGACCGTAGCCAGCATAATGTTCATAATTCCTATGCCGCCGACCAGAAGCGAAATCGCGGCTATCGAACCTAAAACGATACTGAAAATCAGCTTGGTCCGTTCCGCCTGTCGCAGCAGCTCCAGCGGAACAACTACCTGATAGTCGGCTTTCTCGTGGAATCGGTCGAGCAGCGTCTCAAGAATGTCACGTGTTGGCATCACATATTCTATTTTACCGACCTTTATAATGATTTCCGGCAGTTTGGACCAGGCCAGCGAAATCGCAATGCGCTGCGATATAACCATTATCTCAGGCGATGATTCTCTTACTCTGCCGCTGGCTTCCGTAGGCGGCAAGGGCGTTATAAGCGTGGTGGCAAACATTGTGCCTGCCGATGTGAAGGCGATGACGGATTTGATTCTTGAAGGCGATTTTGTCTCGGCTCTGAAATGGCACAAAAAGCTATTTACTTTAAGCAAAAATATGCTCGGCCTCGCGACTAATCCGATACCCATTAAAGCAGCAATGGCTATGCTGGATATGGCTTCCGAGGAGATGCGACTTCCGATGACGCCGCTTGAAGAAAGTAAAAAATCCATCCTGCGACAGACGCTGAAAGACTACGGCCTGCTCAACATTTAGCCCCCCAAGCTTGCCCTCGAATGGTTCTATCGGGGGCCTGCCCCTGCATGCCTTAGGCAGGGGTCGTAATCGGGGGCCTGCCCTCCAAATTTATCCGCCTTTGGCGGAGCCCACAGGGCGGCGGAGGGTCATTCCGCCGCACGCCCGTCCTGAGCTTGCCGAAGGGGCGACGCACTATACTGGCAAAACTGCCAAACTGACAGTGATTTAGAAGTCTGAAATGGTTTTTGGTGGCAGGATAGCCTACGAAAAACCCGACGAACATCCCCAAAATGCCATTTTCTTATGTAAAAAGGCGAATTTCACTGAAACATAAAATTTCTATACAAACTGGCACAATTTTTGCGCTTGTAAGGACATTATAGGTCCTAAAAGATGTTTAGATATTTAAAGGAGTCAGAAATGAGACGCTATGGTCCACCGTTGAATGGTGCAAAGTATTGTGCAAATACCAGCGCAAGTAAAAAAGAAGTCCACGACCTCGATAATGAAAAAACTCAATGTCAGATAGATGAGATTATCGCAGCAGGTCATGCAAAACCATATAATTCTTTGATATCTGCGCACAATGACGGATACGACAACTGCGATTGGTGTATCGGCGGGTCAACGAGGTAAAAATAAATAATTTGAAAGGGAAAAAAATGGCAGGCAAATGTCCACACTGTGCCAATATTATAACATCATTACGATTCAACACAGTAGACGCTTCTGAGCCTTTTGGAAGGTCATGGAGGTCGGTTACATATAACTGCCCATCCTGCAATTCGGTTCTAGGGTGTCAAATTGACCCTATTGCGATTAAAACTGATATCGTAAATGAAATAATTGAAAAATTAAGACATTAATTTTTTATTGACCAACTTGTTAGAGAGTGCGTCAAAAAATAAAATATTTTTAGGAGATTTAAAAATGGCAAAGAAACCCGCTAATAGTGGTAAACCATGGACGGGATCACAAGTAGCACAACTCAAAGTGCTTGTTAGACAAAACACTCCAACGAGAGTTATAGGCCTGAAACTTAGCCGAACGGAAGATGCTATATACTCTGAGGCAAGTAAGGAAGGAATCTCGCTTAAGCCGACAAATCAGTCGCCTTATAATCGACGCAAGAGATAGAATATTATTCGTCCTTAATGACAGAGAATTTTTGTAAATGGGAAAGAATACGCAGACCAATAGTTCTGTTGTTGTTTATCATGACGAAACAAGAAATGCAAATCAGGGAAAATATAGAGGACATATTTTCTTTTTCGTACCTCAAGTCATTAATGTTTCACATGGACAGGCTCTTTTCGGTCAGGATGCCCATACATATAATCCAACTGCGTTGCTCTGCGAAAAAATCTCTGCTCTCCGTACAGAGTTCGACCTCTCTACAGAGAAGCTACACTTTACAGATATTAGTGGCAGGAAATGGGGCAGAAGCGAAGAGGGATACCGTGTTATGATGGAGGTTCTTGTCGATTCCCTTCGGCATAAATTTCCCCAAATATTCAAAGTTCCTTTGTCATGCAAATTAGCAGTTATTTTCTACCCTAAAAAATGTGATGTGGATATGTATGGAGGGACAGGAAAAGAACGGTATCTCAGACATGATGAAACGGTGATGCGTATGCTTCTCAAAGGAGCTTTGCATTATCTCTACGATGATTCTAATGAAGTTAGCATTGATGCTATATATACTGACGGACAACCTATGCACCGGCCCCTCAATGATGAACGAGTTATTGACAGATTAAGGAATGATGACCAATATGGCAGAAAACCATTGCGCGAGTATGTGGACTTGGCCAACACTGCTCAACTGATTGGTATAGATTCAGACCACACAAAGTACGATTTATCAAGTCCGGAATATAAGCATTCAAATTTTTTGCAACTGGCCGATCTTTTGTTAGGTGCAGTTGTAAGATCGTGTTATTCTTGTACGCGTCGATGCAGGAATCTGCCTAGGATAGGAACCAGCCTGACCGCGCAGGATAAAAAAGCGATTATCCCTTATCCAGTGATGGAAATGTTGGAAAAGAAAAAGAGAGGAGTGGGTTTCAAGAATAGCGGACATTATAAAGCTTTTTCTCTCACCGAATTGACTTTTAAAGATTCCGCGCCAGACTTCAAAGAGTTAATGGCACAAGAACCAACTATCTTTTCAAATACCCCGGAGTTCGATTTCTACTTATAACACTTATTTGAGATTCGGACCTAATCTCGTTTTAGGCCTTTTGTGATAATCATTTCGCGGACGATTATTTCTTCCTTAGTTCCTCAACGATTTTGTTTAGCGCATTTCGCCAAACGTCCGGATGATACCAAAAGCACCCAAAGCAACCCCGCTCATCATCCGCCGGATATTTCGGGTCCCATTTTGGGCCACCAACAGCAAAGAAGTTAATGCCTATAAATGTGCCGCGTTCTCCTGTTTTTGCGCAATGTTCGCAATAACGGCTCTTCCAAAGGTTATGCTGGCGAGTCAATAGTTGAAATTTGGCCTGAAGCTGACTTTCGGACATGTTTGGGTCAAACAGTTCGTTTCTTGACCACCTGACTTGAGGAAATCTGTGATCGACCTCAAGTTCGTTAGGTATCATTTCTCGCAATGTAATTGCTTCGATGTTATTGTAATGCTGTAAAACTCGCTTTCGCAACTCATGTTGACCAAATGCTCGTTATATACTTACATTCTCAAATTTTAGGATTTTATCTTCAGCTTTATATCTGAATAAAAGAATACCCCTCTCATTAAAATCAGTAGCTTTTGCTTTTTTAATGGTTTCGTCGGGGAAGTTATATGCTATCAGTATAGGCTGAATCATTTCTGCTTCACCATCAGCAAGTCGTCCGCTTACCCATAGCGAGTATCTCAAAAGTTGACTAACATCTTTAGGTAATGCCTCATCTTTTTTTAATTCTACAACGGAATATTTATAACGTAAAGGAACAGAAGTGTACCGGAAATTTTTGTGAAAGACAAGTATATCGATATTCTTCTGAGTTATATGATACGGAGCGTTATTGGCATACCATTCAATATCCTCTTTGGGGCCGAAAATGCCTTCTAAACCACTCTCATCCTGCAAATGTTCCAAAATATATCCTCTAAGAAAATCTTCTAGTGCGACTCTTTCTCCATTTTTAGCCAATGGGAACGTAACTGTTTTAGATTCGGGTGGTGTGTAGGCATCAAATCTGTTGTACTTGGTGTCCGTGCCGTTTATTTTTACGAGTAACTCGACTAAGGCTTCTGCTGCTTCTGGTGTTATGGTATTACAACCACGAGGCCCCTGACTTTTTCTATAAGCCCATATCCAAAAGATATTTTCATAATGTGGGGTCGAGAACAACAAATCTTCGGGAACCGGCTTTGGGAAGTAATATACATTTTCCAGTTTGATTCTAAGCGGCCACTGACTTCCTACAGAAAGGTTATCCTTATTAATCACATTTTCAGTGTCAAAAAATAATGGACTCACCACTTTATAGACACCGTGAAAACCTGCCTGTCTCTCGTATAGAAATATTAGATCGCCAATACTAACACTTATCATATCAACGAGCATTTTCAGGTACGGTTTTCTGGAGTTAGCTGGGTCCACCCATTCTTCGAAAGTAAGCGGGCAATCAGGAGTTCCGATGCCCCAAAACAGTCTATCTCGGCATACAGGAAAAGTTTCCGCACTGGTTATAAGTACATGTGCTTTCATATCGGCATCGCTTCTGTCAACTCATAATCTACTATATGAAGATTGTCATTGTCCCCATCGCTGGTTTTCTGTTCAGTCTCAACGTCAAAAAGTGAGGCGACTAATCTCGATTCTAAGTCCCTTTTTGACAAAGAAGATGTTGCCTCAGCCACGATTGTGATTCTATAATTTTGCATATTTCTATTACCTCGGTCTTTAAATAGTATGGTTCTGTAGAGTATACATCAGAACAACCTCACCAAAAAGGAAACATCCTTTTTTGTGTATCGTTTGAGCATTTGGTTAGGAATTTGTGGGATGAAATTGCCCCAATAACCAGCCGTATGAACGCCCGTACTATCCCGTTTTTCAATCAACCAAAGACTGTCTGTCCAGATATCCTCGTATTCTTTCCATCGCGTAAGATTTATGTCATTAATGTTATTAGTACGGATTTCCGTCAAGGCTTTTTCCAGTCGCTCGGTGTAATACTTTGCACGCTCCAATGTTTGGGAATCAGCGATTTGGCCAAGCTGGTCAAGCAAGTGTTTCTGGCTAATTTTGATTGTATCCCCGTTGCTATGTATGTTCAGGACGCCTATCTTGTCGGTTTTAACGCTGTGCAGGTTACTTTCTAAATCCAACACCTCGGCCCTAAGTTTTGATAGGGAATCTTGCTCTTTGAACTGCCGAATTGCCTCTATAAATTTCGTCTTGTTTACGAATAATGGCGTGTCGGTTCGATTTACTGCGACCTCTCCAAAAAGAGGCCGTGTCGCAGTTTTATGAGTATCCGTAATCATTTATCCGGTCTCCATTTATACGCAATCCTTTATCCTTATGATTGTTAATCTTACTGATTATTAAAAAAAAAGCAACTATTCCTCTCATCAATATAGTCCTGCATAACAGATAACTCTCTCGCCCTAAGCTTCCACATGGATATTGATTCTAAGCGTTCTGGCGAGGCAGCCCGATAACCCCGACCATCCACTCCGCCGTAGGCGGAATCCGCGTCTAAAAAAGGCCAAAGTCAAGAAGTGCAAAAAAAGTGTTCAAAAACGGTTAATTTCTTGCAATTTTTGCTCAAAACCTGCTCATTTTTTGAAATTTTTTGAAATTTTTGTAAAAAAATGCAAATTTTTGCTAATTTTTACCCCCATTTTTAGCCCAAAAACAAATAAGTCCTATAAAACCACACTTTTTACTATCACCAACCACCCCCTTTTTCAAAAAAACCGTCAAAAACCCCTATTTTCTTGATTTTTTTATCTTTTTTTTCCTTTTTTCTGCGGCGGACCAAATAGCACCACCGCCCCCAGCACCCACCGTAATAGCAATATTAACCGGAACTTACAAAACATAGCACCTCTTATGCAACGCCGTATTTGTTTGCTTGTGTGTCATTATACAATAAAAGATTAGGAAAGTGAAGGCAAAAACCTCCGACCTTTCCCTGTGCGGCGGGCTTTAAGCCCCCTATCGACGGACTGACCCCTGACCCCCTGAATACCGACGTTCTTTACAGCCGCACAGAATCTCTGGGCGATTCCTATGGCTATTATCGGCCTTACAATATGAAATTTAGACGATTTTGTCCGGAGAAATACTGCCCAAAAAGGCGCTGACCCTCGCAGCCGGCCTTCGGCAGAGCGGCTAATTTTGTTGCAAAACAAGGTAGATGAGTGTAAACTTATGAGGTGATTTTAACGGTGGCGGCGTAGCCAAGTGGACCAAGGCGACGGTTTGCAAAACCGTTATACGTGGGTTCGAATCCCACCGCCGCCTGTTTGCCATACCTTGAAATATGCGGTTTTTCTTGACTTGCAGCCAGAGAACGGGTATCATTAAAATTGTAATTTGCCCCCAATCCGGACCAGGCCTTTAAGGAGACAGAAAATGATGAATCGTTCAATCCCTCGACAAGCTCGGGATGGTGAGCAAAGTCGAACCATTCTCGTATTGGCGGTAGTAGTCTTATGGGCAGGTACTGCCGCAAATGCCAGATACAGCGGCGGGACAGGCGAGCCAAACGACCCCTACAAAATTGCAACGGCAGAAGACCTGAACGACATCGGCAACTACGAAGGAGATTGGGATAAACACTTTATCCTCATCAACGATGTCAACCTCGCGGAATACACCGGCGAACAGTTCAAAATCATTGGAAATTACACAACAAAGTTTACAGGTGTCTTTGACGGCAATAAACATAAAATCTGGAATTTTACGTGGGCTTCCACAGGTAGGAATTACATCGGCCTGTTTGGTTGTGTCGGCAAAGGTGGGCAGATAAAGAACCTGGGAATGGAGAATGTCGATTTCAACGCCGGAGACGGACCTGATGTTGGCGGGCTGGTGGGATATAATTATTATGGCACGATAGACAACTGCTATTCTTCAGGTAACATTTCAGGAAGCGATTATGTCGGTGGGTTGGTGGGAAAGAATTTGGGGCTGGTGAGAGAGCATTACGAGGGCACGATAATAAACTGCCATTTCAAAGGCAACATCTCGGAAAGTGATCACATAGGCGGGTTGGTGGGAGAAAACTTGTGGGATGGTATGATAAGCGATTGCTATTCGACAGGCAGCGTCTCGGGAACGGGGGATTATGTCGGCGGGCTCGTGGCATGCAATGGTGGTGAGATAACTAACTGCTATTCTTCAGGCAGTGTTTCAGGAAAAGGGGAGGATGTCGGCGGTCTTGTGGGACACAATTATGGCACGATAATAAATTGCCATTCTTCAAGCAGCGTTTCAGGAGGGATGTATATCGGGGGCTTGGTGCAATATAATGGTGGGACCATAATCAACTGCTATTCCACAGGAACCGTTGTGGGAGAAAGCGAGATTGGTGGACTGGTCGCGCACAATGAGGGGACAATAACTGGTTGCTACTCGAGAGTAACTGTTCTGAGTAACGAAGATTGTGTGGGTGGTCTGGTTGGCAAAAATCTGAACGGCACGGTAGCAAACTGTTATACGACGGGCAGTGTTTCCGCAACTGGGGCTGGTGTCGGCGGGGTGGTGGGAGAGAATGAAGATGGCATAATAACGAACTGCTATTCTTCAGGCAGCGTTGATGGAAGCTGGGATTTCGTCGGTGGTCTGGCGGGAGACAATTTCTACGGCACGATAACCAACTGCTATTCAACAGCTAGCGTTACAGGTGGTGACTGTGTCGGTGGACTGGTGGGAGGAAATGCAGGCACGATAAGTTCCTGCTATTCTTCAGCCAGCGTTTCAGGAGGGTCGGGAGTCGGCGGGCTGGTGGGTCAGAACGGGGACCTTGACTTCGTCTACCCAACGTGGAACGAGATCCCTGGTTATATCTACAACTGCTACTCGACCGGCGAGTTTACGGGAAGTTCTAACGTAGGCGGATTGGTCGGTGTTCATATCGCAGGAGAAGTTAGGGCTTCCTTCTGGGACGTTGAAACCAGCGACTGCAACACAAGTGCTGGTGGGATAGGGAAGACAACAGCAGAAATGAAAACAAGAAGCACTTTTACTGATGCCGGCTGGGATTTCATTGAAGTCTGGGGTATCGGCGAAAACCAGACATACCCATACCTACGGACTGAACCAGCCGGGGATTCAAACCACGACAAAAAAGTTGACCTTGCGATCCTCGCCTCGCACTGGCTGGAAGGCCCGTAGGAAGTCAGAAGTTAGAATTGAGAATAGGACGCAAGATGCAGGATGCATCATGCACGGCGAGTTACGATTCACGAATCACGAACCCGAACGACTTATTGTGGAGATAAATTATGGCAAGTTGCATGACCTTATGTTTTTTGATGATGAGCTTTACGGTTGCACCGGCATCCAACTTTGCTCCGGGTCTCGATGACTTGGCTAATCTGGCACCAGGGCGGACAGCGGCGCAAAACGCCTTGTGGATTGAAAACCCGCTCAGCGCGCGGTTCAATTCATCGAAGCGTGTGGTTGTGGCGGAAGTGAAAGGCCCGGCGACCATTACTATGCTCCATTTTGCGATGCCGGCGGTCCTGAAACTGAATCGAGACGTGCTTTTGAAGATGTACTGGGACGGCGAGGTCTCGCCGAGCGTCGATTGTCCGTTTGTCGATTTCTTCTGCGACCCGGCCGGCCTGCGGGAGGAAGTGAACACAGCTCTGGTGAACAAACGCCGCGGCTTCAACGCCTATTTCCCTATGCCTTTCCGCAAGTCGGCCAAAATCGAGCTGGTTTACGACGGGCCGGTCGAGCCGGGAGACGAATTGTGGAGGATTATGCCCTGCTACAGCTACGTTATGTACCGCACGATGGACACAATTTCCAAAGATTCCGGCTACTTCCACGCCCACTGGCGGCAGGAAGGTCTGTTATTGGGCGAGCGCGATTACACAGCTCTGGAGGCAAAGGGTAAGGGCAAGTTTGTCGGCTGGAATGTTACTATTCGCCGGCCTGGCCGCTCGGGTTATCCGGTGGATGAGAACGAGAAGTTCTACATCGACGGTGAAAATGTCCCGTCGATTGAGTTCCAGGGTCTTGAAGACTCATTTGGGTTTAGCTGGGGATTTCCTGAGACGCAGAGCATATTCCCGCTGACCGGATACTTTCCCTTCTTCAAAGGAGCGGTCGGGTATCGGTTCTTTATCAACGATGCAATCAGCTTTGAGAAGTCGCTGCGTGTGGCGATTGGTTTTGGCGCCAACGAAGACCCGATGTTTCGCAGCCAGTTCAGTAATCGCGGCAGCACGTTGCAGCTATCGAGCGTAGTGTACTGGTATCAGGCAGAGCCGCACGCGAAGCTGCCTTCTATGCCGTCTGCGGCTGAGCGCATACCGGCGCCCGAAGTGCCTTTCTGGCCCGACAAGGAAGAACTGCCCACGAGTGAGTCACTGAAGGAGCGCGGGGTTCGCCTGCTGATGCTGTGCGGTCGTCCGGAGCAGGAGGTCATTTATGCAGAAGCCGGTTTTGCTGCTGCGGCCAAATCCGGATATGCCTGGGACGGCTGGGACCTGCCGGTGTATCACTGCCGGGCCGCAGAGCAGGAACTCCAGATTGAATTGACCGTGCCCAAAGGAGCACAGGGAACTATCCGACTGTATGTGGTTGACCCGGACAACTTCGAGGGAGGCCGCAAACAAACGGTAACTGTGGCAGGGAAATCGCCGGGGCTTATTGAAAACTTTCAGAAAGGCCGCTGGCTTGAACAGCCCATCAGCAGCGAGTCGGCTGAAGGCAGGATTTTAATCCAGGCCCGCAATGCGCGGCAGGGCTCCAACGCTGTAATATCAATCGTTGAATGGGTGGGGAAGGACTGAATCGCGTTGCAGCTTAATCGCAGACGGTCACTTAATCGAATTGCACCAGGTTTGGTACAGACGCGCAGTAAATTTTTCCTGATGAGGCCTTAAGGCCTCACCGCCCGGTCGTAGATGCGAACATCATCAATCAGGCCGGACCAGAATTCGGCTGCATCAAGGGTCTTTCCAGCACCAATGTGCAGGCCCCCATCCGAAGAGAGCAGCTTGCGGAGAGCGTTATTATCATTAGCAACCTCCGCTCCATCGACATAAAGGTGCCTTCGCGACCCATCCCACACAACGCCAACGTGGTGCCAGTCGCTGTCGGTAATTACAAACCCCGATACCAGCGGAAGGGTGAAGAGCACGCTATCTGTTAAGGCGGTTAAGAGCTTGCCCTGCGAGCTGTCCTTGCCGAGCCATATTGCGCCGGTGCCGTTTGTCTGAGATATGAGCACTTGCCCTGGTGCGCCTCCTTTAATCCAGGCGAAGACGCTAAATGGGCCGGTTGCCGGGTTCAGGACGAAAGGTGTGCTGATGTAATCGTCTATTCCGTCAAACTCGAGCGCCCCATATAGTTTCCCGCCGGTAGGCCTCCAGATAGGCCCGCCATTGACTGTGCCATTGTTGCCGCCGGCGATGTCGTGGGCGATATTGCCCTCTGTCTCATCCAGCGCCCAATACGCTACAAATCCGGGAAATGTCAGCCAGTTTTCAGCCAAAATAGCTATGTCATCAAGGTCGACCTGACCATTGCCGGAAAGGTCAGCGCCGCTGCATTGAGCGCATTTCGTTTCCAACCAGTGTGCAGCCAAAATAGTAAAGTCCCCAAAGTCCAGTTTCCCATCCTTGTTGCAGTCGATAGGATTTTTAGGCAACCCAACTATAGTTACAATAGAGCGAGCCGGGATGGCAATGGTGTCACCAAGTGAAAGTGCGCTATATGCGGTCAAGTTGTCTCTATCAAGGGAATAGCCTCTGGTGACGTAGGGAATCAAATAAGTTACCTCTGCGCCAAGAAAATTGAGGTCTATCGGCTTATCTTCATAAGCCCAATTTACAAATACAACAACTACAATTCCATCGTCGGCTTTATAGTAGCCGGACACCATAAGGTCATAAACGGTGTCATCGGGAGTTGCGTTATCTGAACGATAGACTATCACACGCTCCATACCTGGTCTAATAAAACGGCTGAAGTTGCCTATCCCCCACAGCATCTTGGATTCATAATAATCGCCGTCGCTCTGACTCTTATCCACATATACAGGACCATCCCTCTTGTACCAATAGGGAGAAACAGCCAGCCACCACTGCCATGCACAAGCTTCTGCTACCGTCAGGTCGTAGTGAATAACTCGCGCAACCCACAAGCAACCCACAAAGCCGGGTCTATTCCTAAATCACGGCCGCTGCCGTAATCACGATGTTGCGGGGGGACCCATGAGCCATTAGGAATATATATACAATACTCAGTCATCCAGTACTCAAGGCCTGGGTAGGTGTTTAGCTTGTTGCGTAAGTTTTCACGCCAGCCCACAAGTCTGTCATCCCACTCAGGCCAGCAGGTAAAATAGCTATGCCCAGCTATTTTCCATGCAACTTTGTTGCCTATGTAATTTGAACTGCTTGCATTGAAAAATGAGTCAATATAATTACCGCGTACGCTGGACTGATCGTACAGATACGATATCTCACCTGCTTCGGGAAGCTGGGTTTTTGTGCTAAGAGCCTGACTTTGCAATTCGGTAAAAAGAGCATCCACTACCCACTTAATATCACTGTTGTTATATCTGCACCTCGTGATGACCCATTTTTTTGAGGAGTGGTGCAAAAAATAACCTCCTTGTGCCGATACTACCTAAAAAGTATTGTGCACAGGGAGGCATCACATGAAAGATAATATCTTATCGACAAGCGGCAAGGTTTT
>Ga0315280_10010084_pt1 | contig 11924 bp, 9 predicted proteins | sample YL17G06_40_MG_FD_203697 | JGI IMG/M metagenome (GOLD analysis project Ga0315280, IMG submission 203697) | Sediment microbial communities from Yellowstone Lake, YNP, Wyoming, USA - YL17G06_40 | ecosystem: Environmental > Aquatic > Freshwater > Lake > Sediment | place: USA: Wyoming | collected... | reverse complement strand
GAGCCGCTCGTTCAGGGCCGCAAGCGTCTCCAGGGGCGCCGGGCCGTCGAGCGTAAGTTGCCCGCGTGCTGCCCGCGGATACCAGCCGTATCTGTTGGCCTCGGCCTTGATGTCCCAGAGGCGCAGCACCAGCCGCCCGCCCGCCGCCGTCCAGACAAGCGTGATCTCGTCGGCGACCGCCGTGGAAGGCCCCGTCGGCCGCGCGCCGGTCACCTGGGCGCTGGCGCGAAGCCGCGATTCCAGATGGGCCGCGAGGTCGCGCCCGAAAGCGTCTCCGCTGATCTGGAGGCCGTAAATCGCCAGCGCCGCCAGGGGCACGAGGACGGCGGCCATCAGGAGGCCCGCCAGAATCCACCGGACGTGTTTTTTCCGAAGGGGCATTTCAGGAGTATGCGGCCTGAGGCCGAAGTTGTCCAGCACTATGCGCCGTTTACGGGCACAGCGTTACTCACGAGGGTGGCTCGCCGCGGCGAGTGCTCCGAACGGCGCCTGGCCCGTCACTGCAACATGGTCACGCAACAGCGTGACCATGCCACCCCCCTAACACAATACCGCTAAAGGTCCCTGGCCGCGCGCTGCCAGACCTCGAACGCGGCCTTCATCTGGCGGAGCGAATCGCCGCCGAACTTCTCGATCATCGCGCCGGCGAGTTCCGTTGCGACGACCGCCTCGACGATGACGCTTGCGGCCGGCACGGCGCAAACGTCGCTCCGCTCGTACGTGGCGTCCTCGGCCCGGCGGGTCTTCAAGTTGATCGAGGCCAGGGGCTTCTTCAGGGTCGAGATCGGTTTCATCGCGGCCCGGAGGACGACGTGCTGGCCGTTGGTCATGCCGCCTTCGAGGCCGCCCGCGTTGTTCGTCGCCCGCACGAAACCCAGCGTTGACGTATCGTGGGCCTGCGGATCGTACGCGATGGGGTCGTGGACCAGGCTGCCCGGCCGCTCGGCGGCGGCAAAGCCGAGGCCGATCTCCACGCCCTTGATGGCCTGGATGCTCATGACGGCCCGCGCGAGGCGGCCGTCGAGTTTCTCGGTCCACTGGACGTGGCTGCCGAGGCCCGGCGGCACGCCCGTGGCGATGCATTCGATGACGCCGCCCAGCGTGTCGCCGGCCTCCTTGGCGGCATCTATGGCGGCCATCATGGCCGGATCGGCCGTCGGATCGGGGGCGTAGAACTCGCTGGCGTCGCGCCGGCGGCGGCGCTCGGCAAGGTCGGCGGGCGCCTGGGCTGTTACGGCGCCGATGCGCGTGACGTACGCGAAGACCTCGACGCCGAACTCGGCGAGCAGGATTTTCGCGAGCGCCCCGGCGGCCACGCGGCCGGCGGTCTCGCGGGCGCTGGCACGTTCCAGGATGTTCCGCATGTCGGGCTCGAGGAACGCCAGAGCCCCGGCGAGGTCGGCATGGCCGGGCCGCGGCCGCGAGACTTCTTCGGCCTCGTCCAGGCGCGAGTCGCGGTTGCGGATCACCAGGACCATCGGCCCCGGGATCGTTCGCCCGAGCCGCAGGCCCGAGAGGATCTCCACGTGGTCCTGCTCGATTCGTTGCCGCCCGCCGCGGCCGTAGCCGCCCTGGCGCCGGAGCATGTCGGCGTCGATGCGGGCCCGGTCGACAGGCAGCCCCGCCGGCAGGCCCTCGATGAACGTCACAAGGGCCGGGCCGTGCGATTCGCCGGCGGTGCGGACGATGAGTTGCGCCATGGCAGTTGCGCCCTCGACGGGGACCACCCGCCGCTCCCGCGGCGGGCTCAGATGATGACGTAAGGTCTGGGTTTACGCGAACTTCTTGCCCGTGATCTGCTCGTACGCCTCGACGTACTTCGCCCGCGTCTTGGCGACGATGTCGGCGGGCAGGACCGGCCCTGGAGGCGTCCGGTTCCAGTCCTTCAGCGTGTCGAGCCAGTTGCGGAGGAACTGCTTGTCGTAACTGGGTTGGTCGTGGCCCGGCTCATAGCCGTTGGCCGGCCAGAACCGCGACGAGTCGGGCGTCAGCACTTCGTCGACGAGAATGATGCGGCCGTCGGCGCTGCCCCACTCGAATTTCGTGTCGGCGATGATGATGCCGCGCATGCGGGCGTACGCGGCGGCCTTCTTGTAGATGGCGATGCTGCGGTCGCGCAGGGTCGTGGCGGCGTCGCGGCCGATGATCTCGCAGGATTTCTCGAACGAGATGTTCTCGTCGTGGCCCGTCTCGGCCTTTGTGGCTGGCGTGAAGATCGGTTCGGGCAGGGGGCTGCACTGCTTCAGGCCCGGCGGCAACTTTACGCCGCACACCGTTCCGCTCGCCTGGTATTCCCTCCAGCCGGAGCCCGCCAGGTATCCGCGCACGACGCACTCGACCGGGAAGACCTTGGCCTTGCGGCAGAGCATCGAGCGGCCGCGAAGGAGGTCGGCGTGGGCGTTGGCGGGGGGGGGCATTTTGGCCACGTCGGCGGTGATGAGGTGGTTGGGGGTGATGTCGGCCAGGAAATCGAACCACCACAGGCTGAGGCCCGTCAGCAGCCGCCCCTTGTCGGGGATGGGCGTGGGCATGATGACATCGTAGGCGCTGATGCGGTCGGTGGCGACGATCAGCAGGCGGTCCCCCAGGTCGTAAACGTCGCGGACCTTGCCGCGGCGGACCGGCAGGCCTTCCAGATTCGTTTCGGTGACGACGGCGGCCATACGTTTTCTCCCCGTGTGCGCCCCTTTTTAGCCCGTGCGGTCGGAGGCCGTCAAGACTAATCGCGGCGCGCAATTTGAGCCCGACGCGGGAGCGTCGGGTGATTTTCGAACGCCACCCGTTGCTCCCGCAACGGGCTCATGTGCATCGAGGCCCGCATGTTTTCAGTTGAGCCCCCCTCGCGCCGCCTTATAATCAGGGCCTTACAAAGAAGGGTGCGCGGCCAGGGACGGCCGCTGTGTCAGAGAGGCAGGGAGTTTCTCGTGCTGACGTTCAAAGTTCTCGTGGACGGCAAGACGCCCCCGAAACTCGACCTGGACGCGATGTACCTGGTCAGCCAGGAGGGCCAGCCGATCCGCGCGCGGTTCCAGTACGCCGCGGAAACGGGCCTCCTCTTTTGCGACCGCCGCAGCCAGGGCCTGGCGTCGCTGTGCCTGGAGTGGCCGGTGCGCGGCGGGTCGTGCGTGATGATGCGGACGTCGCTCGTGCCGGACCGCGACGCGCCGTACCTCCTGACGATGGAGTTGGCGCGCGGCCGCATCGCCGATCTCTGGCGCAAGCGCGACGAGTGGGGCTACGTCTACGGCGGGCCGTCGGACGCCGTGGCCAAGGGCCTGGCCGATGCCAAGTTGCTGCTGGCCCAGGCCGAGACGGTCCAGGACCTGTCGCTGGCGGCCAGTGACCTGGCGGAGGAGGCGATCTCGCGGTCGTTCGCCCTGGGCGAGCAACTGGCCCGGGAGGACGCGACCCACGGCATCGGCCTCCGGCGCCGCAAGGGGCAACTGGCGCGCGTCGATTTCGGCTGTCACTGGGAGCCGGCCGACCATCACGACCGTTTGCAGCAGCGGTTTGCCGCGGCCTTCAACTGCGCGACCGTGCCGCTCGTCTGGCGGACGATTGAGCCGCGCGAGCACGAGTACGAGTGGAAGTGGCACGACGACTGGATCCAGTGGCTCGAGGCCAAGGGCATCGCCATCAAGGGCGGGTCGCTCGTGCGGTTCACGCAAGAGCACCTGCCGGACTGGATCTGGGTCTGGGAGAACGATTTCGAGACCGTCCGCGACCTCGTTTTCGACCACATCGAGCAGTGCGTGCGGCGGTACCGCGGCCGCGTCGACTGCTGGGACGCCGTGACGGGCCTGCACGTCGAGAACGCCATGGAGTTCTCGCTCGACCGCCTCATCGAGGTGACGCGAATCTGCTGCCACGCCGTGAAGCGCACCGACCCGGCCGCAATGGTCGCCCTGGACATCGTCCAGCCGTGGGGCGAGTACTACGCCGCCAACCAGCGGTCGATATGGCCGTATCATTATGCGGAGATGTGCCTGAACGCCGGGGCGGTCTTCGACGTGATCGGCCTGCAGGTCCTCTTCGGCAGGAACGCGGGCGGGCACCGCGTCCGCGACATGCTCGACCTGTCGGACCTGCTGGACCGCTTCGGCGGCCTCGGCAAGCCCATCCACCTGACGGCCGTAGGCGTGCCTTCGGCCGGCATCCCCGACGCGGGCGCCTCCCTGGGCGGCGCCGCCGAGGCGGCAGTTTCGGGCGGTCTCTGGCACAAGCCGTGGGATGAGACCGTCCAGGCCGAGTGGGCCAACGATTTCTACCGCATCGCCATCTCGAAGCCGTACGTTCAGGCCATCTCGTGGCGCGATTTCTCGGACCAGCAGACGCACGAGGTGCCGCACGGCGGCCTCTTGCGGAAAGACATGCACCCGAAGATCGCGTACCAGCGGCTGATGGCGCTGAAGCAGGAAATCTGGCCGCAGGCCGCCGGGGCTGATGAAAGCAATATATTTTTCCCCGAGGCGTAACACGCCACGTTTGGGCGCGACGCGCGACCGGCCAACGCGCTCACCTTCGGTTCGCGGCTAAGCGTGAACGGCACACTGCTGTCATTCGCTCATCATTTCGAGGCTGGCGACCTGTTGCTCGTAGGTGGCCGATGCGCCGGCCTTCGTTGCGCCCTTTTTCGGGTTCGCCTTCTGCTTCCCGGCCGGGCCGGCTTTGTCCTTTGAGGGGTCGTAGTCGGGGTTCGGCGTGCACATCTGGGCGCCGACGCTGGTGCGCCAGTCGGCCAGTTTCTTGCGGAGTTCCGCGGCCTTCTCGGGGCTGGCGGCCGCCAGGTCTTTCGTCTCGCTCAGGTCCTCGCGCAGGTTGTAGAGTTCCACGCGGCCGTCCTCGAAGTACTCGATGAGTTTCCAGTCGCCCGCGCGGATGATGCCGCCCGGCGTCGTGTTGTGATAGTGCGGATAGTGCCAGTACACGGCCTCTCGCGTCAGTTTCCCCGCCTGCTTCAGGACGGACACGAAACTGATGCCGTCGAGCGCGTGCTTGGGGCCGGGTTCGTATGCCACGCCCGCCATCTCCAGGATCGTGGGGAAGAAGTCGACGCTGATGACCACCTCGTCGCTGGTCGTGCCCGCCTTGACGACGCCCGGCCACCGCACGATCAGCGGCTCGCGGATGCCGCCCTCGTAGAGCGTCCCCTTGCCTGCGCGCAGTGGCGCGTTGGAGGTCGCGCCGGCCACGCCGCCGTTGTCGGACATGAAGATGACGACCGTGCGGTCGGCGAGTTTCAGGTCGTCGAGTTTCGCGCACACCTTGCCGACGCTCTCGTCCACGCTCTGGATCATGGCCGCGTAGGTGGGGTTTTTCTGGCCGCTCGCGGGGTCCGCCTTGGCCCTGAACTTCTCGATCATCTCCTTCTTGGCCATGAGCGGCGAGTGGACGGCGTAGTGCGGCAGGTAGAGGAAGAACGGGCGGTCCTTGCTGGCATCAATGAACTTGCATGCTTCCTCGGCCAGGCGGTCGGTCAGGTACTCGCCGTCCGGGGCCGAGGGGATCGTCTCGATCTTGTACGGCGCGAAGTAACTCGGCGGCTGGCCCTGGCCGGTGCCCGCGAAGTTCACGTCGAAGCCCTGCTTGTCGGGCCAGTACTCCGGGCCGCCCAGGTGCCACTTGCCCATGCTGGCCGTGGCGTAGCCGGCGGGCTTCAGGGCCTCGGCAATCGTGACCTCTTCCAGCGGCAGGTACTGCGTCCAGTCGGGGATGCGGAGTTTCGCGTTCGGCCGGTTTTGGCCGGCGATCCAGTCCGTCACGTGCAGCCTTGCCGGGTAGCGGCCGGTCATGATACTCGCCCGCGTGGGCGAACAGACGGGGCACGCCGCATAGGCGTTGGTGAACCGCATCCCCTGCGAGGCCAGGCGGTCGATGTTGGGCGTCTCGTAGAACTTGCTGCCCTGGCACGTCAGGTCCATCCAGCCCATGTCGTCGATGAGGAAGAAGACGAAGTTGAGTTTCGTTTGCACGCCCGCGGCCGGCCCCGCGGCCAGCGCCCGGCCCGCGCGGGTCGCCGCCGCTGCCGCGCCCAGCCCCAGTGCCCCTGCGCCCATCAACCGAAGCATCGTTCGCCGTGTCAGCATTGAGTGTCCTCCGCTTGTGCCTGCCATGAGGTTAACCAGCGGTGCGAGCCGCTGCAAGCCTTTCGTGCTCGCGGAATAAATCCTTGAGGCCCGCGCCTCATACAGCCATAATGTCCGTCATGTCTGAATCGCCGGTTACGCCGCCCACGCGCCGCCAGGCCCTCATCGCGCGGGGCGAGCAACTCGCGCTCGTGCTCCTGGCCCTCGCCCTTGTGGGGGGCATCGCGTACCGGGCGGCCGATTACTGGCGCGTCGGCGCGGACCCGCTCGAAGTCATTCCGCCGCCCGACGGGCCGACCTTCCGCATCAACGTCAACGCGGCCGACTGGGCGCTCCTCTCGATGGTCCCCGGCCTGGGCGAGAAGACCGCCAAGAAAGTCGTTGCGCTTCGCGAGCAGCGTAAGGGGCGGTTCAAGTCGGTCGATGAACTCAAGGACGTTAACGGCATCGGCGACAAGACCCTCGAAAAACTCCGGCCCTACCTTTACGTGGGCGAGCCCGGCGGCGAAGAAGAGCCCGTGCGGATGACCGAAAAGCCCTGACTTGGCGCGCTTCACGGGCCGATTCTCGGTACTCCCCCTGCTGAAAAAGACTCCGGAATCGAGGTCATGCGCGGATTGCCTCGGCTTTTCCCCGCAGCCATGCGGCCGCCGCCGACCGACGCTAACACCTTGATGCGAAGGCACTTACGCGCCTCCGCCGCGCGATTGCCCGGGCGACCCGCCCCCGCCGTTTGACATCAGGCCGCATACGCGTACAGTCAGTATCGTACACCACGTCACTCTCTTCCTGCGAGGCGTCGCTTTTTTAACGTCCAGACGCGCGAAGATGGGCAACCAGGAGGATGGCAGGCGACCTTTGGTAATCTCGCGGAGCGGTCAATATAGGCAGTAGTGGAGTTCTTGGCAATCGATGGGCTGTGTAAGCGGCTGGTGTTGAAAAGGGATCGTGGAAGGCAGGGGCTGGAGGGTATCCGGCCCGGCGGGCCCTTCCGCAGGCGGCACGTGTGAAAGGGGTGAGACACAGGGCACGTGCCTGTCGCATGACGATCCGAACACCGTCGTCCTTAAGCAGGCCAATCATGCCGATGGGTGCATGGTGTCACATTCAAGGAGAATGGGAATGAAGCGCGTAGCGAAAAAGGGCTTTACGCTGGTTGAGATTCTGATCGTGGTGATCATCCTGGGCATCCTGGCGGCGATCGTCATTCCGCAGTTCACGCAGGCGTCGACGCAGGCCAAAGAGTCGAACCTGAAGACCAACCTCCAGACGATCCGCAGCCAGTTGCTCCTGTACAAGATGCAGCATGATGCCGAGGCGTATCCGGGCGCGGAGTTCGTGGCCCAGATGACGACGTACACGAACTCGGCCGGCACGGCCCAGGCCGCTGCCGATGCGACGCACAACCTGGGACCTTATCTCCAGACGATTCCGGTCAATCCGGCGTCCAACCTCAACACGGTTCGGATCGTCAACGGCGCGGGCACGGCCTTCGCGGCCCCGAATGCCGACGGCGGCTGGTGGTTCAACGACACGACCGGCGAGTTCAGGGCCGACCTGGCGGATACCTGGGTGACGGCCGACGGCGCGAAGTACAATACTCTGTAGTTGCCGCGGGGCGCAGCAGCGCCCCCGGGCGTTTCTTTGGCAATGGGTGTCAGGGCACGAGTCAGGCACTTGGCGTGTGTGCCTGTGAGCCTCAGCGGAGCGATTGAGATGGCGATTCAATCGTCCCGCCGGGGCTCAGTGTCTTTTAGGGGCAGGGCGCCTTCCCTTGTTCTTCGCTACTCGGCGCTTCCTGGCCTTTATCTTCTTCGGCCGCGCATCTTTCTTCGGCCGTCCGGGCCTCCCCATCTTCAGTTTCCGCCCCGTGAGTTTCTCGATGCGGGCGATGAAGGCCTTGCTGCCGGCCGGGCGGCCGGTGCGGGTGCTGCGGCGGATCATGTCCACCAGGGCCGCGTCCTCGCCCTCGCGCAGCCACTTCGCCCAGTTCTTGACCACGCCGCGCTTCTCAAGGTTGCCGGAGAGCAGGGGGTCTTCGCGCAGGCCGGCATGCCCGCCGGCGCTCGACCACGGGTATTTCTCGGCCTTCCTGACAAGCCCGGCCCGCACGGGGTTCCGCTCGACGTACCGGATGGCCTCCCACAGATGCCGTCTGTCCAGCGGGCACGAGGCGAACCGCTTGCGCCACATGGGGCCGCGCACCTTGCGGCGCTGCCGCATGAGGTTGGAATATTCCATCTGCATGGACTTGAAGGCGGCCGACACGGAGTTGGGCTTCTCCGGCACGCCCACGAGGTGCACGTGATCGGGCATCAGGCAGTAGGCGTAGATCCGGAGGCCGTGCCTGCCGGCGTACGTGCCCATGAATTCGAGGTGCCGGCGCCGGTCGGCGTCGGTGAAGAAGACCTTCACGCCGCGGTTGCTCCGCTGCGTCACGTGATGCGGCATCCCGGCAATGACAACTCTCGCTATGCGTGCCATGGCGAGAGTATCCCGCGGGCGGGTGGGGCGCGTCAAAGAAAATCCGCGGCGAGGTGGGGCCCAGCCCCTGTACATGCCCTGAGCCCGCTGCGGGAGCAACGGGTGAGGTTCAAGCGTCACCCGACGCTTCCGCGTCGGGCTCAATGCTCGGGCTTACGCAATCTTAGCGCCCCACTGCGGCAGGTATCGCCGCCTGAAAGTTGCCGCCCGCCCCCCAGGGTGGTAGAATTGCGGGCTTCACGCAGAGGGCGCACCATGGCCATGGACCGTTTCGAACTCGTGTCGGAATTCGAGCCTAAAGGCGATCAGCCGCAGGCCATCGATGCTCTTGCGCGCGGCCTTGAGGCGGGCAAGCGGTTTCAGACCCTCCTGGGCGTGACCGGCAGCGGCAAGACGTTCGCGATGGCCAGTGTCATCCAGCGGCTCCAGGCGCCGGCGCTCGTGATCAGCCACAACAAGACCCTCGCCGCCCAACTCTACAGCGAGTTCAAGGAGTTCTTCCCGCACAACGCGGTGGCCTACTTCGTGTCGTACTACGATTACTATCAGCCCGAGGCGTACATTCCGGCCCGCGACATCTACATCGAGAAAGACGCCTCGATCAACGATGACATCGACCGCTTGCGCCTTCAGGCCACCAGCGCCCTCATGCACCGCCGCGATGTCGTCATTGTGGCCAGCGTCTCGTGCATCTACGGCCTGGGCAATCCCGAGGACTACGAGGGGATGGTCATCAACCTGGAGGTCGGCAAGCCCATCGAGCGCGACGACCTCCTGCGGCGGATGGTGGACCTCCAGTACGAGCGGAACGACATCGGGTTCGGGCGCGGCAAGTTCCGGGTGCGCGGCGACTGCGTGGACGTGCAGCCGGCGTACGAGGAATTCGCCATGCGCGTCGAGTTCTTCGGCGACGAGGTCGAACGCATCGCCCTCTTTAACCCCCTGACGGGCGAAATCCTCGGCAGCGAGCGACAGGCGTTCATCTACCCGGCCAAGCATTTCGTCATGCCCGAGGACCGCATCGACCGGTCGTGCCTGGCGATCGAGGAGGAACTCGTCGCGCGCCTGCGCGAACTGCGCCACGCCGGCAAACTCCTTGAGGCCCAGCGCCTGGAGGCCCGCACCAAGTACGACCTGGAGATGCTCCGCGAGGTCGGCTACTGCTCGGGCATCGAGAATTACAGCCGCCACCTGTCCGGCCGCAAGGCAGGCGAGCGGCCGTTCTGCCTGCTCGACTATTTCCCCGAGGACTATCTTCTGTTCGTCGACGAGAGCCACGTGACCGTGCCGCAGATTCGCGCGATGTACGCCGGCGACCTCAGCCGCAAGACCACGCTCGTCGAGCACGGGTTCCGCCTGCCGTCGGCCCTCGATAACCGGCCGCTGAAGTTCGACGAGTGGCACGCAATGGCCAAGCGGTGCATTTTCACGAGCGCCACGCCCGCCGACTGGGAACTCGAGCAATCGGCCGGCGAAGTCGTTGAGATGGTCATCCGGCCGACCGGCCTCGTGGACCCCGCCATCCGCATCGAGCCAGCCCGCGACCAGGTCCGCCATCTGTTGGCCGAGGCAAAGACGCGGGCCGCGCGCGGCGAGCGGACGCTCGTCACGACCCTCACGAAGCGCCTGGCCGAGGACCTGACCGAGTATTTCCGCCGCGAGGGCGTCAAGTGCGAGTACCTCCACAGCGAGGTCGAGGTGTTCGACCGCAGCGAAATCCTGCGGGACCTCCGGCTGGGCAAGTTCGACGTCGTCGTCGGCGTGAACCTCCTGAGGGAAGGTCTGGACTTGCCCGAAGTGAGCCTTGTGGGTATTCTTGACGCCGACCGCGAAGGTTTTTTGCGGTCCGAGACGAGCCTCTTGCAGACCATCGGCCGCTGCGCCCGCCACGCCAGCGCCGAGGTCATCCTCTACGCCGACTCGGTGACCGAGAGCATGGCCCGTGCGATCGAGGAAACGCGCCGCCGCCGCGAGAAACAGAAGGCCTATAACGAGGCCCACGGTATTAAGCCGGAGACGATCAAGAAGGCGATTCGGGCGGGGATCGAGGCGGAAGTGCAGGGACGTAGGGCCGCACGCGCCGCGGTGCACCTCTCCGAAAAGGATTACGCGAAGACCGAACTGGTCCGCGAGTTGGAAACCGAAATGTTCAAGGCGGCCGAGGCGCTCGAGTTCGAGCGGGCCGCCGAAATCAGGGACCGTATCATGGAACTCCAGAATGCCACCTAAACGCCCCTCCGCCACCATCCCGATGGAACGCCTGCGCATCCGTGCCCTCGACAGCCTTCAGCCCCTGCTGACGCTGGCCCTGGACGAGGACATCGGCCCTGGCGACCTGACGAGCGACGTGCTCATCAACACGCAGGCCGCCGCCAAGGGCGAAATCCTCGGCAAGGCCGACGGCGTGGCCGCGGGATTGCTCTTCGTGCCGAGCATCCTCCAGCGCGTTGATGCGCGGCTCCAGTTCAAGCCCGAGGTCGAGGACGGCGCGAAGATCGCCGCTCGCACGGTGCTCGGCCGCATCACCGGGCCCGTGCGGCCGATGCTGACGGTCGAGCGGACGGTCCTGAACTTCCTTCAGTCCCTCTCGGGCGTCGCCACGTTCACGAGCCTTTTCGTGGCGGCGGTGGCCGGCACGGATGTCGTCATCCTCGACACGCGCAAGACCACCCCCGGCTGGCGGTACCTGGAGAAGTACGCCGTCCGCATGGGCGGCGGCACGAACCACCGCACGGGCCTGCACGACGGCGTGCTCATCAAGGACAATCACCTGGCCGTCCGCGCCCCGAACCACATGGGCGAGACCATCGCCGGCCTCGTCCGCGAGGCCCGCAGCCGCATCTCCGAGGAAATCCCCATCCAGGTCGAGGTCGAGCAGGTCGGGTACCTGGAGGAAGTCCTGAACTCGCGGCCCGACGTCGTGCTGCTCGACAACATGGGCGTGCCCATGATCCGCGAGGCGGTGGCCATGCGCGACCGGCTGTTCGGCGACGGCGGCCCGGCGCTGGAAGCCTCAGGCGGCATCACGCTCGACAACGTCCGCCAGGTCGCCGAGGCCGGCGTCGACCGCATCAGCGTCGGGGCACTTACGCACAGTGCGCCGGTGCTGGATATATCGCTGGAAGTCACGCGCGCGTAGGCCAATGACCGCCCCAACGGGGCGGAGGAGTTCTCCGGGACGCGTGAGGACTCAGGGTCCTGGACTTTTTTCGGATGCGGCATTTTCTCGATGGGCGTGCGGAGACCCGCCGAATCGCAGATATGCCTCTTTGCCTTCACTCCCGCCGGCCAAGGGATTCGAGGTTCTTGCGGTAGAGAACGGTTGTGGGATGCTCGTCGCCTAGCCACTTGCGG
>Ga0315280_10010083_pt1 | contig 11924 bp, 9 predicted proteins | sample YL17G06_40_MG_FD_203697 | JGI IMG/M metagenome (GOLD analysis project Ga0315280, IMG submission 203697) | Sediment microbial communities from Yellowstone Lake, YNP, Wyoming, USA - YL17G06_40 | ecosystem: Environmental > Aquatic > Freshwater > Lake > Sediment | place: USA: Wyoming | collected... | reverse complement strand
CTTCATCTCCCATCCTATTCAAACACAATCAGTCACCTATATCGTCCAAAGAATGGCCAGTATGGCGGGGATGTTTTACCTCCTCTCTATGGTCCTCTATATTAAAGGAAGGTTATCTTTTGGGAAAACTCGGTTTTTTTATTTTGGAGGAATGGTATTGAGTTACTTATTGGGTGTTTTTTCAAAGGAGAATGTGGCCATCCTTCCGTTCTTTATTGCCCTCTATGAGTTTTATTTTTTCCAAAATTTTGACCTGAGCCCGAAAGGGAGGAGAATCCTTTACCGTCTCGTAGCCGCTCTCCTGGTCCTCGGGGTCTTTGGGTTTATCATCTGGGGTAGGCGGTATATCCATGTCATTATAGAAGGATATCAATACCGCCTTTTCACGATGTCGGAGAGAGTCCTGACCCAGTTTCGAATCGTGCTCTACTACTTGACTCTTCTCATATATCCGCATCCATCCCGTCTCAGTCTGGATCACGATTTTCCTGTCTCTAAAACGATCCTTGACCCTCCAACCACGTTGATTTCTATTTTAATCGTAGCTGGACTTATCGGATACAGCATGTGGACGGCAAAGAGAAGACCTGTCCTTTCATTCTGCATTTTATGGTATTTCGGAAATTTGGTAATCGAATCGTCGATCTTCCCCTTGGAAATGGTGTTTGAACACAGGCTTTATCTCCCGGCTGTAGGCCCCTTTATTCTTTTTAGCCTATTCATGGTGAGAGGGATAGAGAAATTGAAATCCAAGGTGCTATTTAAGGAGACCTTGATGGAGTTTAATAAATCGAGGCCGAAAGAAATGAAGGGGATGAAAGAATGAAACCCAGCTGAATGCCAATAGGTGAGTTGAATATGAAAAAGTTGGAAAGAGAGAAAGTCGATTGGGCGATCTTACTTTTTATCATACTTCTTCTTTCGATAGGGGCTTATCAGCGGAATTCTATTTGGAATGATCAAATTGAGTTTTGGAAGGATTGTGTTAAAAAATCGCCTCAAAAAGAGAGGACCCATCACAATTTGGGATTTGTCTATTACGAACTGAGACAATGGGATGCTGCGAAGAGAGAATGTGAGGAATCCCTGAAGTTAAATCCGCATTATGTCCTATCGATGTATAATTTAGGGTTGGTCTTTTACAGAAAGGGATTACTCGACAAAGCCATTGATCATTATAAGAAAGCGATCCAGTTAAATTCAGAATTTCCATATTCCTTTTACAACCTCGGAATCGCCTATTATCAAAAGGGCTTTTATAGGGAAGCGATTGAGGCCTATAATAAATTTTTGGAAGCCAAACCCGATTATGAAAACGTTCACAATAGTCTGGGCCTTGCCTATAAAGGACTGAACCGGCGGGGCAAGGCGATCCAGTCATTCCAAGAAGAGCTGAGAGTCCATCCGGAGAACTGTGACGCCCATGTCTATTTGGGGGACATTTATAGAGAAATGAGAGAATATCCTAAGGCTATATCACATTTTAAAAAGGCGCTGAACGATCCCAATGTATCAGATGTTGAAAGGATTAGAAAGGCTATTTCATCGATAGAGATCACCCAAAAATGATAAGAAAAGAGAATTGATGGTTGCGCTACAGGTGATACGAAGACCATACACAGCGACATTAATCACAGCAAAGGGTGTCATTCCTGCGAAAGCAGTCCCGCCAAAGGCGGGACAGAAAAACACTGGATTCCCCCGTATCAAGTACCCCGTGTCAAGCACGGGGCAGGCTAAGGCAAGCTCAGTCAAGCCCGGAATGACAAACTTAATGAGACTTATGTCGCTATGCATAAAAACAGATCTCATCGAGATCTTAGTGTTTGTATTAGTGATCTTTTTCCTCTCAGCTGGGTCTTATTGGAGAAATCAGCTCTGGAGTAATGAAATCAACTTCTTGACCGATTGTGTGAAAAAGTCTCCACATAAAGCCCGACCGTATGTCAATCTTGGTTTTGCATACTTTGAATCAGGGCAATACGATAAAGCCATTGATTTAACTCAGAGGGCCATCCAAATCGATCCAAAGTCTGCCAATGCCTACTATACCCTCAGCATCACCTTACAGAAAGTGGGGGACCTGAATAAGGCCATTGAGATGGGGAAGAAAGCTCTGGAGATTGATCCCACTTTTAATACGGCCCACTATTCTCTCGGGGCAATCTATTTTGAAAATGGCCAATATGAAGAATCCGTAGCGGCGTACCGTAGGTTCATTAAAGTGTTTCCTTATGTTCCAGAGGTCCATCATCTTTTAGCCATCGTCTATGCTGCTCAAAAACAGTTTGATAAGGCCATTGCAGAATTTGAATGGGAAATCCGAATCAATCCCTATCATACGCTGGCCCATCTGAATTTAGGGCAGATCTACTGGTATGAATTTCAGAACAGAGAAAAGGCCATCTACCATCTGAAGGTCGCCCTGATGTTAGACCCTTTTCTCCCCAACCGGGCGGAAATTCGAAGGTTAATGCGTCTATTAGAGGGACTCTCATAATGGCCTTTTCAGGATTCTCGCCAAATTGCCAGACCACGGCCATGGGCATTATGCCGCATACCGATGTTGAAAGGGCACTGGAGGTGGCCCTCTCTTTGGGCATCCCTTTCTCGAAGAAGATTCGAGAGAAGTATGGACTTACCATGAACCATGAACCATGAACCATGAATCTCTGTTCGTTGTCCATCGTTTAACGTTCATCGTACGATAACGGGGAAGAGGTGATCGATGAAACGAATTGGAATTATCGCCAAACAGAATAAACCAGAAGCCGTCACCATTGTTAGAAATTTGATCGAGTGGCTTCAGCCCAAGAAGGTTGAGGTCTATATCGAGGAGGGAATGGGAAACCTTTTCACTCCTCATCCTTTTACAACAAATTTATGTTTCGTGGAGAAGAAGGAAATCCCCTCTTATGCGGAGGTGATTATTGTCCTCGGAGGAGATGGGACGCTTCTCAGCGTCGCCCGCCTGGTGGAGGATCACGATGTCCCCATTCTGGGAGTCAACTTAGGCGGACTGGGTTTTCTGACCGAAATTACTCTTGAAGAATTATATCGCGTCCTGGAAAGAGTGGTTCAGGGAGATTTCGTTACCGATGAAAGGGTTGTCCTCAATGCCGCTGTCATCCGAAGAGGGGAGAGGCTGGCCGAGTTCGTTGTCCTGAATGATGCGGTGATCAACAAGGGGGCTTTAGCACGGATTATTGATCTCGAGACGACGATCAACGGGGAGTCCTTAACCACCTTTAAATCCGATGGTCTCATTATATCAACGCCTACTGGCTCAACGGCCTACAGCCTTTCCGCAGGAGGACCCATTGTTTATCCATCTCTCCATTGCATCATCATCACCCCCATCTGTCCCCACACCTTAACCAATCGTCCGATCGTGATCCCGAATGATGTTCAGATTCGGGCCACCCTCAAGACGAAGCAACAAGAGGTCATCCTGACATTGGATGGTCAGCAAGGATTTTCTTTAGAATTCGAGGATGTCGTAGAGGTAAGAAAGGCAGAGGGCCGAATCCTTCTGATTAAATCACCCTACCGACACTATTTTGAGGTATTGAGAGAAAAATTAAAGTGGGGCGAACGATAGTACCCGTGTTGGTGAATCGTGTTAGTGATTCGTGACCAATTTCACCGTTCACCAATCACCATCACGAGTCACGAGAGAGAAGATGTTACTCGAACTTCGTATCAGGAATTTTGCGATCATCGAGGCACTGGACCTCACGTTTTCGAAGGGGCTTAATATCCTCACCGGGGAGACGGGAACCGGCAAGTCCATCATCCTCAATGCGGTCCACTTGCTCTTGGGAGATAAAGCAACAGAGGAATTGGTTCGAGGTTCGGAAGCAGAGGCGAGCGTGGAGGCTCTCTTCGACATCTCCGGGAATCGGGAGCTCAGGGAGAAGGTTAAAGAAAAGGCGTCGAAGCTCCCCGAGGTTGGGGAGGAAGGTTCGCTCTTGGTCAGGCGGGTGATCTCCCGATCCGGGAAAGGAAGGGCATTCATCAATGGAAATCTGGCCACCCTCGGGATGCTTTCAGAGATCGGGGAAGACCTACTCAGCATCTACGGACAACACGAACATCAGTCCCTTCAGCGGGTCGAAACCCATATCGATATTTTGGATGAATTTGGGGGGTTGCTTGCGCTTCGAGCGGAATTTCAAAAACATTTCCGAGAATTTGTCTCCCTATCCGAAGAGGTCGATCGGATTCGAAAGGAGAAGGAGAGAAGGGCCAAGGAGCGTGACCTGATGGCCTTCCAGTCAAGGGAGATTGAAACTTCTGGAATTCGAGTCGGTGAAGAAGAGGCGTTGAAGGAAGAGCGGAGTATTCTCACTCATGCTAAGAAGTTGATGGATTTCGCGAATGCATCGCGAGAGATGATCTATGAGAATGAAGGTTCGGCAATTGAAAGGGTTCAAGGGATTCTCCAGCAGGGGCGGGAGGTGGTGGCGATCGATCCATCGCTTTCCCAACCATTGAAAACCCTGGAAGCGACCTTGATCCAGTTAGAGGAGGTGGTCTTCGCTCTGAGGGATTATTCGAGGCGGATCGAAATCAACCCGATGAGGTTGGAGGAGATCGAGAATCGGTTAGAAGAAATCGACCGACTGAAGAGAAAATATGGTCCAACCATCGAGCAGGTTCTTCTTTTTAAAGAGAAGGCGGATGAGGCACTGAGATTATTCACCTCCGATGAGGAGAAGCTTTCCCAATTGGAGGGCCTCTTGGATCCTCTCCGGGAGAAAGTGATCGGTCTGGCCAAACAACTTTCCATCGAGAGAAAGAGAGTGGCTATCGAATTAAAAAGAGCTGTAGAAAAGGAATTGGGCTCTCTGGGAATGAAGAGGACGACTTTCGAAGTCCATATGGAGGATCTGCCTCTTTCTCCAAAGGGGATGGATCGGGTGGAGTTTCTCATCTCACCAAATGTGGGGGAAGAGGTGAAGCCACTGGCGAAGATTGCCTCCGGGGGTGAACTTTCACGTATTATGTTAGCCCTGAAGAGAATTTTGGCAAAGGTCGGTGGAAGACAGGTTCTCATCTTCGATGAGGTGGATGCCGGGATCGGAGGGGCCATTGCGGAGGTGGTCGGGAGAAAATTGAGAGAACTTTCAAAACATCACCAGGCCATCTGTGTGACACACCTACCCCAGATTGCTTGTTTTGCAGACCACCACTATAGCGTGAAGAAAGAGGTAAGGGCAGGGCGCACCATTACCACAGTGGATCGATTGGAGAAAGAAACGATTGTGGATGAGGTTGCCAGGATGTTGGGAGGGGTGAAGGTGACGGAGAAGACACGTGCTCATGCCAGGGAGATGATTGAGAATGCACGAAGAACGTGATTCGTGTTCGTGAATCGTGACTCGTGATGGGAAAAGGATGGCTCTTATTTTCCCTTACGAATCACCAACACCAGTCACTATCACCCAGGATAATGAGATGATTCGAAAAGCTAGACTTAAAGATGTGAAGGATATTCAGCGATTGATTAAACTTTATTCTGGTCGTGGGGACATTCTCCCTCGATCCCTTAGCGAACTCTATGACCATCTCAGAGATTTTTTTGTCTTCATCCGGAATCGCAGGGTCATAGGAATCTGTGCCCTCCACATCTGCTGGGACGATTTGGCAGAGATCCGATCTCTGGCGGTACAAGAAGAAGCTCGGAACAAAGGGATGGGTGGAGAATTGGTAGAGGCGTGTTTGAAAGAATCTAAGGGGTTGGGGGCAAAAAGGGTTTTTGCCCTAACCTACCGACCCAAATTTTTTGAAAAGATCGGTTTTAAGAGAGTGGATAAAACGGTGCTCCCGCATAAAATCTGGACCGACTGCCTGAAATGTGTCAAATTCCCGGACTGTGACGAAATAGCCGTAGTGAAAGAATTGGACTAAGTAGTGTCTGTTTATAAAATGCCATCTTCAAAAAGAAGCGTCATTCCGGCGAAAGCCGGAATCCAGTCCTTTCAAGACCTTCTGGATGCCGGATCAAGTCCGGCATGACGGAAAAGATGCATTTATGGACAGACTCTAAATAGTTATGAGTTCGGAGCTTTAAATTAAATACTCCGAACTAAGAACTATGATTACTCCGAACTATTTTTTTCTTCTCCTAAAAGGATTCTCAGCACGGTGTTGGCCTGATGGTGGGCAACAATTCCTACTCTCGGTGCCATCAACCCAATCCCAGGTTGAGCGGCTGTCTTTTGATCTCCCACGATGAAGAGTTTTGAAGAGAACTGGATCGTTTTTATCTCATTATTGTCTCCATAGCCTGCCACGCCCGAGGCGGCCACAATATATTTTTCCGGCATCTTCTCTGAGACCACATTGATCAGCATGGCCTTTTCTTCGGCGCGATCGAAAGCCTCCACCACCACCACCGCCTCTTTAAAGATTCTTTCGACATTGTTTCGATCGAGTTTCTCTCGATAGGTCTGAACCTTTACATAGGGATTGATAGTGGCGATATTCTTCTGAAGGGCTTCTACCTTGGGCACCCCGATCTGATGGATGAAATATTGTTGGCGATTCAAGTTGGATGGCTCCACCACATCGAAATCGACTAAGATAAGCTTTCCCACTCCGATGCGGGCCAATGCGATGGCAATGGCCGACCCAAGACCTCCCAATCCGGCGATTCCCACCACGGACCTTTTGATCTTCTCATGAATCCCAGGGGTATGTCTCGCCATCATCAAACATTCAAATTCTTCGGGGGATGGGATTTCTCCCTTCAGGATGAAGACGATCTCATCTCCCTGCTTGAGAGGATGGTCTGAAGCGAGGGGGAAACCATTATAGATGATCACATCGGCGTTGGGTTTAAATTGATTTTTTATTTGGAAAAGAGTGAAGTGGGCGGGAACAGACACCTCTTTTTCATTCACTCTAATTTGAATATTTATAAGGGTCCTCTCTTTCACAAAAACAAGGTTAATGGATAAGGATTGAGTTGTCAATAGTCAGGTTTGGATTGACTTTTAAGGAAAGCTCCGGGGTCACATCTTCATTTGTCAGATGAAATTGTAATGGTAAAATTGGTGTAATCAAATGAATTTCATAGAGCCCTCAGGTAATCAAAAAAGACATTTTTTAACTTTCCACTTGACAACAGAACGTCTTGTTATTAAAATTGAACTTGACGTCATGTTATCAAACATGATGTCTGATTCACAAAGTTTGCATACCCAATCATACGGAGGTCGAATGATGCAAGATGAGAAGCTCTCGCGGCGGGAAAGAGAAAAATTAAAGCACCGTAGTGAGATACTTGCTACTGCGCTTAAGGTATTCTCGGAAAAGGGCTACCACAACGTCTCGATGCACGAGATTGCCAAGGGGGCTGAGTTTGCCATTGGAACGCTCTACATGTTCTTCAAGAACAAAGAAGAATTATACAAGGCCCTTATTATGGAAAATGCAGTGGAATACCATCGAATCTTAAATGGTGTTCTTTCCAGAGAAAACGATATCCTGACCATTCTCGAGGAGTATATTTCTACCAAGGCCAAGATTTTTGCTGAAAGCATTGCCACCTTACGCCTCTATTTTGGTGAAACACATGGCGTGAGTTTCAACATCAAGGCTGGCCTCGATCAGGACATTCGAAAGCTTTATGATGAACTGGTAGAACACCTTGCTTCAGTGATTGAAAGGGGTATCCGAGAAAATGTGCTTCGCGATGTGGAACCTTACTATCTTGCCGTGGCCCTGGAGGGGCTCACCAATGCCTTTCTTTTTTGCTGGTTGGAAGACCCGGTTCGCCATCCTTACGAGGCAAATATATCTTTGATTAAGGAGTTGTTTCTCAGGGGGTGCTTGGCCAAACGAATAGAAAAGTAGGGATGAAAGTTTCAGCACCCTGACACTGGCGAGGGTGGACATTTAGATTCAAATCTTAGATTCAAATCATAGAGGTGTTGTATGGAGATCAAATATAGAAGTAAGCTCATTACCACCATTGGAGTTCTTGTCGTCGGCTTGATGTTGACGGGTTGCGGAAAACCGAAGGAGGGCGCAGGACCGCCGCAGAGCGGTACCCCTGAAGTAGCTGTGGTGGTTGTGCAACCGGAGCGTGTAACGATCACCCAGGAATTGCCTGGACGGACGTCAGCCTACCTTATTGCAGAGGTGCGTCCACAGGTGGGTGGTATCATTCAGAAACGCCTTTTCAATGAAGGCGCTGATGTCAAAGCCGGCGACGTACTTTATCAGATCGATCCGGCCCTTTTTCAGGCGACCTACGACAATGCAGCGGCAAACCTCGCTGTCATGCAGAAGGGTGCCGACCGGGCGCGGGCTGTGCTGCAAGCGAGCATTCCCGGCGTCACGCGGCAGCAGGCCACCCTGGATCTCGCCCGGACGAACCGCCGGCGCTTTGAGGAGCTGGTCAAGGACGGCGCCGTCTCCGCCAGCGAGCGCGACCAGGCCGTGACCGAGGCCGACGTAACCGAGGCCACGCTCAGGGCCGCCGAGGCGCAGGTGAAGAGCGACCGAGAAGCGGTGGCCGCGGCCGAGGCGGCCATCCAGCAGGCGGAGGCGGCGCTAGAGACGTCCCGTATCAACCTCGGATACACCCGCATCACAGCGCCTATTACCGGGCGTATCGGTAAATCCAATGTAACCGTAGGTGCGCTTGTGACGGCACACCAGCCCACCCCCCTTGCGGTCATTCAACAGCTTGATCCTATCTATGTGGACGCGACACAGTCAAGCGCCAATCTACTGCGGCTCAAACGTAACATAGAAGCAGGTCGGATCAAAGGCGGAAATCCTAATCAGGCACAGGTAAAATTGCTTCTTGAAGACGGCACACCCTATCCATTCGAAGGGAACCTGAAGTTTTCCGATGTTACCGTCGATCCCAGTACCGGGTCCTTTATCCTCCGGATGGTCTTTCCGAACCCGAGGCATATCTTGCTGCCGGGCATGTATGTACGTGTTATTGTCCAGGAAGGGATAGTCGATCTGGCAATCCTTGTTCCCCAGCAGGCGGTTACCCGCGATCCCAAGGGGAATCCTGTCGCGCTCATCGTGGATAGCGAAGGGAAGGTCGGGCAACGGATGCTCTCGCTCGATCGAGCCATCGGCGACCGATGGCTCGTTGCCTCAGGGCTTGCACCAGGCGAGCGGGTGATCGTCGAGGGTGTCCAAAAAGTGCGGCCCGGCGCTGCCGTAAAGGTCGTCCCATTTCATGAGGGTGGAACGAGTGGTGTGGCACCTAAAAAGACGGCCCAGCCGGCCCGAAAATCGAACTGACGGAGGCGCATAATGTTATCGAGATTCTTCCTGGACCGTCCGGTCTTCGCCTGGGTCATCGCCATTATCCTGATGGTGGCGGGCGGCCTGGCGATCTACAATCTGCCCATATCCCAGAATCCTCCCATCGCGCCGCCGTCCATTGCCATCGATGCGTTTTATCCCGGGGCCTCGGCGGAGACTGTTGAAAACAGCGTGACGCAGATCATCGAGCAGAAGATGACCGGCCTTGACAACATGATCTACCTGTCCGCCACCAGCGATTCGGCCGGGGCCTCCCGCGTCGAACTGACCTTTGCCCCTGGAACCGATCCGGACCTCGCCTGGGCCAAGGTGCAGAACAAGCTCCAGCTCGCCATGGCAAGCCTGCCCGAGGTGGTCCAGCGCCAGGGCATCAAGGTCAGCAAATCCACCCGGAACTACCTGATCCTCGTGGGCCTGATCTCGGAAGACGGCAGCATGGACGGCAACGACTTACGGGACTATGCCCAATCCAACCTTGAGAAGGTGCTTTCGCGGGTGCCGGGGGTGGGCGAGGTTGAAAACTTCGGCACCCAGTATGCCATGCGGGTCTGGCTTAACCCCGACAAGCTGGTCGACTACGGCCTGACTCTCGAAGATGTCATCCTGGCGATTCGGGCCTACAACGTGGAGGTCTCCGCCGGCCAGTTCGGCGGGTCGCCGGCCATGGAAGGCCAGCGTTTGAACGCCTCCATCATCGTCCAGAGCCTGCTCAAGACCCCCGAGGAGTTCGCCGCGATCCCCATCCGCACCAATCCGGACGGCTCCATTATTCGGATCAAGGATGTCGGACGGACGGAGGTGGGAACCGAGCAGTACGATATCGATGCCATTTACAACGGCAAGCCCTCCGCCGCCTTGGCCATCCGGATGGCTTCCGGCGCCAATGCGCTGGATACTGCCGACGCCGTCAAGGCGAAAATGAAAGAAATGAGCCGGTACTTCCCCCCGGGCATGAAGGTCGTCTATCCCTACGACACCACCCCCTTTGTCAAGGTGGCCATCGAGGAGGTGGTCAAGACGCTTTTGGAGGCAATCTTGCTTGTTTTCCTGGTTATGTGGCTTTTCATGGGAAACATCCGGGCAACCCTGATTCCGACTATCGCAGTGCCGGTGGTTCTTCTGGGGACTTTTGCGGTTCTCGGGCTTTTCGGGTTCTCCATCAATATGTTGACTATGTTTGCCATGGTGCTGGCCATTGGCCTTCTGGTGGATGATGCCATCGTGGTGGTGGAAAACGTGGAACGTATCATGAGCGAAGAAGGGCTTTCCCCAAGGGAGGCCACTGCTAAGTCCATGGACCAGATCACAAGCGCCTTAATCGGTATCGGGCTTGTGCTCTCCGCAGTGTTCGGCCCCATGGCCTTTTTTGGAGGCTCGACGGGCGTCATCTACCGTCAGTTCTCCGTGACCATTATCTCTGCTATGCTTTTATCGGTTTTGGTAGCCCTGATCTTAACTCCTGTTCTCTGCGCCTCCCTCCTCAAACCTGTGCCCAAGGGGCATGAAGCGGCGGAAACCGGGATTTTCCTCCTGCGCCCGTTTTTCAGATGGTTCGACCACATCTTTTTTCGCACAAGGGACCTGTATGTAAGACTGGTCGGCCATTCTCTTTCCAGGAAACTGCGCTACCTTTTTGTTTACCTTTTGATTGTGGGGGTCATGGGGTTCCTGTTACTTCGCATGCCCACCGCCTATCTCCCTGATGAAGATCAGGGGATCCTGCTGGTGCAGGCCATGCTGCCGGCAAATTCTACCCTGGAGCAGACCGAGAAGGTCCTGGAGGGGGTCAGGAACCATTTTCTGGAGAGTGAGAAAGAGGCGGTGGAATCTGTCATGACGGTTGCCGGTATGAGCCTGTCCGGCAGAGGACAGAACGTGGGTCTGGCATTTGCCAAGCTCAAGGACTGGAAGCTCCGCGACCAGCCGGACCTGAAGGTCGGCGCCGTGGCCGGAAGGGCCATGGGGGCCTTTTCAAAGATCCGCAACGCCATGGTCTTCGCTTTTCCCCCGCCGGCTGTCATCGAACTGGGCGTCTCCAAGGGGTTTGATTTTCAGTTGCTGGACCGTGGCGGTCTGGGCCACGCCGACCTGATGGCGGCCCGCAACCAGCTCCTGGAGATGGCTATGCAGGACCCAAGATTGATCAGGGTTCGACCCAACGGCCTGGAAGACGTGCCCGAATACCGGATTGACGTGGACTGGGAAAAGGCCGGCGCCCTGGGGGTTCCGATCACGGCCATTCACAATACCATTTCGGCGGCCTTCGGCAGCGCCTATGTCAACGACTTCATACAGGGTGGCCGGGTGAAGCGGGTGTTCGCTCAGGCGGACGCCCCCTACCGCATGTTGCCCAAGCACCTGGAAAAACTCTATGTGCGCAATACGGCGGGGAAGATGGTGCCCTTTTCTTCCTTTGCCTCCGGGCACTGGACTTCCGGCTCCCCCAAACTGGAGCGCTTCAATGGCTTTCCGTCGATGAACATCTGGGGCGAGCCTGCTCCTGGAAGAAGCTCCGGTGAGGGGATGCAGGCGATGGAGGAAATCGTCTCGAAGTTGCCCCAGGGAATGGGCTTTGACTGGACCGGGCTTTCCTACCAGGAGCGGATGGCAGGTTCCCAGGC
>Ga0315280_10010082_pt1 | contig 11924 bp, 13 predicted proteins | sample YL17G06_40_MG_FD_203697 | JGI IMG/M metagenome (GOLD analysis project Ga0315280, IMG submission 203697) | Sediment microbial communities from Yellowstone Lake, YNP, Wyoming, USA - YL17G06_40 | ecosystem: Environmental > Aquatic > Freshwater > Lake > Sediment | place: USA: Wyoming | collected... | reverse complement strand
ATGCGCGCTGCTCTTTCAATCGCAAAGGCGACAGGAGCCAAGTACGTGCGAGGACTGCTGACTGGGGTTTATGGCACAGATATGGGCTTGTTGGAGCCTGAGGGAGCAGAGATTCTAAGATTCAGGAGGTTCATCGAAGCTACGGACATCAAGCTTCTGGTTAACATCAACCCTGAGTTCGGCGGCGCTCTACCGGCAAGACCTATCGAACTTTGTGCAAGATCAGCTGTTTTCATTGGCCTTGCAGACGCATTGTGTGTGTCCGGACCTATGACCGGAATGGAGACTTCCGTGGAAGACCTCAAGAAAGTGAAGATGGCCGTTCCCAATACCCCGGTCGTATGTAACACTGGAGCTCGCAAGGACAACATCGCCGAGAGGCTCGTGGTTGCAGACGCCGTAATCGTTGGAACGAGTCTGAAAAAAGACGGCTTGACTTGGAACCCAGTTGACGAGAACAGGGCCCAAGAATTCATGGAAGCTGTCAAAAAGCTTCGCTAACTAGCCGGTGCCCTGATGAGCCGAAAGAAGGTGAAGATCTCTGCCTCGATGTACGCAGCGGACCAGGGCAGGCTGGCAGAGGAGGCGAAGCGAGCTGAAGAAGGCGGCGCGGACAGCCTTCACTTCGACGTGATGGACGGCCACTTCATACCAAACATCAGCTTTGGACCGGAAGTTGTGAGACAACTGAGAAGCGAAGTGGACCTTCCTTTTAATGTGCATCTAATGGTCGAGAATTCTGAGAAATTCATCGACCATTACGTCAAAGCCGGATCAGAAACGATTTACGTACACGTTGAATCATGCCCCTTTCTCCATCGAGTGCTCGGGCTTGTTCGGCATAAGAAGGCCAAGGCCGGGATCGCTCTCAATCCAAGCACACCAGCGAGCACAGTAAAGCATGTGCTCGATCAAGCCGATGCGATCCTTCTCCTCACGAACAATGATTCAACATTCCTAAGTGACTACCAGAGCCAGCAATTCATTCCTACAATGATTTCAAAGATAGAAGAAACCAAGCGCTTAGTCCGCGAAAGCGGCACTGACCCGGAGGTCGCTGTGGACGGAGGGATAACTGCCCATAACGCGCGGGATGTGGTAAGGGCTGGTGCTAGAAACATCGTCTCGGGTTCCGCGATCTTTGAAAAAGGCAAGCCTGCTGAAGGGATTCGCGCTCTTAGAGCTGCTGCAGAGCATGGCCTATAGCGCAACCAAAGCATGTCACAATGGGATCGTATGCCATTTGGCGTACAATGCCCTCGCTTCCAGGCTGAGGATGCTGAAAGGGAGAACCGGCGACATCAGTGTGGGTACTGTTTCTATGTGCCTCTGTCAAGCCTAAGCGAGTTGTCGATGCCCAGCAATGTTGTTTCGGTGAGCTTGATAGTCTGCTCGATATCGCTGATGCATTGGGTTTCGACTGGAGCATGGGTGTATCTGCAAGGTATCGATATTGCCGCGCAGGGAATCCCGCCGCCCACAAGCTGGAGGAAGGCAGGCTCCGTAATCACTCCAATAGTAGCCTCGCGCTGAAATCGGATCCCCGCCTTATCTGCTGATTTCTCAATGTGGGCTTCGAGCTTCGGATTGGGAATGAGACCAGCCAATTCACCTCTGCCATGAAAGTCCATCATTTTGATAGCAGGCCCGTTCCCAAGCGCAACCTGCTGCTCAAGCGTTAGATCAGGGGTATCGCAGCTGACAGCGCTGTCAATACAGAGCCCCATGTTCGGGCGCAGTGCGTAGGCGGCCGGCATGGCACCTCGTATACTGAACTCTTCCTGAACCGTTGCTACGAAGTGTACCGTTGCCTTAGGCCTGTTCTTCTTGAGCTTCTCCAAGACCTTCAGCAAGACGAGGCAACCTGTTCGATTGTCCAGAGCCTTGCTGACGACGAATCGGTAGTTCATTACATGGAAATTAGGCTTGAACGCCGCCATTTGGCCGATCTGGACACCCATCCTGATGACCTCTTCCCGAGAAGACGCGCCAATATCAATGTACATTTGCTTGGTCTGTGGGACAACGAACTTCTCCTCGGGCTGGACTAGGTGATGCGCCTTAGAACCAATGAATCCATCAACAAGGCCTGTACCTGTATCGATTTGAAATTCCTTCCCTGGTAGAGTCTTGACTTCGACGCCTCCGATTCTTTCGAAGCGAAGGAAACCGTCCTCCTCGATTCGCTTCACAATCAGACCGATCTCGTCCATGTGTGCGAAGACCATGATACTTGGTGCGCCTGACTCACTACCCTTCACCGTACCGATGACATTGCCCAGCGGATCAACGCGCAGTTCATCGACATTTGTCTTCATTGCTTCACGCATGAAAGTGATCATCCGGTCTTCTCTACCGGAGACTGCATGGATCGATGTCAGCTCTGCCAAGAGGTCTGTTAGCTGACTCATTCAAAATCGATACGCTAGAGCGTAGCGAACCTATAAAAAGAAATGTGAACGCACCGCTGCCTTTGTAGTAGCAGCATCTATGTGTGGTAAGTCCCTAGTGACATTATTTCAAAGCTTGTAGGATCTTCTTGTCGAGCTCTTCCTTTCCAACGCCGCTGATAATAGGGACCGCATTCAGCACGGGAATATCCTTGACACCGGGAACCTGACTGGTTGCAACAATGAGATCCGTTTTGCCTTGGCTTTTGAGATAGTAATTCACTTCGTGGATTCTGCATCGAACTATGTCTGCCTTTATGCCGTTGCGCGCGAAGAGCTCTTCTAGTTTCATGGAGACCAGCGACGCGGTGGCGATTCCAGAGCCGCAGGCTACGAGGATCTTCTTCTTGATTGGCATTCAGGTTTCGCGATGCCTTCTCGCTTCTCGCATTTAAGCCTTGGAAAAGAAAGACAAGGAAAAGTTGGGGGAGGTTGAGTCGGTCAACCTCTTAGGATTACGTGTAGAGTTTGCTGAACAGTTTTACGAGTGCTTTCGAGCGATCTGCGAAGAGGGTGATGATTATGATGATTATCAGTACTATGTACCCTGCACCAGGAACGGCTTGGGAGAGCAAGTACGATAGGTAGGCTGGAACGATCATTGGTTGCAGCCACAACGAACCGATCTGTGTTGTTCCCGCGGGCATGGCCCAGCCAACCATCTTCGCGGTCTCAGTAAGCACCGGTGCCCACCATGAACCCATCCATTGCCAGAGCAGCATGATGATCGCTCCCATCACAGTAGACTTGAACAGATCTCCCTTGAAGAACGGAACTGCAGCGACGACAAAGAACGGTGTCGATGCGAGGTCGAAGAACGGGAGAACTGTGATTCCGGGTATTACTGCCGCCCAGAATAGCACGATTGGGATCAGTATCAACGCCGAGGCAACGGTTGTTGGATGACCGATTGCAATTGCCGCGTCCATTCCGATGTAGATCTCCCTTTCTTTGAAGCGTTTGTGCATGTACTCGGTTATTGGATCGGCAATTCCTGTCAGTCCTTCCATTAGGATGCCTATTACCCGTGGTAGTAGAAGCATTACGGCGGCCGAGATCATTGCTAGAAGCACGATCTGAAGTAGACCGTACCCCGCTAGGAGACCGATGACCGCCCCAACGATGAGACCTATGATTGTTGGCTCTCCGAGCACTCCTGCCTTCTCTCTGAGTGTTTCCGGATCGGTTTTGGGTGATGGTATCCTGTCAATTATCGGTTTGAAGACGGCGATGAATGGTATAGACCCGACCCATCCTCCACCTTGTGGAATTGAATAGTTCTTGTATCCTGGGAATAGATCCCACAGAGGCTTCACTGTCCAATCTGCGACCTTCAGGCAGAAGACCTCGTATGTTATTGCTGCAAGAATCGAGAACGCGAGGTCTGTCGTGAGTGTGTACAAGGTGCCTCCAACGAAAGCCCAGTGCCAGAAGTTCCAGATGTCAATGTCGAAGGTCTTTGTAAGTTTCGGTCCCAAGAGGAGTAGGTTTACGATGATGCCTATAGGGATCATCAATACGCCGACGATACTTCCGAAAGCAATCGCTGCCATCGGAGGCCATCCGACATCGATGGCTGTAAGGGCCAAGTGGAACCTGTCACGCATCGCTGCCGCTGCGGCCGGAATCGCTGCTCCTCCATAGCCACCGAAAAACAAGCCTATCACAATTTGGAGACCAATCCAACCGACACCGATTGTTATGGCCGCCCGGAAGGCCTTACCTGGTTTCGCCCTGAAGATGATTGCAATGATGAATAGGAACACTGGAAGCCAGACTGCTTGTGTTGCCTGACCTAAGATTCCGTTGAACCATGCGAAGAATGCAATTATATCTTCGAATATTGCCAAGGATTTTTCCTCAGGAGTTGGTCAGGTCGGATTCAATAAAAGACTTCGCATGTCAATCGGCATATCCACCCTTTCCACTGGAACATTCGCGAACTGAAAATCCACTGAGGCGACCAGGGATAAGAGGTGATGTCTACTCATGGCGGAGCAAGCGAAGACTTTTCCTCTCAGACGTGATTCTACCTTGGAGAGAGTACAGTTGGAAACGTCCTATCGCGTCTTGGTAATCACGGGCGTGGGGACAGGCGGCTGGACATCCAAGATTGCTGGAGAGCGCATACGAGAGCAACTAGCGAAGAAAGGCTTCAAGAAAGTGGAAGTAAAACTAAGCAGGATTGATGAGACACGCTCCCTCGCCGAGTCCTGGAAGCCAGACTTTGTGGTGACGATCATTGGAAGAGACCAAGACTTGGGTCTCAAGAAAGAGGTTCCAGTCTTCACGGGTGTGCCATTCGTGTCAGCTGTGGGGATGGAACCAGTTCTCGATCAAATGGTCGAAGTCCTAAAGAAACCACACTGGTCGGGCACTGATCGCGAGAAAAGGTAGACCCGCTTTCAAAGCAATCGCGAAACAAAGGTAGAAAGCTGCGCAACTTGTCAGTATGGCCAGAGGTAGTTCAATAGAACAAGGATGCTTGCCCCGCTTTGAGAGTCAGCGATGTGACAGCGCTTGTGTACGTGATTGGTGTTTTAGACGGGTTTAGGATACCACCTTTTCCATTCTCAAGGGTCTACAAAGCGGTCGGAAAGAATCGTCAAACCTGGGTTCCTAGACCAGCTCAACTCAACGCTAGCTTTCTCAACTGCTATCTGACCGACCTGGGACAAAACGACGCTAGAGTAAGCGAAACCTGGAAAACTCTCTATAAAGAGATCGAAGCATTTCAGCCTCAGCATGCCGAATACAATCGAGCGCGAAGGCGTCTACTCATTGAATTCGCCTCTGGATTCGTTTTCGCGATTTTCGTGCTGAAACTTGTGTTCGGTGCCTTATCGCTCCCGAACTGGGCAATCTTGGCGTTTCTGGTCTTAGTGATCTATCCTCTGTCCAAAGGATTCAGTTTGGCGGAGCATAGATACGCAGACGGATTGAGAGCTGAGTGGAAGGGTGGCAATGTCGCAAGGGACCTAGTTGGTTACTTGGGCCGCCATTTGCTCATGGCCGCGCATAAGGAAGCGCGTAATCCGGACGCGATACGCATTAAACTCGCTTTTGGTGATTATGATAATCTTCATTCCTTGGGGCGACAAGGTCGCCTTTACGTAATGTCACCAGCACCGTCCAGTTCAAGTTGAAAGGATTGTCGTGACAACTCATGGAGAGCGAAACGACGGCAAAACTGCTGAACAAGGTTGGTCTCCACGCGCGACCAGCCGCGCTTTTCGTGCAGACATCAAAGAAGTTCAGATGCAATATTCAAGTGGAGAAGGATGGGATGACTGTTGATGCAAAGAGTATTCTGAGTGTCCTGAGCCTCGGTGCCGAGTATGGGAGCACCGTCAAGATCAGAGCTAGCGGTGAGGACGCTCAAGACGCAGTTAGCGAGCTTTCATCTCTTATTCAGAACAAGTTCGGGGAAGACTGACCTTCTAGAGAACTTTCTCTAGTGCCACCCTTCCTATGGTGCGGATCTCTTTTGCAGTAGGTTTACTGAGTGCCTCGGTCGCCATTTGGCTGGCTTCATTGAAAGAAAGAGAACGTAAGACTTTCTTGATCACCGGGATGCCAGCTGGATACATGCTGAATTCATCCAACCCGAGACCGAGCAGAATGGGCGCAGCGACAGGGTCCGCTGCCAGTTCCCCACACATCGCTACCTTGATTCCCTCCCGGTGGCCTGAATCAATTACGTTCTTGACCAATCGTAGGACTGCTGGGTCAAGGCCGTCAAACAGGTACGCGACGTTGTCACTTGTTCTGTCTGCTGCCAGCACGTATTGGGTGAGATCGTTCGTCCCTATGCTGAAGAAGTCTACTTCTTTTGCCAAGAGATCCGCGATAACTGCAGCCGACGGTGTCTCGACCATGATTCCGAGCTTCACATTATCCTTGAATGGAACGCTATGCTGTCGAAGCTCTTCCTTCACTTCTTCGAAGAGCGCGCGAGTTTGACGAACCTCTTGTAGAGTGGATACCATCGGTACCATTATCTCCAGGTTGCCAAAAGCGGATGCTCGAAGTATGCCTTCAAGCTGGACTTTGAAAAGCTCAGGTCTTGCCAGCGAAACCCTGACACCTCTGCATCCCAAGAACGGGTTCTCCTCATCAGGCATGGGAAAGTAAGGCAGAGGTTTGTCTCCGCCTATGTCGAGTGTTCGAACCACGACCTTCTTGCCATGCATCTGCTCTGCCACCAGACGATACGCCTTGAATAGTTCCTCCGCTGTTGGGGGGTTCGTCCTTTCCATAAACGAGAACTCACTGCGTAGAAGCCCCACGCCGTCTGCGTCAAAGTTGATGACCAGGGGCGCCTCCTCCGGTGAACCAATGTTAGCTAGGAGAGCAACTTGATGACCGTCGACGGTCACTGCGGGCAGGCCCCTCAGCGCATTCCGCTCCTTTTGAACCATGAGGAATTTCTCTCGCGCACCTTGGAATTTCTCGACAGTTGGCGCGTCCGGGTTCAAGATCACAGTTCCCTCAATACCGTCAACAATGACCATAACGCCTTCACGTACGTCACTCATCAAGTGGTCGACTGCGACCACAGCGGGTATGCCCATCGCTCTCGCCAGTATGGCCGTATGCGAGGCAATGCCTCCCCTCTCAGTGACTAAGGCAAGCACCAGCTTTCTGTCAAGCAAGGCCGTGTCAGATGGACTAAGATCAGAGCTGGCTATGACAGCCTCCTGCTGGAGCTCAAGTCTCAGAGCTTCCTGACTCGTCAAAATGGAGATGAACCTATCTCTAACATCAGAAAGATCCGTCAGAATTCGACTCGAAAAGCGCTGTTTCCCAAAAGACTCTGCCAACTTGTCGATAGTTTTCTGGACAGCGTACTCTGCACTAGCTCTCTCGGAGCGAATCGACTCTTCCACATTGGAGAGGAACGTGGGATCCTCCACTATGTTTGCATGTGCATCAAATATAGCAGCCTCCTTCTCTCCTGCATCTCGTCCAGCTCGCTCCCTGAGGTTGCTGAGTTGGCTGACAGCATCGCGCACGGCCGACCGAAAGCGTGCGATCTCCGCTTCGATTTCGTTCTCTGCGACTATCCTAGCGACGACGTGGGTTTTCTTCTTCTCCCAAGTGATCGCTCTTCCTATGGCTATTCCAGGCGAGGCGCCTATACCCGTAAATATCTTCATTGCTCACAAGCTCACGCTTTTTTCTCTTCGAGTAAAACCCAGTCTGTAATCAACTCCACGGCCTGCTGAAAGTCAGTAATCTCTTTGCACGCAACGCCACTGGCTCTGAACATCTGGGCCAATTGAGAACCCTTGACAGCAAAAGGCAGGTCAGCGATGCTTGCTGCAGGGTAGTCGCCTAGGCCGTTACCTATGTAAACCACTTTCTTGCCCTGCTTCCTGTGGTATCTGACCAAGTCCTGCTTGAAATCGGTCGATGTCTGATTGAACCGCTTTGGAAAGGAGAGAATAACGCCATTGCCAGTACATTCTGCTTTCGGGGCAAAGATTTCCACAGAGTCAAGCCAGCCCTTCTGTCCTAGGAAATGCCTAATTGAGAAATCCAGACCGCCGCTTACCACAACGAGTGGAAAACGGTGTATCCTACAGTACCCGATCATTTTCTCGAAATTGGGCCTGAAGCGAGTGGCAGCCTCCAGCGCGTCCAGCATCTCCTTCTCTGAAACCTTCAGCATCGCGAACTCTCTTACTAATGACTCTTCGAAAGTTACCTCTCCTCTCTCCAGCTGTTCATCAATGATGCGCCAGTCCTTACCAGCGAATTTGTCCAGAACATACTCGGCCGTATCGATGGTAACCATAGTACCGTCGAAATCGGTCAAGACAACGCACTCCACCTTTGACACTACTCCGCGAGCATGCTCCTAGACTACGTGCCCATATGACAGCAAGCGTGGGCTGTGCGGCATAAAAAATGCACATGTCAGTTTCTTTCTTGGTTCGACTAGTACTCGCGCAGGCAGGATCTGAGGTTAGAAGATACTTAAGAGCCAAGCGCGAACTCTACGAGGCAGTTTGGGAGCTTCAACATGCGACGGCGGAAGATCCTTGGACTATGCCTTACGATCTTGGGATTGGGCCTAGTCGCGGTCTCCTTGGGCGCAGCTGTCTTTCACTTCGCGTTGCCTGTTAACAGCGTTCTTACGTTATCTGTCGCCGTTCTTCCAGTCGTTGTTGGTCTAACGGTTCTCGTTACAGAGCTATTTGAGGGATGGCTTAACCGTAGTCAGGCTGCTTTAGTTGATGGACTTCAAGCTGGTTAAATCCTAGGCACGGTTTTCTCCGAGCTGAACTCCATGGATCTCGAATCGAAAATGCTTCAGGTGGCAGAACATGCAACCGCAGACGCAGGAAAAAGACTCCTAAAACTTTTCCTTAGCAGGAGAATATCGGTTCGACGGAAGTTTGACTATCCTGGAAGCGTCGTAACAAACGCCGACCGAGAAGCAGAGAAGCTTATTCTGACCAGAATCAAGAAGAGTCGAATCAAATGCACTGTTCACTCGGAAGAAGCTGGAACACTTGACTTGGGTTCACGCGATATTGTATGGGCAGTAGACCCACTCGACGGGACCCTTAATTATGTGAAAGGAATCCCCCACTTCGCGGTTTCCATCGGTGTAATGATCAAAGGCAAGACGGTGCTGGGCGTTATCTACAACCCAATCCTAGATGAGACTTACATCGCCACTCGAGGCAGTGGTGCCTATTTGAACAGCAAACGAATTCATGTGTCGAAAACAAGTTCGCTGAGAGACTCTGCGTTGATTTTCGAATGGTGGCATCCAGAGCCCTCGATCCCCGATCCGTTGCTCTTGGCGAAGCGCATCTACCACTTTACGCGGACCTTGAGATCTCCAGGCACCGTTGCGCTCAACTTATGCTCGGTGGCTTCAGGTAGGTTTGATGGTTTAGTAACCGTGTATCGAAAGGCGCCGATCTATGAGACTGCTGCTGGATGCTTGATTGTTCAGGAGGCTGGCGGGCGGTTGACAAACTCAATTGGGGAAAGCTGGGAAGGTTTTTCGCGTTCGCTGATAGCTGGGGGTGTAAGAATCCAGAGACAGCTTATGAGATTGGTTCGCGCGTGATGCCGTTCATGTGAATCTGGTTACAGGCCTTCTCGTGAAAGTTGGTCCATGAGTTCTTTTTGTCGAGACGTCAGCTTGCCAGGAGTCCGTACTTGTACGACTACGAGTTCGTCGCCTCGTCCGTTTTCACGAAGTGCAGGCATGCCTTTCTTCCTGAGCCTGAAAGTTGATCCGCTTTGAGTTCCAGGGGGGACCATGATCCTCGCTCGTCCGTTGAGTGTTGGAACTTCGACTTCTCCGCCCAAGGCAGCTCTTGAGAAGTTGATGTTGACATGGCAAATCAGGTCGTTTCCTTCCCTAGTGAAGATCTCATGGGGCCTGACGTGCAAGACAACGTAGAGGTCCCCTCTGCGACCGCTCCCGTCCGGTGCATCGCCTTCTCCACGAAGAATCAACTGTGACCCCGTGTCCACACCTGCGGGAATCTTCAGGTTGATGCGCCTGTGGCGCTCGACGATTCCCGCACTCCTACAACTAGGGCATGGTTTCTCGATTACGACTCCACGCCCCCCGCATTTGCGGCACGGTTCTATACGTGCGAAGCGCATGAAACCAGAAACTTGCACATGCTGTATCTGGCCTGTGCCTCCGCACTCTGGACATTTCTTCGGCGATGTGCCAGGTTTGGCTCCGGTGCCATTGCATTCTGAGCAGCGTTCAGTCCTGGGCACTTCAATCTCAGTGGTGAGACCTGAGCATGATTGCTCTAGTGAAATCTCCAAGTCGTAGCGTATGTCTTCTCCTCGGGAAGGAGCGCGTGCTCGCCCTCCGCCCCCGAAGAACATGTCGAAGATTGAGCCGAAACCGCCGAATCCGAACCCGAGGTCTCGGAGGATTTCGTCGAAATCTACGCCGCGGAATATGTCTTCCGTCGAGTATCTTGAGTCTATGCCAGCGTGGCCAAAGCGATCGTATTGTACGCGTTTCTCATCGTCATACAGAATCGCGTAGGCTTCTGAGATTTCTTTGAATCGCTCCTCCGCGTCGGGCGATTTGTTCCGGTCTGGGTGATACTTTAGGGCTAGTTTTCGGTATTCATTCTTGATCTGATCTTTACTGGCATTTCGCGGCACACCGAGTATATCGTAGTAGTCACGTTTTGACAAATGTGATCTGCCGCAATCTCAAGCCTACTTCTTGTCGTCCACGACCTTGTAGTCGACATCAACCGCGTCTTTCTTCTCACCTTGAGTGGCTGAGGATGGTGAAGGCTCGCTAGGCGCCTGCTGTTGCCCGACCTGCTGGTAAGCTGCAGTCCCAATCTCCTGGAGGACCTTCTGAAGAGCTTCCAACTTCTGCTTGATTGCTCCAACATCCTTTGCGGCTAACGCTTCGCGAAGCTCGGAGACGCTCTTCGTTACACGCTCAGATTGCTCCTTGGAGATCTTGGCCGCAAGTTCCTTGCTGAGTCTCTCTGCAGTGTAGATCATGTTGTCCGCTTGATTGCGAAGCTCCGCCTCTTCCTTGCGCTTTAGGTCTTCAGCGGCGAACTGTTCGGCTTGCTTGACCATCTTGTCGATCTGGTCCTTGGGGAGTTTTGTTGACGCGGTTATGGTGATCTTCTGCTCCTTGTTCGTGGCCAAGTCCTTTGCGGCTACATTCATAATTCCATTCGTGTCTATGTCGAACGTTACTTCGATCTGAGGAACTCCCCGTGGGGCAGGAGGTATCCCAGTTAAGTTGAACATGCCCAGAGAAACATTGTCAGCAGCCATCGGCCGTTCGCCCTGCAGAACGTGCACAGTGACCGTTGTCTGGAAATCAGCGGCAGTCGAGAATATCTGACTGCGCTTCGTTGGGATGGTTGTATTCCTTTCAATTATTCTCGTGAATACACTGCCGAGTGTCTCGACTCCGAGCGATAATGGTGTAACGTCCAGCAGGAGGAGATCTCGGACTTCACCAGCGATCACACCTGCTTGAATCGCTGCTCCCACAGCGACGCATTCCATAGGGTCAACACCCGTCTCAGCCCCCTTGCCCATATAGTCTTCCACGAATTTCCTAACAATGGGCATCCGCGTTGGTCCGCCGACCAGTATGATCTTGTCAACATCCCTCGGTGTGAGTTTGGCGTCTTCGATTGCGCGCTCCATAGGACCACGGCAACGGTCGATTGTAGGTCGCACAAGCTCCTCCAATTTGGCGCGAGTCAATGTCATTGTAAGATGCTTAGCCCCTGTCGCATCCGCTGAGATGAAAGGCAAGTTGATGTCAGTCGTAAGGACCGTGGAGAGCTCAATCTTTGCTTTCTCACCTGCTTCGCGGACTCTCTGGACAGCAACCTTGTCATTGCGAAGGTCAATCCCATTCGACGCCTTGAACTCGTCAGCGATGTAGTTGATCAGCGCATTGTCCATGTCGGTTCCCCCGAGTTGAGTATC
>Ga0315280_10010081_pt1 | contig 11924 bp, 14 predicted proteins | sample YL17G06_40_MG_FD_203697 | JGI IMG/M metagenome (GOLD analysis project Ga0315280, IMG submission 203697) | Sediment microbial communities from Yellowstone Lake, YNP, Wyoming, USA - YL17G06_40 | ecosystem: Environmental > Aquatic > Freshwater > Lake > Sediment | place: USA: Wyoming | collected... | reverse complement strand
GTTATCCGGTCTGCGAGGAGGCTTCGGGATCAGGGGCTTGAGTATTGCCCACTGCTCATCCGTGAGGTCCATGCTCCTGCAGCTCGCAGGTCAGATGTCATCCAGGGTATTTATGAGATAGCTTCTAATATTCTTTTGAATCACGTTTTAAGTTCTCATATATATGATATATTGCCAAGGGTCACAACTATAACGAGATTATCAAGAATCTCTATTCTTGAACTTGAAGCATTAGCACACAGAGATGATAAAGGAAATTATACTAATAAACCCTCAGTAAATAAAAGAAATTCGATCTGGGCTTTTGTAGAGGTGAGAAAATTCCTAGATGGGGGGGCTCAATTGCTCCCTCCAATAGATTGGTCAATTATAATGAATTTCTCAAATATAGCAGGGAAGGGTTTCTCTGATAAGGCGATAAGACAGGAATTGTCAACTTATCCTCAAAGTAGTGAATTGGTCTTGCTAACAAACGACTTCATTAACGCTCTAACTGGAATGGCTGAACTGGGATGGTTGAACATAGAAGTTTTCTACATATCAGATTATAACCCTAATGAGACTTCTTTTACTGTAGACAACGAACGATTATCTCATGTCTTAATGGAAGCCTCAATAAGTTATGCACAAATTAAATTAAAGAATGCCCAAAGTAATGAAATTTATATGACCATTGAGGGTATGTGGTCAGGTAAGACTTGGTACGACTTCCATCTTAATAGAATATATGTCACCCGTCAATAGAATGAAAAATGAGTCTATTTTACGGCCTCGGTGCAGTACTCTTTGAGATGAATTTTAACCCCACACACACATTTACCTACCTACACACACCTCTACCTGCCTATCTATCTACATACATATACATATAGCCTAGCACATCTCACGCACATCACTCACACGCACACATATATCACACACTAACACACACGCACACACTTGCAATCAGGTAGGATAGAAAGTCCTCAACATTGAAGTTAGGTCATTATAGCAATAGAGCAGATAATTTTTTCTTAAAGCATTCTTTAAATATGTTCCTCGCAGATTGTAATCTAAAGCTTAATAGGCCTTAACGGCCAAATGAAATCGAGATATCTTTTCCAATTTGACTATTGTCTGTTGATCACTTTATCTACTTATACATTGTGGAGTACCATCATCTATAACCTAATTGTGGACCAACTCAGTTATGCAAGATTTCATACAACTTGGCGATTGTCAACCGCATGCGAAGCTCTCTAAGCTTTTTATCCTTCATTTCATTTATCATAAATGACTTAATTCTCGGAGTTGTACGTATCAAATCCTGATTCATAGATAATGTTATGCTACAACAAAAATCAATTGTTCTTAATAGAGTTTCTACATACTCGATAAAGTCTTTCCTCATAAACGTTGGAGTCTTAAACAGCTTTGACTCATGTTCATGTAATGACCTTCCGACATCGGTTCGCCATGGCGTTCCATGAACATCAGCAGAAAGTTTCCTGTAAAGCTTACCTACCTTCTTCTCGCTATCTATTATCTTCCAATGAGAAAGCTGTGGTATAAGGATACCTCGAACATTAAGGAGTTGTGGGAACTCTTTCATCTTGTATTCTATAATGTCAAAGAGATATGCTGAATTTATCTCCATCTTTTCTAGTTCAAAAGGTGAAATTTTATTGATAAGGTATTCCTTTATACTGACTTTCTTATTATCGTGATACGCATATCTGGACAATGTCTCACGATAATTTCTTTCACATAGAGACTGGTAAAATGCAGCTCTGAGTTGTTGTTCTAGAGATAATCTTAACAAGGCAAACGCTATAGCATAGTATCCACATAACGCATCTAAAAGTGAGCACCGAGCGGCTTGCCATGATTCCCAGTGATAGAGAAGATATGCAGATTTCCTATTGAACAAGGCTTTATTAAGCTTACCATCAGGTCCAGATAATAAAATGCCGTTAATCAAACGGAAATTCTCTATTAGGACCTCATATCCCTTATCAACTTCCGATTGAACTTCTTTTATTGCTGTCTCAGCATTATCCAAACGAAACCATTCAAAAGTCTTTTCATAATAGTCTCCCAGTTCTCGAAGTAGAAGTTTTGTTCTATCCCTGACATCATGAAGAAGCTCCTTCGACTTTTCCTGGGGGAGACCAGAATTTAATATAATTCCCAATGCATAATTAATTGAACCTTTTTCTGGCTCTCTTACTCCCTTACTTACTAAATATCTCTGATATTTGATAGAGGCAATAGGGGTACTGGTGACGAAGTTTTCAACTGCTTCCTTAATAGCCCTAACCCTTGTCATACTCTACTATAGAACGTTAAACTCAATATATTGCCTTATCGATATCGGGAATACGTTTAGTGGAAACAACAACGGTAATGAGGGTTTACGAGGATGACACAATAGCGATAAAAAATGATGGGCGATTCTGATGATTGAACCCTGGATGTAAAATAGACGCGGTAAAAGGGTCAAGTCCCTGATCAAGGAGGTTGGAGACTTTGACAAGCTGGCCGATATGGGAACTGGAGTGACGGAAATCCAGGGATTGAAGGTCGAAGTCAGTAGGGGCGTGGAAAGGAGCAGGTATTACTACCAGGCGAGGGTGATAGAAGCCCTTTTTTAAAGGAATTGTTGTCCGTAAAAGGAGCCGATTTAGCCTTATTTGGTAATTGTAAAGAACTAATCCAAATACTATTCAAGTGGCGGGTTTTGCTGGCTTGACTGATTCTTCTTCTTTAGGTATTCGAAACTTCTTTACGTATTCCGAGAAGTCAACTTCAATATTTTCAATCGGCATTGTAACCATTGCAGGATAACGAACTTTTAAAATACCCTCTTTTGTCTGAAATTTCCTATGAAGATATATAAGAGTATATGACTGCTAATAGTGTTATGAATATACAAAATCTATTCATAATATTAACTATTGTATCCGCATCAGTAGCTGTTATACCTAACATCCTACCTTATTTACCTGATACATTTCCCTTTATCCAAATGAGAGATATAATTTATCATTTACCTTTTGTAATAGTCTATACTCCGACTCCAAATGAAACTAAAACACAACCAACTATCGAATTAACAGGCTTCAGGGTCATATCAGTAGGCTATATTGGTATAGGTACCGAGTTTAATGGAACAATTACACTCTTAAATGTAGATGGACGGGATCCATATGCATATATTCTTAGCCAAGCAGATTATAATGGCTTCAATCACTTAACATTAAAACCTCACACCTGGGAATTAAATCCTGATAATTTCTCATTTAACGATGTAAACGATAGAACTTGTTCAATAAACCTTACTGCCAAGGAATCAACTACGTATTATATAGTCGTTTCAAATCATATAACTCCTTTTATTACAGTTAAAATGACTATTAAGGATAATCATGGCAATCTTATTTTGTCAATTATCGGATTTGCATGTACGATTATATGTGCGATTATTTCTAAGTATTCGGGCAATGATTAATGCCCTATTTTTTGATATGGTCTAAAATATCGTTAGCAGAGGTCATTGAGCGACTATATTTCAGCTCTCCACGAGATGGAACTTTTGATTCTCCTAATGTGTTCATCGTTCAAATTGAATATAGAGTTAAAAGAACCTAGTATAGAATGGAAGTGTCTTCAATGACCATGCTAAATTCATCCGATATCCGTAACGCATTTCTTAATATCATTTTTTATTAAATTTTTTATTCGATTAAGTCGATCCTCCAATTCATGCTCAACTCTTTCCCATTAATCCATTTGTTCCAACATTTCCTGGTACCCTTGCAGCCAGTGTTCTATTTCGGTAGCAGTTGGTTCTGGAGGGGATCGAGCTCCATCTGGACGAACAGGCTGCCCTGGACTTCATCAGCTATGTTAGGAAATGGCGGAAAAATGTCAATGAGGCATTGAAGGAAATTAATGAAGAGGACGAGAGGCAAGAGAGAGGGCTTTTTAGTGGAAATCCCAATCTTAAATCGGAGGGTCTATTGGGTTGACGCACAGAGAGGCCAGGCGGCAGGTCATTGAGAGAATCAAGAGGGGAGAGATTCATCCTGATCTTAATTTGCTGTTGGGAAGGGCTACGACTCCCCCTCCCCCTGATCCAGTCTTTCGAGCTCTACTGGACGTGAGTAAGACTGGCTACGGAGAGCTCTTTGGCAAAGAACGGGCAGGATTTCTCAGGAGGAGGTATTGGAATGCATTAAACCATTGCACAATTTTAACTTTCGTCTGTTTTGGTCTGAGGCCCAATGAGGCTGCAGTGTTAATGAAGCAAGATTTCATTTTTGATCCGCTCTCGACGGCTATGGCCAGCCACACGGGGATCATCTCTCCAACCATCACTTCTTCCTCCTATGCTTCCTTGCATACTTATCAGCACACTCCTCAGAACAGAACCTCTTGTCCATAGTCTCCCAGCACAATATCCTATCCTTCATGCACTCAGTACAACCAAAACTAGGATACGGAATTACCGTCAACAATATTCCACATTCATCGCATACGGGATTGCTCAACTTCTCTCCAACCTCAGATAGATCTGGCCTATAGCTCAAATTCGTGTCGCCTCAAGGCACCTCTCGTGATACCTGGTTGTTGCTGTGCCACTTTTGGATGTCACCCTGTCCCCGACCACGAACTGAAAACCACAACGATTACAGTTCGCCTTATCTAACTTGATCAGCCGTGTGAGGGTGCGGGCACTCATTACGTAGGTCCTTCTCATGCCTTCTTCATCATCTCCAGCAGCGCAGGAGAAATAGAGATGCCACAACGAAGATGATGCCGAGGAAGCTAGGCACCCTCATTCTCTTTAGCCTCGACTTTTCTCCCTTTCAGAGCTTCTATAACCATCGCTAATGGTAAGCTAAAGAACATTGCAAACCTAGCGATGTTGTACATAGCGTTGTAGAAAGGAGGGACATTAACATAATAGCTATTACCAGAGGTATCGACAATGCCATCGTAGGGATATTTTTCTAAAAACACAATGTCATATACCAAGCCAAGTAATACGGATGAAAAGATCCCCCCAAAGGTCAAGACCAAGCCCCAGGCGATGGGCCTCATCCCTCTATCTATCCCCGTTAGCGCGTAACCGTTTATTATCTAATGAGCCTTGGCATATAAGCGTGGCTAATGGTGAAGTATCTGGGGAGCATACCAATGAGCCGAGCGTTAACAGGCAAACAAATGAGCCTAAAATTTAACAAAACCCCATCTTTAGGTAGCCATGACCCGACACTTAACAGCCAAACCAGAATCCTCTTATAAGGCTCCAACCATAACGTTGAAAGGACCTAGGGGGCAAACATTGTCGATTCAGGTCCAGTTTGACGATCGAATACGTCTAGTTTCCTCGATATTCCTCTTAACGAAATTCGTAAATGAGAATAGTGGTTTTAAGCCGCATCCCCTCAAAGTTCGCACGATCGAATACTTGGAGCCACATCGAGATCATCCCTGTGCTGTGGCGTCTCGTGAGATCGCGGAGACGTACTGGATGGTCGATTTCTACGAATACGCCATATTACTGGATCGAACCTTCGCGATTAGAGGTGATGCCGTGGCCACCGAACATGGAAAAGGGCGCGTGAGATATTTCAAGGAGAGGGGATACTCCGATCTCCTTCAGCGTTTTTACAAGGATACCGAGATCATTTTACTCTGGAATAGGACGGACGATCTGTGGAGAGAGGTCCAGCGGGATTGCCATGCTTGTTTACAGGCGAATTGCTTTGAGGATTTCCTGGGGCTGTTCTTCGGCGAATCTCCCTACCAAATGATGTTCGTGCTGAATCCCCTAGATCCGCCAACGTTCGGATTCGGGCTAAACGATGGGATGACGGCCTACTGCACCTTTGGGCCCCCGACCGTCCCCCCCTGAGTGAATACCTGCCTTCGCTGTCTGATAAGTTAATGGCGGTTGGGAGGCTCTGATGCATGCCTAAAGAGCATTTGAGGAAACCATCCAATTACTGGTTCATAAGATCCTTTCTCGAGATGTGTGGCAAGGATGTCGTTTTCTTGTGCGGAGACGTTAGCAGGGAGTATTGTGAAAAACTAGCTGGCGTTGCTGGCTCCATGAGTTTCCAACCGCGAATTTATGAGGTAATTAAAGATCACGAGAGACGGCGTTTAGAGCAGATAGCGACTCGTGAGGAATTGGAGCAACTGTCCGCCCAAAGTAAGGCTGATGAGGAGGTAATCGAATCGGTAAGAGGCTGTGATGCGGTCGTTTGGATAGGGCTTCATGAGGATTTCGACGTATTTTACCTGGTTGACAAGCGGTTGGTAAATAGCATCCTAAGCAAAAGCTTCCTCTTCTTGAGCTTCCCATCAAAGGCTGCGGCCGTTCAGCTTGGGATGGGGTACGGAGTTTACTGGGACATTTTCATTAAATCGTTGAATTATCCGTGGGATAAAATTAAAGTTTTGGGCGAAGGTTTGAAAGAACAGCTCATCGGTAGCCAATCCGTAAGCGTAACTTCTCCACTTGGTACAAACTTTAGTCTTGGATTAAGGGGGAAGAAGTTTGAACTCTTCTATGGAATATTGGACGAAGAGCTTTTCAGGAAAGGCAAGGTTCAGCTTCAGCTTCCAGCTGGAGAACTCTATATCGAACTTGATGAGACAAATCTCGAAGGAACAGTGGTTTCTGATGTCACGCAATTCTTTAATGGTCATATCGTATCCAACGTAATGATTAAGGTTAGGAAAGGAGTGGTTACGGACTTCAAATCAGATAAAGGCAGAAGTATTCTTAATAAATTCTTCAAAAGTGAAGAAACTAGGGTTGTGAGCGAACTTGGATTTGGGCTTAACCCCGCTATAAAGCCATGTGGCTCCAAATTTCTGGACGAGAAGGCTTATGGAACCATACACGTAGGTTTTGGCAGAATGATGACGCTTGGGCACACGGATTTCGTCATTTCCGACCTCACCATACATGCTGATGGAAGGCTCATTAAATTAAAACAACCCGCATAAAGCCGATCCAAACGTGGGGAGTATAATCTTGAATAGCCCTATGATAGAGAAAGACGTCATTAAGGCCGAGAAACTGGACGCGAGAGAGAAAGAGTATAAGGCGACGGTTACCTTTGAATTCGCTAAGTCTTTTGATACTATAGTCTTTTGATACTATAGATTGGTTCTTATTGAGCCGAAAATCCAAGACGTTCTATCAGACTTGCCCATACGCTTCGACATCTTATGGAATGGCAAATACGTATGTGAAGTCGAAGTTGGGACGAAAGGAGAAGGCCTAGAGCAGTCAGTTGAATTCCTAAAAGACATCCTCTAAGGTCTAGGGTTCTCAATCTCCAGTGAGCGTTTATCATCTAAATACTTTGTATTACTCTATCAGAAAAGATAGTGGCAAATAACGTCTGACCTTATACTCGACTGGACGGAGTTCCATATTTCTTAATGTGGTTGATCCGATTCCTGGGAATAGAAATCCCGATTGAAAGTAGTGTCATGCAACTTCATATCTTTCGCACGTCCGAAGTCAAGCTGTATTCTGTTACCCCGCTCGAGTCCTTCCTGTTTTGATTTCAAGCAGTCCCAGGTATGCAAGATTCCGCATGATACCTGAAAGTTTCGCAGAGTAGGGACCGTACCATGCCTTCTGGGAGCCGTATGTAGTAGGTGGTTTTATCTTTGGATACAGGTGGCTTGGCTGGCGTGTGCACCACCAGCTGGGTTATTGCCTCGCATATACCCAGAGCTGTATGTATATTTTGTCACTAATCGATCAGAGGGATTCCTGGACTGCTTGGATGAGTGCTCGGGCCTTAAGCGAACATTCCTTTACTCTACTCGGATCGACCCCGACGAAAATGGCGAACCTGAAAGCCGCGAGGCACCCCCAAGGCCCTTCATTATATTCCCTAATCCTTCCCGCTATTCTTTTATATGATAGGTTGTCGTATCTTCAGTGATCTTCTGATCATGGTCAGTAAGGAGGACTACGATAGAGCTGTAGATGAGTTCATTGGGTCCATCGGGAGCAGGTTCGGGGAAAAAGTAGTTTCCGTATATGCCGCAGGCAGCTACGCCCGTGGGGATTTTGTTCCTGGGAGGAGTGACATCGATGTTTATGTGGTAACGAAGGTTGGTGACTCTGATGTAGAAAAGGAGCTGCGATCATTGGCTGACCCAATAGTCGAAAAATACTTGCGAGATGTCAAACTTATTCAACCTGATGTTCTGAGTCTGGCTGTGACGAGCCTCGAGGACGTAAGAGCGGGCAAATCGTGGCTTGGTATTGGTTGGGAGTACTACGCGTTCAAGCGCGAATCCAAGCTCCTCTACGGTGAGGATATAAGGCCCCTAATTCCTGAGCCCAATCCCAAGGCGATTAATGCCTCTGCCCGAGATTTCTTGAAGAATAACGTGTTCTCGCCAAGTAGGTTCATTTACTACATCTTCTCAGCGATATTCAGGATGTTAGCAATTTTTCTATCCATGAGCGGAGAATACGTTGCCGCTAAGCTTGATGCCCTGCGAGAATTTACCAGATTGTATCCAGATGAGAAGGAGACCGTCAGCGCCCTGCAGAGAGCTTATGAGCTGTGGGACGTCTGGCGCGAAAGGGACCTAGATGACCAGGAAATGTCCGAACTGATGCACAGTATGCTTAATGTTCACGAAACTATAAACAGGCTGATGTCCGAGATACCTAACGAGATTGCTCGGTAGTGTCTCTTGAGTGGTGAAAGGGGATTTGGTGGGACAAAGGATGTTTAAGGCAGTCTCCCTAGACTTCGGTGGTACGCTCGCCTACGAGGTAAAGGGGGATTACGTTGTATACCAAGAGATAGTAGGTGAACTGGGTTATAATGTCGAACTGTGCAAATTGTAAACGTTGTATAGTGGGAAATATACATGATATAACCTATTTGTCAACAGCTTGTTCGTAACAACCGCTCTTAAGTCATCATCGGTGATTTCGTTGGAAGGTTTGTTTATGTAAAGTCTAGGATGAAAGAGTACATCATTCATATCAAACAGGCTTAGCTCCTCATTGACACCTTTAATTGATTGTAATGCCTTACAAGTCTCGTTTCGTATCTCTTCCCATTGACTCCTGTCAATCATTCTAGTTTTATGATAGTAATCTAGACAAAGTGAAATTATCTTCTCATGATTGCTAGACGAGATTGGCAAATTCCTTTACTCTCCACTCTTACGTGTTACCTATGAGAAAGGTGCTTATTATTCTTTCCAGCTTTGGAACTCTTGTTCCCAAAATTCCAAGAATAGCCATTCGAAACGCATACGGATCACATGCTAACGAAGCCCTTAATTCAATGATGCGAGGAGGAGTCCCATTAGGTCCTTACCCATCACCTCCAATTGAAATTCAACCTGATTCTCCCTTAGAATTACTTGCTAGAGTACTATTTCGCAGGCTATTTGAGCAAGCTTTAAGAAATCGAGATACAAGCTTTACTGTGAAAGAAGCACAAGCATCAATCTCCGATCAAAACTATAATACTACACAAGCGAATGGTGAGGAAGTTAAGACGAGCAATTGAGGTCGGAGTGAAATTTGGTTTATGTACAATAGAACAGCCAGGGGTTAGGTGGAGGATCGATATTTATATTGACAGGCCTCTTACTTTAGAAAGATTTCTAGCTCGACTAACAGGGATAGAAGTGCAACCTCGTCTTACAAATTATGATTAAGACTGACGATATCGTTTGCTTAATTCACTTGCTTCCTTAATGCCTTCAACATAGAGGAGGACAGCTCTGGTTCTCGTGTCTATTGACGTTTTGACCATGCACTATAGTTAGGAACTGGATGGTCAAGGATGGACATCAACTGTGGCACGCTTTATGGACATTAACTCTGTCACGCTATACTAATTAATCTCTCCAGTCAGATAACACGTAGGTATAGCTTCTATTGTGCCCATTCTAACATATCAATTACATCTATAAGGTAGCGACTGAGTTACGTAAGGCGGGGTATACGGTTGAAACTTTGATCTATTACGCTTTGGCGCTTGTCTTTGGCATCGTCCACTACATATGGGCGTCAAAGATCAGAGGCCCGGTTGCTGAGTATATGGCGGTTCACATACACGGACTGAAGCAGAATTGGGGTTACCATATTCAGAACTGGCTCGTCAGAGTTATTCTGCCAGTGATGATAGTTCTGAGCCACGGCGATGCTCCAGAAGTCCTAGGATTCAGGCTCCCCAAGCTGACAGTTGATATGTTGGCCCTCCTTATCCTGCTAACCATAGCTGTTTTTCTCATCATCGTGACAATCCTTCGGTTTGCTGTATCGTATGCAGAGGATACAAAGGCGATCGAAACCGTTAAAGGCTGGTCAACTGATATTAATTGGAAAAGCAGTTTAATCGGAGCATTAACTGGGACCCTTCCAGAAGAGTGCTTTTTCAGAGGATGCCTGGTCTCTCAGTTCTTGGGGCTTGGCTTGATCGTAGCCCTTTCTGTTACCGCTTTCTTTACGGCTATTGCCCACGAGTCGCGTGGCAGGTTTTGGATAATACTCTCCATCTTTACTGGATTACCCTTTGGACTGGCATTCATCTGGACTGAAAGCCTATTGCCTCCCCTAATCATGCATGCTATAATAAATAACATTCCTGTACCTTGGATGAGGTCACTGATAATGAGGTCGAGGGTTCAACAAACAGGGTGATAACTAACGATCGAGGTCACTCCAGCCTACTAGATCGCAGTCGAAATAGGGCTCTATCTGTAGTGCTTACATATCTTTTCTTCTTTACTTAAATATCTGTGCAATCAAGATTGTCGAGCTGCCTTTATTGGTACCCTCAGATCGTCGTGAAGGAGGAGGAGCTGGAGTCCTACCTCTAGGACGGGTGGCAGTTCGTGAGTGTCCTACCGTCGCAGAAGATACTGATAAGAAAATAGAGAATTCTCTTGGACGGAGCTGACATTAATAGCTTCCTAACATATCGTTATAAAATGGACGCCACATAATCTTTATCGGGAGTATCTATAACAACTGTGCGCTTCCCTTCAAACCCTCCTATGTCCCTGATTTATGTAACCTTTATGTGACGATATAAGTCGTTATAAGTAATAAAGCAATGGGTTCTTGAGTTTTAGCTTTTAGGGAGGTTCACTAGGATAAGTGATAGTATGCACGCGTTTTTTCAAGCGCAAGTACGTCCTCAAGGAATGATATGGCGTTTTCTTCATCCCGTCGGATATCTCGTATGATTTTGGCAGCTTGTTTCCTTATCTCCCGCGATGAGAGCGCCTTGCCTGTGGTTTGCATTCTATCTTCGTATTCCTTGATCGGGCCGACCGATTCGAAGATGTTCCAAAACGCGATCATGTTGGTGTTGGATCCGTCATAAATCTCGGCGGCTGCCTTGATCAATTTCCTCTGTTTTCCTGAGAAATCACCAAATCCCTCGGCGCACCTCCATCGCGGTGGCTTTATCCATGCTCCTTATCCCGCCCCTTTCACAATACCAAAGATCCTCCAAATGAAGGAGGCCATCTTGACCGACATACCTATCTAGAAGCACCGAGTAGGTATACGAACGCGCCTGCAATTGAAAGATCAGAGCTCCAAATTGTCATTGATTTGTACGAGTATAATTCGTATGTGCGGAAGAAATACCTAAGAGCAATATTTGAAAAGATTCCTGAAGAAGAGAGGTACAAAGACAGAGGCGCATCATTTCCTACAATTGTAGATATTTTCGTCCACATGATTGACAATTATCGATTTTGGTTTCTATACGCCTATCCAAATAAGATTACTAGAAGCTATCTCATAAATACCCTGGATGACATCTGACCTGCGAGCTGCAGGAGCATGGACCTCACGGATGAGCAGTGGGCAATACTCAAGCCCCTGATCCCGAAGCCTCCTCGCAGACCGGATA
>Ga0315280_10010080_pt1 | contig 11925 bp, 17 predicted proteins | sample YL17G06_40_MG_FD_203697 | JGI IMG/M metagenome (GOLD analysis project Ga0315280, IMG submission 203697) | Sediment microbial communities from Yellowstone Lake, YNP, Wyoming, USA - YL17G06_40 | ecosystem: Environmental > Aquatic > Freshwater > Lake > Sediment | place: USA: Wyoming | collected... | reverse complement strand
GTTTCGGCTTGGCCCTAATCTTCATAGGAACAGTTGTTGTCATAATCGCGGCTCTGCTCTTGTCTCTGTCCAAGGTCAAAGGCAAGGGAGAAACTAGAGGAGGCGGAGCCATCATAATAGGACCTGCCCCCATAATCTTTGGAACGGGTGAAAAATCCATTAAAACGATCTTGATACTTTCGCTGGTGCTCACGATGCTTCTTTTGATAGTGACTGTGACATTGCACTTCACGTCGAAATGAGTGGAAACCTTATGGCAGTCTCGCAGAAAAGCACAGAGAACGCGTACAACAGCTCAAATGGACCGCGCGGAATTCTAGTGCTCTTCATCATGGGCATTTTTATCATTTTCCTAGGCGTTGCGGTCTTGATAACCGCTGTAATGCTGTCTGGAAGCGGTTCCGCGAGTTTCGGCGGCTTCATATTCATCGGCCCCATTCCAATAATCATAGGGGTAGGCCCAGAAGCTCCGTGGCTGACGGCGATGGCTGTAATCCTCACAATCATAGGCATTGTAGTGTTTCTGATAATGCGCAGACGGATGGGCAAGCCGAATGGTTAGGACTGATTTTAGGTTGTCTTTTCTTCTTTTCCGTAGATGACGTACAGGAAAATTAGGACTAATACGACGAAGGTTGCTACCATCAAGGAGTATTTTAGTAGTTCGAAGTATGCTCCTACGTCCATTCGGGCAATTCTCCTTTTACCCTTTTTATTCCTAGGTTGGAATATTTAAACAGTAGCTTTTTTCCATTCGTTCATCAACGTGTCGTAGAGTTCGTCGTGCTCCTCTATGCTTTCGTACCACGCCAAAGCGTTGGCTATTTTCTGTGCAATTAGGTGGTAACACAGGTGCACTTCTCTGTCTAGGACGCGGAAGTAGAAGTCGTCGCACATGCAGAATTCTGCTTGTGCCATTATCAGGTAGTCCCGCTCTTTCCCAACGACGATCCACACCGTTCTGCCGCTTGGTTTGAAGGCGTATTTTTTCACGCGGTTTTCTTTCAGTGCTTCGAAGGCTTTTGTGAAGCGTTGGCCGAAGATTTCGTAGAGTCTTGTAAGGTTCTTGCCTGTGAGCTTGTCGTCTGTTTTTGCCTGTTTACATATGTTGGTTAGTATGTTGATTTCCGATTTTTCGTCCATGTGTCTTCAGACTTTCCGAAGAAGGCTTATCGATTTTGAAAAAAAAGGGCTCGGGGTGTCATTCTATGTTTATCGGTTCGCCTTTCGGCTTCTTTTCATCCCCGATTTTCGGCAGCTTGACTTCTAGGACACCGTTCTTGTACTCTGTTTTTGCGTCTCTCACGTTCACTCTCGCCGGCAACTTGATTTCCTTGTAGTATTTGCGTTGAGGGACGTCAACTGATATCGTCAGTGTGGTTTCTGTTCCGCGCAGCTTTATGTCCTCCTTATCCACTCCTGGCAGCTCGACTACGACATGGATTTCGCCGTTGGTTTCGATAATGTCTACAAGCGGTTCACGTTCCTCTTTCACCTTGGGCCCTTCGAGGCTGGGTTTGACGTTTCCGAACTCGCTGATTTCCGGTTTCCCATCGGGGCCCACTTTTATGCTGTAGCCGTACACGAACGGGCCAAATTCACGTTTGGTTGTGCCGTCTGGAAGTTTGAGTTCTCTGACGTAGTCTTTGGGGACTTTTGAGGTGAAATCTTTGAATTCTTCTTCCATCATCTTCTCCATTTCGTGGAACATTTTGTCGACTTCTCCGAAGTCCCAGCTTCTGAAGAATGGTGAACGCCTTCTTTTGAACCATTCTGGGTAATCATCGTCTGATGACATTGTTTCACCTTGTTAAGGTGAAGAATCCTTGTGTCTATAAGTTTTTTGCTGATAGCTTCAGCTTAAGGTTTTCAGTTGGCTTAGGGTTCCGAGGAACGTTCCGTCTAGAAGGTAGGTTTCTGCGTTTTCCATGTTGACTGCTTCTGAACGGAGAACTGGGCCGACGATGTCGGTCTTCGGTTGGTCGAGTCTTCTTTCGTTCAGCGGTCTGCCTCCCAGGAAGTCGTTGAAGGAGGGCATTATGAAGAGCTGCGTGGTTCTTGCATTTATCTTGAAATGTTTTCTGAGTGTTTCTTCAGGGGTCTTTTCAACTTTTATTCTATGTTTCTGCAGCAGAACCTTGGTCAGTGCCGTTGCGTTGCAGTCTGCCTTGACCCAAACTTGCCTCGATATTCTGAATCCTGCGGGGTCGCGAAACGCCACGACCGGGTGCACGTGTCCCATCACCAGCGTCTTGCACCCAAGTAGAGTTGGAGAAGGCCATTGATGCCCGTGGAAGAATCCGATTTCGCCCATTGTTATGCCGGTTGCCGGCTGGATTTTGACGGTTTCGGGCAGTAGTGGTTCGAGGCTTCCGTCGTGGTTGCCGCGGATTACGGATATTTCCTGTACTTGTTTTTTCAGTTCGTTGAAGAAGTCGGGGATGTCGTACCATTCGCCTATTTCGGCCTTTGCGACGGTGTGTTTTACGTCGCCTAGGATCAGCAGGTTTTGGGGTTTGTAGGTGGTTGTGAGAGCTACTAGCTTCTTCAGAAGTTTTGGGGTTTGGGTTGGGACGTGTATGCCTTTTTCCGCGAGGGCCATTTCCCAGCCGATGTGCAGGTCAGCGATTACCATTGTCCGCGTTTTCTGCGTTTTGAGAAGTGCAGCTGGATGCGGGAAAAGGGGGGTTATCATTTCGTTTCCTTTTCTGACTTTATCATGTCGAGCAGGATTCTATGCATCGTGGGGTTGGCGGCTGCTACGAATTCCACTTTCTGTTTTGGATCTAGTTTGACGTTCAGCGGGTTTCCTTCTGGTGTTGTAATTGTTCCGCCTGCCTCTTGTATTATGAGCCAGCCTGCGGCTATGTCTGTGGTGCGTAGTTTTCCGCGGATGTCGATGAAGGCGTCGGTTGTTCCGTCCGCCACGTAGCAGAGTTCGAGTGCGTTGGCTCCTAGGTGGCGTATGTGCTTCGTCCTCTCGACGATGCTTATCAATCGCGTGATTAGTTTTTGGATTTTGAAGGTGTTTATGTCCATGCCGATTACGGCTTCTTCCAGCGACGTGTTTTTTGAAGACTTCATCTTTTTGTTGTCGCGGCGGGCTCCTTTTCCTTTTTCTGCAGTGTAGGTTTTGTCGTGGAACAGGTCTGTCACGAGCGCCGTGTGGACCGTGTTTAGGGCAGGCTTTGTGGAGACGGCGATTGAGGTTGCGTAGAAGGGTATGCCTCTTGTCAAGTTTGTGGTGCCGTCTATGGGGTCGGTTGTCACGTAGGTTTCGTGTGGGTTTTTGCCGTATTCTCTTGTTCCTGATTCTTCGCTTATGAGGGTGAAAGAAACTCCGTGTTTTTCCAGTGTGCTGGTTATGGCGTTTTCTGCGGCAAGGTCTGTTTGTTTCATCGGGTCGCCGCCTGCGCCTATGCCTAGGTTTGGCTGGGGCTGCTCCAGGGTTTTCAGGAGTGGAGTAATTCGGGTTTGCAGGGTGTTTTTGCATTCGGTGAGGATTTGAAGCCAGGTGGTTTGTGGGGGCATTGCAGGTTTTCCTCTTTGTTCTGTACTAGTGTTTTGGTTGTTTGATAAATGCTGTGCTGAAAAAGGGAGATTGTTCGGAAGGCTAGTGTTGGTGCTGGTACAGGGTGTTCTGGTCTGCTATCGTGAGAATTGATTGGGGTTTTCGAGTGAGCATCATCGGTCTTGCGAGGATTCCTGCTGTTCGCGCGAGTTCTTTGATGGCGGCGACGTTTGTTACCGTGGTTTCCGGTGTGGTTTTGGGCGGTTCTTGGGCTTTGATGATGAGTCTTTGTAGGGAGCTACAATTTTCTCCAGCGGTGGTTTTTCAGGGGTTGGTTTGGCTTTTCGGTAGAAGTATGCGGAGAAGAACAGCGCGTGCTGAAGATGAAAAAGGGTGGAGTTGAAGTGAGCATCGAGTTTTGCAGACTATGGAACCTGTTCGACCCAAGCCTCGAAATAATATGCATAGTCCAATGGTGCGCTGCCCTCAAAATAGTATTGGAACCAAGTCAAAACATTGTAGCCTGGTCCTACATCGAACCCTTCAGTAGGACCGTAAGAGCCTACAAGCATGTCTCTGCCACCAACAGTTTCCGGCGTCAATGGTAGATCGTGCCATGCTGAGCCGTCAGAGTATTGCAATTTCATGTCATTCGCGGCAAGACTTACATCTGCATGTATCTGGAATTTCACAATAACATGATATGTTGCGGCTCCTGTATTGTTCAGTCCGATTTGTGTCTGATACCATTGTCCTCTATAAAGTTCTCCGTGTGGTGTATTCTCTTGCCACCACAACACAAGATTGGTTCCGGATTCTTGGACAGTCCATGACGTTGAAAGTGTGTTGCTAAGTTGTATACCCGCATAAACTCCGACTGCGAGTGTTGCCATTAAAACAGCTGCTAACATCACGACTTTCTTTTTTCCCAACATTTGTTCTCGCTCCTCCTTTCTCCGTTTTGGGTATCTTTAAGCGTGTCCCTCACTCGGCACGGGTTAGACCGGCCTAACCTGTTTTTGAAGAAGCTGCCGGCAGTTGCCTAACCAATTCCACCATATGGCATCCAAACTCATATAAATCTGGGTGAAACAGACGACCAGAAGAAAGTTCTGTACCGTTAGTCCAGTACGACAGCCCCCATGACTATATAAGCAACGTCCAACACGCACTAAATACTAACCGAGGAGAAAGGTATTGTCCGCAAAACTGGAAAAACTCCTGAACATTTTAAGCGACAACGTGTGGCACAACACGGACCAAATCGCATCAGCCCTCGAAATCCCACACGACAAGCTTCAACAAATAATCACTTTTCTAGCACAATCAGACTTGATACAGCACAACTCCGCCACAAATCAAATAAAAATAAACCAAAACTGGAAAACGCTCCTGACAGATCAAAAAGAAATCCGGCCTGAAGCCACCGCCCTCGGCACAATAATACTCCCGCCACAGCAAACGCTCGTAATCCAATGCACGCGCATAACAAACCTGACAGATGCAAGCCTCGAACTGGAAATCCGTATGGACAACAGAATCCGCGAAATAGTCATAAACAAAGTCAAATAGGCTAGAAAAGCCTCTCCTTCTTCGAACCCAAAATTCGATCTATATAGGTGGTCAAAACACTTTCGAGCAACCAGGAGGTCAAGCCATGCCGAAAACACCTTTCACAAAACCCAATAAGTCGTTTCTGCCAAGCTATGAAAGGGAATAATAAGTCATGAATGATATCAGAGTCTAGGCTGGGGATGCCCCCCGCAGACTCCCTCTCTTCTTCAGGGAAAGTGAAAAATAGAGGAGGATAATGAAGAGCAGGGCTATAATTCGGGTGGCTGCTTCTTAAGATCGAAACATATTGGGCAGTATCTGCCTGTAGCGTCAGTTTTGGCACACGAGTCACAAATCAGCTTGTCGCAATGATCACAAAGCTTTTCTCCGGATGCGGGTTTTCCGCAGAGCTCGCATGGTTGCTCCACGATTTCTATCGTAATTATTGCTTTGGCTTTATGTTCATTGTCGATTCCAATGGCTTTTGCCAGATCTGCGAGGTAAAAATCTTTTGCTTCTATCCATTCGATTACATGATCGTTGATTGACATCGTATTGCAAGACAAGGTCGCTGTTGCCGAGATCCTCCGTTTCTTTTCAGGTATCACGTCGTTCTTGCTCCGATTCAGAAGATTTCTACAATATGGTCGGTGCACTTATTGTACTTTTCGTATGAATTGCCGAGAAAATCTGTGTGGAGTGAAAACTCAGGCGCGTATTGCGTGTCCTGGGACAGTCGAGAGCAGGTTCTCTAGGTGTTTCTGATGGTTGTATTCCCAAATGTTGCCTCTGAAGAATTCATAAGAAATGGTTTGTCTCCTTATCCTAGTCGAGTCTTCAATCAGATACTCATAAGTCTCTAGGAATCCCATTCTAACGAGTTTTGAAAGCGCCCCAATGAAGTTTCCAAGTTCTTGCCTAGGCAAGTAGATCCGAGCAAACAACTGGTTTTTGTTATATACTTTGCCCAAGGCTCTTACGAAAGGCTTGTTCATTAATGAGCCCGCAAACTTGGAGAATCTCTCGTAACTCTTGAAGGTGAATATGAAAAAGCATGTTTCTGGGGATAGTCCCTTGTAATGAGCTGCTAGTATTTGGGGTCCTTCAAGCATTTGTTCTTTGATGATGTGGTTTTTGAAGTGGTACTTGATCCTTTGTTTGCTTGTGTTGAGCTTCTTGGCTAGTTCAGCTAGTGTGATTACGTAATTCTTTTCGAGTTCTTTCAGTATCATGATGTCTATCCAGTCTGCTTTCTGGAAGTAGCCTTCGGGTTCTTTGAGCGTATAAGGGATTTCTCCCTTGTTGTTTGGTATTTCTTCTAGCCATAAGTCCCATGGGAAAATCCACTGCTCAGATTTCTTGTCGAACCATGTGCTCGTGGCGTTTACGTTGTGGATGCAAGTAGACCAGAAGAAGTCAACGCTACGTGTCGAGTCAAGTTCTTCAAGCCTGGTCAAGAATTCTTGAAATTCCGCTTCTTTTCCAGCTGGTATTCCGTAGGTTGCTAAGCATTTAGGGGCGCCTATGCATTGGCTCACGTAAAGCCAGTAGTCATTGGATTTCAGGCATTGATAGAGGAACTCTTCGTATCCTGGTTTTGATTCTGCGAAGACCATGGCTTTTCTCAGCCCAATGTTGGTGTGGTAGAGGTTTGCTTGAAGATATAGCGAAAAATGGGAACGTAGATAGTTGATTCTGTAACGCAGGGTTTCTCTGGGGATGTCAAGTTGAGCTGCAAGCTCTGTCTTATTTCTTGGATCGTGCAGAGCTAGGCCTTCCAGAACTTTCACGTCGATGTTTCTTAGCTTCTTTTGCTTGCTTAGTGCCGTTGCTCTAGTCAATTGGACATCGCTAATGTTCTATGCACAATAGGAATTCTTAGACCTTTTGGTTTATTCAGTTTGATTTCTTGTTTGACTTCCGCATTTTGGTGTGCCACCTCCTGGTACTGGATCTCCGACAAGGATCAAGCCTGGATGTGCGTTCTCTACACGGTGGTCTAGGCACGTTTTTGTTGTCGTTTGGCTTTTGCTCTGGCTAGTGATGGTGATTGTAATAGCGAGAATTGCTGAGCAAAGTAAGGCGGAAAGAAATAGGAACTTAAAGCTTTTTAAAATCATGATGTGTACACCTCCTTTTACTTTCGGTGAGGAACAGACCTATAGTTAGGTAGATATTAAAGAGGTGTGAAGCTGAAATCAGAATTTGGGATTTGAATAGCCAAACAACGCATTAAAAAGTGCGTTGTGTGAACTTTCTTTTTCTGTCAGCTATCTTTTGGCTTCATGCTCTCAACCTTCTTTTTCGTTTTCTTTGCTCAAAAATTTAGATAGTGAAGTGCCACTACGGTTTCCTATATATATAGGGGCCTAGATCACCACAGAGCAAGCTCGCTCAAACACCAGACCGCACAGTTTGTCCGACAAACGGAAATCCACACTCCCGACAAAACTACGCCAGGCTCAACCCACACAAAAAGAGGGCCCCAACGCCACGCAGAACGTTGTTGTTAAACAAAACAAAAAACCACACGCCAACAAGACTACAGACGATCCAATCTATATATGGGGTAGGGGTAGACACCTCAGAGCAAAGCGCTCATCACAACAGTTGCTTATTGTAGAAAACCAGAAACATTCAATCCTCAGAACTCATGCGAAAGTCTGAAGACAATCAGAAAGACAAGAACTCGTTGGCTCTGCGCAAAACTCTGAGCAGCTCACGCCCGTTGTCCGTCGTCTTGTACAAAACCACATTATTCGGGTTACTGTCCACACGTACAAGCAGGCCAGCTTCCAGCAGCTCCTCAAGGTAGCGATTAAACCGCAAGAAATTCATGTTACAATGATACATAAGCCGCGTCTTGTTCGCGCCCTCCAAAGCTTCGCTTAGAATATCACATACAACCTCAGTACGGCCGCGTCTCTTCCTACCCTCCCCCATACAGCACCCAACTCCAAGCTGAAGTCAAAGAGCGCACTGCAAACGATTAATACATAGCATCAAAACCGCTAATAAAGATAACTACAAACAATCTTCTAGAATAAAACTCTAAAAAACAACCCCAGAAAGCATTTAAACAAACGACCCAGAAAACAGTACTAACCGCTAGGAGACACACCAACGACCACCAAAATAACAAGAATCCTAGAAATACTCAACGATGGAAAATGGCACACCCTAAACGAAATACAGCAAAAAACAGAAATCGACCAAAGACAGGCCGAACAAGCAATATCCTTTCTAAAAGAATACAACTTCATAATCACTGATGAAACCCAAAAGCAAGCGAGACTGGACGAAAAAACCCAGAACTTCCTAACCCGAACCGCTACGTCATGAGAGCAACCAAACCCTTATACGCCCTCAAAAACTCCCTGCCCTTATCAGTAACCTCAAACAGGCTTGGATCAGAACCACCATCTCCAACCAAGCGCACGAGACCCTTAGTAAGCAAGAAACGCGAATAAACCTTTAACTGACTAAAACTCAAGTTGCAATGATACATCAAAAAGGTCTTCCTAACGCCGCCACCCGAAGCCGTCAAAATATCTGCGATTATGTCAAAACGTGCCCGATGACCGTTGCTGCCAGCTCTCCCGTTCTGAACCACAAACACACCAACATAGCACCTTGAACAGGGCTAATTGGATCCCCTTTCCCCCAATCATAATAAGGGAAAACACCGATTTAAACATTCTGAGAATCGCCTGACACAAAAAAATGAAAAGGCGCAACCGAAAAACAAAACAAGAAATGTGGGGACGCTCTAAATCTCGTGCAGTCTTCTCAAAACCTTCTCAGAATCCGCGCTCCTGTCCATGAACAGGCTCACCTTGCTCTCTCCGACAATCAATGAAACCATCTTTATGCTTTTGCCATTGACAACAATGTTGCTAGCGTCGCCCAAGTCAAAAAGCTCGGAAAGCACTTTGCCCGCGTCTAAAGCTGAGGAAGAGAGAATCGCGTAGTCTATTATCTTCGTCGGATCCTTCAGGTCAATTGACGCCGAAGTAGCGTTCCTCACAATGTAGCCAACAACTCCGTCACATTCCTTAATCGCTTCGAGACTGGCCTTCAGACTGTTCACGGCAGTCGCCTCCTCAACAGCTATCGGCTCAGTTACAGCCTCAACTTCCTGCAAACTTTTTTTCCTAACCAAACATGCTTCCTCCATTACTCTACTATGGGCTTCACCCTCACAAGCTCGCCCTTCTTAATCTCCAACGTGAACTGAATCTTGCCAGGGATCTGTATGGCTCCCTTACCCTCATGCTTCGATTCTTTTATGGGCTTAATCTTACATCTTGCAGACTTCCCGCCGAAAGTCTCAATTTCAACATCGTTAATCTTCTTGCCTGGGTAAAGCTCATTCCACTGTGAAATGAGTTCGTTGTCAACACGCACGGTGTCGGAAGGCACAAGCAAGCCTCCGATGTTCTCCACTATGAACTGGCTCACAGGCGGCTCCGGAAGCACAGCATCAGATTTGATCTCGGCTTGCACAGGTTCTCGAGGCTCCTTTGCAACAGTTTCCTCAGCGTATCCGTGCAGAAGCTCTTCGCGCTTTCTCTCCATTGGGATTTCAGGTTTCATTCCGGGTTCGGAGAGGCTGTTCTTGAGGGGAGCAGGGCTGATCTTCTCAATCAACTTCAGAACCGTTGGGATCAAAACGCGCGTCACCGTGTTCACATAGTTCATGTCTGCCTTCTTAGTTGTAACGGTGACAAGGTAAAGGTCGTTCATGCAGGAAACACTCACTCTTCCCTTGCTGCTGTCAAGGGTGATGCTTTCAACACCTCCCAAAGCATCTGCTTTCTCAAACACACCGTCAAAAGCGTCAATGACACGCACAACAGTGTTCTCAGGAGTGTTCGCGTCTCCAGCCACTATTTCGCCGTCTTCGCTGAACATAAACGCGCTCTTGATGTCCGGACAGATATTCTGAATCTCATTCAGAGCATTTTTTAGGGCAAACGAGTAGACTTCTGTATCCATAACATCCACTTCCATACCGTCTAGGATATTTTGAACAGTATGCGCTCTGGAACGCCGTCACTTTCGACTACAACGTACTTCAAGCCTTCAGTGTCACCAAGCTGATCCAGCCACTTAAGTGCCTCACGAGCCTTCTGCAAAACCAACAGTCTCTCCTGATGGCTTCGCACAACCTCTTCAATCGCCGTCAGCTCATGGAAAGGGTTGGCATCCAGCACTAGGCTCAGACTGCCGATGGAGATTTCTCCCAAGCTTTCGCTCGCAGCCTTCTTGCCGGCCAGCTTCATGACGACCTCACGGATTTTCTTGGACTTCTCAGCCAAGGCTCTGATGTCGTCTAAACGGCGCAAATAATCGCCCAACGTGCTTTTAGTATCCGAGATTTCCTTTTCCAGAGTATCAGCTATCTCTTCTGCCGAGCCATATTCCTTTATTTCCACGACCATTTCTTGCACCTCCAAACAGGAAACAATATGGGAAACTAGATGGTCTCTACTTCACCCCGCCCTCGTTGTCAAAGCAAGTTTCTAGTTGATTATTACCCTGGCGCGTTTTGCTGAGTGGAGCCTACTCCTAGACCGCTAGCATCGTACAACTCAATCTTGTAGGGGTTTCCATTTACCCAATGGACATTGTTGATATCTAGGCCTACATTGGTTTGACCAGCAGCTAATGTTGGCAGTGAGGTACAATTAAGTGTGACAGGGATATTATTGATTTTTACTGCTCCTACCGTCACTGACTTTGTTCCTGTGTTTTTCAATGTGAGATTTAAGTAATTGATGATAGCGTCACTTTCTCCACCGAAATTTACGTTAGTAATTGTCAATGAAGATGATCCCATGAAGTTGAAGGTTAGTGCTCCCATCCATGCTGCTACTGCTATGCTGACTGCGACTGTGACGGCGATGAGTATGATTGAGGCTACTACGGGGCTTAGGGCTTTTCTGCTTCTCAATATCTTCATCTTTTTTCATATCCCTCCTTTTAGGGTTAGTGAGTATCTTAGTAGAAGCTGCGCTTTTAAATCTTACGACTCAATACACCATATCACTCATTTGTAGAACAAAACTACAGCAAATCGAAAGCAAACCCTCAGTCAGTCAGGTGTGGAAACATTAAAAAGTGAACTGTAGAACAACAGCGAATGACTGTGTTTGCAGCTTCAGAGGCCCAGTTTGTCGAAAAGCTCCAGCAAGAGCTTGGCAACTTTTTCGCCGAACTCGTTTTTCAGGTACAGCTTCTTCAGCGGGTCGATGCGTTTGCTCGCAGCCAGGCCTAAGTCTTCAATCTCGATCATTCGAGCTCTGAATGTGCCGTCGCTCAATGTTAGATGGTTTTCGCGCATGAAGTCCTTGGCGTCTTTCCACTTTCCACGGTTCAAATGAAGCAGCAGCATGCAATCTATGGCATGGTCCTTTTCCAACATGGCCTTTATCGCCGCAAGTTTGGGATCTGTCAAGATGTGCTTGACCTTCTCCTCGTCTCCACTTTTCACCATTTTTGTACACTCAACCTTTCCTTTCTGCTCTGATTATAGCTTAGGAGCTTTAAAAGATTTAACCTATATTACGATTTATGACTTATTACAGGCGAATATAGGTTATTTCTTACGACACTATTTGCGTTTGCGATAGATCATTACTCCCTGATATTCATGGACAAACTCCCAGCCAGAAGCTACCAGCTTAGAGGCGTCTTCCACTGTTTTGGCTGTGGCTACGTGGAATTCTTTTGCAGCGCCTTTCTGGTAGATCTGTTTTTCTAGGTGAATGTAGAGCATTGTCGATTTAATGTCTCTGTGGCCTGCAAACTCTTGAACGTAGAAGGGATCTCTGAATTCATGAGCTACCATCGTGAGT
>Ga0315280_10010079_pt1 | contig 11926 bp, 5 predicted proteins | sample YL17G06_40_MG_FD_203697 | JGI IMG/M metagenome (GOLD analysis project Ga0315280, IMG submission 203697) | Sediment microbial communities from Yellowstone Lake, YNP, Wyoming, USA - YL17G06_40 | ecosystem: Environmental > Aquatic > Freshwater > Lake > Sediment | place: USA: Wyoming | collected... | reverse complement strand
GCTTGTCGGGCTGGACGAGGTCGCCGGCCTCGTCGACGAACGGCACGGCCTTCTCGGCCCGGTGGAACGGCAGCGGCGGCTTGCCGTCAGCGGTCAGCCGCTCGACGAACTGCCTGGACAGCACGTGTATGGCAATGCTGCCGGCGCCGAACCGCAGCCGCCCGTCCTCGGTGGTGGCCATGGCCAGGGCCTGGGGCAGGTCTGAGTACTCGATGACTGTCACCTTGCCGTCAAGCAGGCAGAAGTTGCCGACCCGCTCCATCGGGTCGCGCTTCGGCAGGGCCTTGGCGCTCATCTCCGCCCCGCGAAGCTGGTGCAGTCCCAAAAACAGCGGGTCGATGCAGCGGACGAGCGGATTGTCCACCTGGAAGTAGCTTATCAGCTCGATCCCGCGGCGGGCCATGTCCGCCAGGGCCCCGCTGCGTCGCAGGGCCTGCAAACAGCCGCCGTGGCCGTCGGGACTGAGGGCGAGCGAACCCTTCTCGGCCAGCAGCAGCCTACCGTCAAAGCCGATCGCCGGCATCGTCCCCTGGACGAAGAAGAACACGTCGTCGGCGCTCAGCCCGAAGAAGCGGTTCTGGCGGAAGAAGGCCCTGATGGGCACGTCGTTGGACTGGCTGGTCATGACGTACCAGGGGATGGTGACTTTGTAGCGGCGGCAGGCGGCGAGGATCTGCTCGGCGAAGACCTGGAAGAGCGACTTGTGCGTAACCGGCGTGACCGGCAGGCACCCTTTGGGGCCCTGGAAGCCCAGGCGCGTGCCCTCCCCCCCGGCGACCACGAACGCAGCCACCTTCCCCGAGCCCACGAGCTGGCGCCCCTTCTCGCGAGCGGCCTGATACTCGGTCTCCTGGGCCTGCGAGGCGGGTTTGGCCGGCATGATCGGGGGCGGGGCGATCTTGCCTTTCAGCTCCAGGGGGGGCCGCTGCCTGATATATCGGGCGATCAGCTCGTCCATCTGGGCCAAGTCGAGCGCCGACAACTGCTCCAGCAACACGGCCCGGTGGCGGTCACTGAGCTCGTCGTAGAACCGCAACAGGTGCAACTGACCGTGTTTCTCAAGCTCCTTGCGAATCTTGGCAATCTGCGACATTGACTGATATCTCCGGCACAGCGGGCGGTTTCGCTATCTCCGCGCATGCGGCCGATTGCAGCCAGAGCAGCCTATTGTGATGGTCTTGGCGAGTCAATGACCTGGCGGGGGCAAATCGCCGTCCAGCGGGGCCGCCCAGGGGCAGATTTTCTGCACTGGAGATGTTGACAGGCTCCCTGCCGTGTGCGTAGAATATAAGTGTGGCAGGGATGGCGAGCGAACGGGCGCGATCAAGGAAGTCAGCAATAATAGATAGATAGCTTCGGACGAAGGCCGTTCCCTCCAAATCCCCCCACCCCTGAGTCTCTAAGATAGTTAGGTTTTGCCGGCATCGGCTCACAACCGGTTGAGGGCTGCGTCGGATGTCCTTGTGGCCCCTTGATGTGCGCAGCTAGGCCGGTGATGTTGACAAGGGGCCGGATGACGTAGGTTCAAAATGTATTGCGGTGGCGCGCCCGGGCGAGCGGCGTCCGGGTGGCGGAAAGTGGAACCGGCCCGCGTATCGGGCCGGGCCAAGGCGTTGCCCGCCTGGTGCATATGTCAGAAGACATCATCAATGCTTCCTAACCAAGACGCAGGGCGGGTGCTTGGCAGAAAGGTACCGTTAGCCGGGGGGAAGGAGATTGTGAACATGTGTAAGAAGAAAAGAGGCTTTACCTTGGTCGAGTTGCTGGTCGTCATTGCCATCATAGCTCTACTTGTGTCTATCCTTCTGCCAAGCCTCCAGAAGGCGCGAGAACTCGCCAAGCGGACGCTGTGCCTGACGAACCTCGCAGGCACGGGCAAGGCGCTAATGCTGTACCTGAATGACAACTACGACCAGTACCCGATGGTCGCCATACCGGCCATGCCGCTGGGCATGCCCTCCAAGACCGGCACCAACAGGGCCTACAACACCCCACCCGACGGCAAGACGCTGCGTTCCATCACGTCTCTGATGTTCCTGTTCGTGCGCGAGGGCAACGACCCCGCGATATTCACCTGCCCCAGCGACACAGCCACCAGGGACCCCAACTTCAAGGATCCCAACACCGGCGATTACATGTGGGACTTCTCAGGCCCGGAAAACGTCAGCTACTCCATACAGGCCGTGCTGTCCAACAGGCATTTCAGCAACCCGAAGCAGTACTACATGGCTGACAAGAACCCCAACCACGACACGCTGCATCCCCTGGTGCCCTGGAAGGCGGTCATGACCACCTCGGACCTCAAGAACAACATGTCCCCCAACCATCAGGGCGAGATGATAAACACCCTGAAGGGCGACAGTTCCTCCAAGCCCGAGAGAAGGGCGGACATCGGCGAGCTAGCCTTCTACGGTGGCAACGCCTACCAGTACGACAACATCTACTCGACTTACGGCGCTGCAACCCAGGCATCAACGTGCCGGACGGCGATCACAAGCGACCCGTGGACCGGATGGCAGGACCTCAACGACGCCTTCCTGTACGGGCCGTTGTGGAAAAACTAGCTGCTGATTGTCCCGGCGGGCACCCCAGGCCGGGCCTGAGCCGGCGGGCGCCGACCGACGGATGAGCTGATGCATGCAAAACCAGGCGAGGCGGCGGGGCAGTCGGCTCCGTCGCCTCGCTGCTATTTGCGCGACGGCCTGCTCCTGCGAGGGCGTCGTGCCTTGCCGCCCCGGATCGGCAGACCTATAATGGCCAGAATGTTCGGTTCCCGCCGCACATATGCGCCGACGCCGGGACAGGGATGGAATCTTCCCCCATCAGCCTCACTCACGCAGGGGCCATGCCGCCGTCCGCCGGGCACGACAGAGGCCGCCCAAATGGCCACCCGGGGCGATGTCGGCTGGCCTGTGGGCACACTGGGGCGAGGCGGACACGACCGACAGTGAGGTGCAGGTCTTGGAGCTGAGCATCACATTGGAGCAGCCTGAAAGGTACGGGCTGCTGTTCGGCCCGGCGGACCGGCATCTGAAGATGATACGCCAGGCCCTGGACGTGCAAATCTTTGCGCGCGACGGGCAGGTCAGGATCACCGGCTCAGCCAAGAACGTCTCCCGGGCGGCCAAGGTCGTAGAGCACCTTCAACGGGCCCTGCGCCGAAGCCGCAGCGTCACCGAGGCGACCGTGGCCGAGGCCCTCGCCGCCGCTGTCGACCAGCAGGCTGAGGCGGACGTAGAGGCCCTCGACGTCTACGCCGGCTCACAGTTCATCCGCCCCAAGACCCCCGGTCAACGCCGCTACATCGAGGCGATGCTGTCCAGGGACCTGATCTTCTGCACCGGCCCGGCGGGGACGGGAAAGACGTATCTGGCGGTGGCCATGGCCGTCCACATGCTGAAGCACCAAAAGGCCCGCCGGCTGATACTGGTCCGCCCCGCGGTGGAGGCTGGCGAGAAGCTGGGGTTCCTGCCGGGGGACATGCAGGCGAAGGTCAATCCCTACCTCCGCCCGCTGTTCGACGCCCTACACGACATGATGGACTACGACCAGATCAGCCGGTTCATGGTCAACGACGTGATCGAGGTGATCCCGTTGGCATTCATGCGCGGAAGGACCCTGAACGACTCGGCGATCATCCTCGACGAGGCCCAGAACACCACCGTCTTGCAGATGCTGATGTTCTTGACCAGGATGGGCCACGGCTCCAAGATGATCGTGACCGGCGACGACAGCCAGATCGACCTTCCCGAGGGCGTCACCAGCGGGCTGCTGGACGCCAAGTGCCGCCTGTCCGGCATCAAGGGGCTTATCTTCGTGCGTCTGGATCGCCAGGACATCATTCGTCACAGGCTGGTGCAGAGCATAGTGGAGGCGTACGCCGCCAGGGGCCAGTCCGCCCCGGCCCCAGCAGGCGGGGAGAAGCCAGTCGACGCCGACCAGGACAACCCGACCGCTTGACACCCGGCAATGTGGTGGAACAGGAAGACAACCCGCACGCGACGCCTTGAGTCCCGCAAGAGGACGCCGGCAATGGGCCCCTCGCCCTGGCAGCGCTTCCGCCAGCGCGGCGGGCTGGGGGCAGCGTTGCTCGCGCTGCTGCTGCTCGGCGTGACGGTCCTTCTGGACGCCTGGCCCACCGATCCGCTGCCCTATCGCCTGGGACAGTACATCCCCGCGGACATCTATGCCCGCGTCGATTTCGAGCTGCCTTCCCAGCGCCTGCTCAACGAGCAGCTCGAGAACGCCAAGAGCTCGACGCCCTCGACGTTCCAGCTCAACATACAGCTCGTTGACGAGATCATGACCAGGCTGTCGGCCCTGCCGCAGGATCTGACGGCCACGAGCCAACCGGCGGGCGAGCTGCTCAACCAGCTCGACTTGAGAGGCGAACAGGCCCTGGAGCCGTGGCGCGCGTTCACACAGCCGGCCAAGCGAGGAGTGTTGGAGGACTGCCTCAAGCAGCTCCGGGCCGCCCTGATCCAGACGCCCATCGTCCGGCAAGACGATCTGGAGAAGTGCGCAGGGCGGTTCCACATGATCTACTCCGGCGGCAGCGAGACCCGCCACGTCTCGGAACTGATCAGCCTGGACAGGGACGAGGACGTCGACTACGAGGTCAGCCGCCTGGTCCGGGTCGTCCCGCAGGACATACGCACCGCCGTCCAGAACTACCTGTCCGGCGTGTTCAGGAAGAATAACCCCCTGTATCGCTACAACGCCGCAGCCACGCAGCAGGAAATCGAGGCCAGGCGGGCGGAAATCCTTGCTGACCCCCCCAAGGAAGCCTACGCCGAGGGCAAGCGGCTGGTCCGCAGCAGCAGGCGCCAGACCGCCGAGGGCGAGAAGATCGTGGGCTTGACCGCCTCGGAGACGGACCTGTTGCGGGCAGAGCACGATGCCTATCTGGCGGCCCAGAGGCGCGGCAACCGATACCTGCCGCTCCAGCGCGTGGCGGGCAGGGCCGTCGCCGTGCTGCTGGTCTCGGCCTTGCTGTGCGCGTACGTCTGGTCCCATCAGGAGCGGATCATCAAGGATCACTGGCGCACCTTTGCGCTGGTGGCCATGCTTGCAGTTATGCTCGGCCTGGCCAAGGTGATGACCTACCTGCTGGGATGGAACCCGCACGCGGTCATGCTGCCTGTCCTGATGGCGACGGTGATCGTGACCATAGCCTACGAACAGCGGTTCGCGTTCGTCCTGGGGGCGATACTGGCCGTGCTGGTCGTCTTGCAGTTGCGGGCACGCCTGCCCCTGCTGGTGGTGCTGCTGTCGGGGGTGATGGTGGAGGTCTTTCTGCTCCACGAGATCCGGCGGCGCTCCAAGCTCATTGAGGTTTCGGCGGCGGCTGGCGGGCTGGCCTTCGCGGCGGTCTGGGCCAACGGCCTGGCGTCGGCCACGCCCTGGGGCTTCATCTTCGCCGACGGGTTGTGGGCGGCTGGGTTCGCCCTGCTGGTCGGCTTCATCATGCAGGGAATCCTCCCGCTGATAGAGCGCGTGTTCGGCGTGGCCACCAGCCTGACGCTGCTGGAGTGGTGCGACGCCTCAAGGCCCCTGCTGAAGCGTCTGGCCGTCGAGGCGCCCGGCACCTACAACCATTCCCTCCAGCTCGGCACGATGTGCGAGGCGGCGGCCGGGGCCATCGGCGCCCGCGGCCTGCTCGCCCGCGTGGGCGCCTACTACCACGACATCGGCAAGATCAACAAGCCCGACTACTTCACCGAGAACCAGACCTCCACCACCTCGCGGCACGCCAAGCTCTCCCCGGCGATGAGCCTGCTGATCATCATCGGGCACGTCAAGGACGGGTTGGAGCTGGCCCGGCAGTACGGCCTGCCGACGGTCCTGCACGAGTTCATCGCCAGCCATCATGGCACGACGCTGATACAGTACTTCTACGCCGCCGCCGCCGAGCAGCGCAAGGCCGCCGACCAGCGCCCGCCCGAAGAGGTCGAGTTCCGCTACCCCGGCCCCAAGCCGCACAGCAAGGAGTGCGCCATCCTCATGCTCGCAGACGCGGCGGAATCTTCGGTGCGGTCGATGTCCGAGCCGATGCCCGGACGCATCGAAAACCAAGCGCACACGATGGTCACCCGCAGGCTGACGGACGGCCAGCTCGACGAGTGCGAGCTGACGCTGAACGAGGTCCACGAGATCGAAGCCTCGCTGGTCCGCAGCCTCTGCACCATCTACCACCTGCGGGTGTCCTACCCCACGCCCAAGGGCGAGCGGCCGTCAGCCGCAGAGCTTCTGGCTGCCAGACGCAAGGCTGAGGCCGAAAAGGAACTCACCGAAGAACCCACCCCAACCGACGCCCCCACCCAGCCCGGCGACGAAGCCTAGCGCCTCACCACCCAAAGCCCCTGCGTCAGCAGGGGGATGATCTTGGACGTCGCCGATCAGGCCCCTGTGGTTGCCACTGCCCCCCCCAGCCGCTGCCGTTGCTGCGAGTATGGCGCGTCGCCCGACCTCAGCGAGACGACCAATATCACCCCGGCTGCGAACATCAGCAGGAAGTAGTAGAACACCGGCCCGTAGGCCAGCCCCACGTCCGCCCACGCGCTGCCGACCTTGCTGCCCCGCCCTGCCAGCCACGCCGCCGCCTCGAACACCCCGTTGCTCGACAGCCACAAACACGCCCCGGCCGCCAGCGTCAGCCCCAGCGCCCACGCCCTCGCCGCCCCCACCCGACCGTAGGCGATTGAATACCACGCCGGCACGGCCAGAACCAGCATCACGGTGGCGTGATGGTCCCACGTCCGCTGGTTCAGCAGCATCATCCCGACGGCGACCAGCCCGTAGTGCAGCGCCCGCCTGCCGTCATCTCGGCCCAGGCGCCGCCAGCCGATCGCCCACGCCCCGAGCAGGACGATCACCGCCTGAAACGCCCGGACCACCCACTTGGCCGTAGCCGGCGACAGCGAGACGAAAGCGATCCACCCGTGCTCCTCCTGCTTCTCGTAGGGGCTGTCGTCCGGACCCCAGTAGATATCCCCGCCGCTTTGGCCTTCTCCGAGCAGGTATCGCCCCAGCACCCCGCTTGCCGACTGGTTGACGTGGATCGGATACCACTCGCCCTTGACCGCGCCGGGGATGATGAGGTTGTCCAGCCAGGTCCGCGTCAGTTCGCTGGCCCGCTGCGGCCCGACGGCGGCAACGGGCACGATGCCGGCGCAGATGACCAGCCCGGCTGCCGCCCCCGCCAGCACCTTCCAGCCGCGCTGATATAGCCAGTACAGCAGGAACAGTGCCGGCGTCATCTTCAGGCATATCGCTGCCGCCAGTGCCCCCCCCGCCGCTACGTCGCTGCCGCGGCGGTACAGCCACAGGTGCAGGACAATGGCGCCCAGCACGAAGACGTTGGTGTTGCCGTGCTGGATGTCGCCGACGATGGGCTTGAGCGCCCACAGCAGCCCCAGCCCAACCACCCAGTCCGGCATCCGAAGTCCGTCATGATCGGCGACGCGGACCATCATCAGCACCGCCGCCGCGATCACCGCCAGCTTCAGGGCGTTGTACACGGCCGCCGCAGCCCACGCTGGCAGATAGGCGAACGGCGTCAGCAGGATAACCACGAATGGCATGTTCGGATGCATCCTGGTCGCCCCGTCGTCGGAGCTGGCCAGGTAGATGTTATGCCCGGCCCAGAAGTCCCTCACCGCGTTTCGCCAGCGGCCAACCGCGCCCTTGGTCTTATCGAATGCGGCGGCCTCCGCCTCGGCGGGTGCCGACTGCGAGGAGGCGGCGGCAAGGGCGGCCGCCTTGGCTGCACGCCTCATCGTGCCGTACTGGAATTGGACGGCCGGTGAGACCAGCATGACCGCGGCCAGCACGTAGGCAACTACGCGAAGGCGCGCCACGTGGCGGCGAGCGGCCTCGCCATCCGGCAGCGGCGTGGAGTATGGCGGCGACCAGCGCGGTTTGCGTTCCTGGCCCGGCATAGTCGCGACAGCTTACCACAAAGCGCACAAAGGGCACAAAGGACATAAGGAGCACCAGGGGCTACCGGCTCTGATGTCTCTTGCTGTGCAACTTTGTGGCCTTTGTGTCCTTTGTGGTTCAGGCCTCTTGTTGTCGGCTACTTTCCGGGCACCAAAGCTGTATAATCAGATCGGCCGGATGCGCGGAAGGCCGCTCCCCCGTACGGGGGGGAGGAAAGTCCGAGCACCATTGAACCGCGATGGTGGGTAACGCCCACCGTTCCGCCTCGCCCTTCGGGCGTGCGGGACCGGGAAAGTGCCACAGAAAATACACCGCCCGCCGTAGCCTTCGGCGAAGGCGGGTAAGGGTGAAAAGGTGCGGTAAGAGCGCACCGCGGCCGCCGTGAGGCGACCGGCACGGCAAACCCCATCGGGTGCAAGGCCAAGCAGCGACCGGGGCGCCCCCCTGCGGGGACCCCTGGCCAGGTTCAGGCCACATGGTCGCGGGTAGGCCGCTTGCCCTTTTCGCCAAAAGGGGCAGAGCCCGCCGGCAACGGCGGGTCCAGACAAATGGCCTTCACCGCCGAAGGGCCGCCCAGCCCCCAGGCGGCACAGAACTCGGCTTACAGCGCATCCGGCCGGGCTTTCTTGTACGCCAGGCAACTCCCTGCCCGGAGATCTTCCGCGCGCAGCGAAGCTGCACGCCCTAGCAGGTCTGTATCCTTCGTACCCGCTCCTTCGCTAAAGCTATGGAGCGTCTGCGACTCTGTGGTTCAGGTTGCTGTTCTGTTAGGCCGTCTTGATCAGGCTGGCAGCCTGGCGGAGCGCATCCAGGCCGGCGGATTCCTCGGCGATGCCCTTGTCCAGCACCGGCGCGATGGCCGCGATCCGCCCCGGCGTGCGTGCCCGCTGCTGAAGGTTCTCATCCGTCGGCTCACCGGCCTGCACTGTGGAGCGGAACTGCTCATAGCACTCGTAGGCCGCCTGGTATCGCCTAGCCGCCGCCGACAGGTGCTTGGCTGCCTGCCCGCCTGCCGCCTTGGCGATCGACTCCAACCACACGGCCGCACACCGCCGCGCAGTCAAACGCGAAAACGCCGCCCAGCAGAACCATTCCGGTGTCTTGGCGAAGTCCTTGCTCGCGTCGGCTAGGTCGGCCAGGTAGGCCTTCAGGGCAGCCAGGCCTTGCGGCGCGCCACGCCATTCGTGCGGCGAGCCCTTCTGGACCGCCCGGGCCAGCGCCTCAGCGAAGATCTGCTCGGCGGGTGCCGGCTCGCCCTGCCGCACCAGGACGTAGACGGCATACGGCTGGAGCTTGGCTGCATCCACCCAGGCCGGGTCCCCCGCGGTGCCATCGAGCCAGACCTGCCTGTAGCCGTCGGCCGTCCGGTAGGCGGTGATCAGCCCGCCGTCAAGATGCTCGCTCATGATCGGCGTGCCGGCGTCGACATGCTTGACCACGAAGGGCCAAAGCTCCTCGAGCCTCCTGGTTCGGGCCATCTCGTAGCCGTAGCCCAGGCGCGTGGGCAGGAACGCGAACACCTCCGTCGGCCCGTCCTGCTTGGGGTCGCCCCGCACGGCCAGGAACGCCTGGCTGATGTCGTCGTACTTGTAGCCGAAGCTGAATGCCCAGCCGCTGGCGGCGACGAAGTCCATGTAGTCGATGTCCTCGCCGGCGTGGTTCAGCGCGGCCACGACAGCCAGTGGCACGCCGGCCCCAGCGTACTCCGGCACCTCCTGGCGGCTGCGGAGCAGGACCGCCTCCAGTGAATACGGCTTTTCCGGCTGGGCGCCCCGGACCTGCCGCCGCAGCTCCGCCCAGCTTGGCAGGCCATAGTCCATGGCCAGTGCGAACTGGGCCTCGTGAAGCGCGACCCGCGAGGAGAGTATCTCCGCGTCGGAGGCGTTGTTGAATCTGCGCAGCAGGCGCAGCGTCGGGCAGGCGGCGGCGTCGCGGTAGCGCTGGGCCTTGAGCAGGTCCTTGGCCTGCTCCTGGAGAAAGCGAAGACTGGGCCTGGGGGGAAGTGAACGGGTCATGAGACACCTTCCTTTCCGTATCGCCCGCGGCCTGCATGTTCGGGCGGAAAAGAAGGTTCAGGTCTTTACCCTAGAAGGTGGATTCGATCCTCTCCGCAGGCCAGGGTGGCGCCCTTCAACCGCCGCATGTATTGTCCCGTGGACGGCGCGCCCGTCAAGTGAAATCCGCCGCCGGCATCTGGGGGCGCTTGCGGCGGGCGGTGGCGGGGATACACTTAACCGGTTATGCCCCCAAGGGGAAAGGACATCGGATGACCGGAACCGGCAGACCCGCCGGCTACCTGCCGACCAAGCTGGGGCACGTTCGGTCCGTCGTCCGCCTGGTGATGTTGGCCGGGCTGGTCGGGGCGGTGGCCGGGCTGGGGGCGGTGACGTTCCAGCTACTCTGCCACGTCGTGGTGCACTACGGGCTTGAGCAGTTGGCCGGGTTCTATCCGGGCAGGCCCGCGGGCGAGGGGTGGTTCTTCGGCCCGGAGCAGCCAGTGACCCAGGCCTTTTCGCCTTGGCTGCTGCTTGCGGTGATCACGGCCGGCGGGCTTGTCTCCGGGCTGCTGGTCTACGGGCTGGCGCCGGAGGCTGAGGGGCACGGCACCGACGCCGCCATCCGGGCCTATCACCACCGCAGAGGCCTGATACGCCCGCGCGTGCCGCTGGTGAAGATTCTGGCCAGCGCCGTGACGATCGGCAGCGGCGGGTCCGGCGGGCGCGAAGGACCCGTCGCGCAGATCGGCGCGGGGTTCGGCTCTTTTCTCGGCACGCGGCTGGGGCTCTCTGAGTCGGAGCGAAGGCTTCTGCTGGCTGCCGGCATGGGGGCGGGGATAGCGGCGATCTTCCGCGCGCCGCTGGCTGGGGCGATCTTCGCCATCGAGGTGCTGTACCGTGACGAGGACTTCGAGGCCGAGGCGCTTGTCCCGTCCTTCATCGCCTGCACGATGGCCTACTGCGTCTACGGGCTGGTGATGCAGCAGATTCTCGGCGTCGGCCCGGTGTTTCAGCACATCTTCGCGATCATGCCGGGGTTGAGGTTCGACAACCCCTTGCTGCTGCTTCCGCTGGCAGCTCTGGCGGCGGCGATGGTGGTGGCGGCGACGCTCTACGTCCGCGTGTTCTACGGCCTGCATGGAGTGTTCCGGCGGCTGCGCGTGCCGCCCCACTTCCGCCCGGCCATCGGGGCGCTGCTGACGGGCGTCCTGGCGCTGGTGGCGTTCTACGGGGCGGGCTGGCTGGGAACCGACGCGCAGAACGACACGCTGGACGTGCTGTCATTTGGATACGGCATCTTGCAGAGGGTCTTGGACGGCTCGATGTCGCACGCCCCGGCCGTCGCCGCCGCCGTCCTGCTGATCGTGGGACTCGGCAAGATCTTTACAACCTCCCTCACCATCGGCTCGGGCGGCTCCGGCGGGGTGTTCGGGCCGAGCATGGTCATCGGCGGGACCCTCGGCGGGGCCGTCGGGCTGGCCTTCAACCTCGCAAGTCCCTCGCTGGTCACACGGATAGACGTGTTCGTGATCCTGGGGATGGCGGCGTTCTTCTCCGCCGCCGCCAAGACGCCCGTCAGCACCATCATCATCGTCTCGGAGCTGACCGGCGGATACGAGCTGCTGCTGCCGGCGATGTGGGTCTCGGCCCTTGCCTACCTGCTGAGCAGCAAGAGGTACGCCATCTACCGCGAGCAGGTGCCCTCGCGGCTGGAGTCCCCGGCCCACAAGGACGAGTTCGTCGTGGACGTGCTGAAGGGCATGACAGTCGGCGGGATCGGCAAGCACCAGACCACCGACTTTGTCACCGTGCCGGCCACCACGTCACTGCTGGCCATCACCGAGCTGATCCCGCGGACCACACAGACGGTCTTCCCCGTCACCGACGAGTGCGGCCGGTTCTGCGGCATCTTCGACCTCAGCGACGTGCGGCGGTTCCTCTACAAGCAGCAGATGGGGCAGGTCATCATCGCCCAGGACATCCTGGTG
>Ga0315280_10010078_pt1 | contig 11927 bp, 9 predicted proteins | sample YL17G06_40_MG_FD_203697 | JGI IMG/M metagenome (GOLD analysis project Ga0315280, IMG submission 203697) | Sediment microbial communities from Yellowstone Lake, YNP, Wyoming, USA - YL17G06_40 | ecosystem: Environmental > Aquatic > Freshwater > Lake > Sediment | place: USA: Wyoming | collected... | reverse complement strand
AAGAGGCAAAACTGGACATCGACTTCGGCAGCCAGATCCGCTCCTACGTGCTCGCGCCCTACCGGCTGGTGAAGGACCACCGCACCAAGATGGAGATTGGCGACGTCGATCGGGTGCTGGACGGCGACCTGAGCCCGCTGATGCGGGCCTATTTGCTGGCCCGCCGGAATCGACCTGAGACCTGAGACCTGGGACCTGAGGCGGGAAGCAGTTGGACTACGCGAAATCCGTAATCCGAGATTCCTCCAGTCTCCGGTCTCAAGTCTCAGGTCCCCGGTCCGCTATGCGCATCGCCGTCTGCCAGATCGAGATTGTCGATTCGGACTCGCCCGGCAACCTGGCGCGAATCGAGGCGGCAGCCGAGCAGGCCCGCCATCACCGGGCCGACATCGCCTGCTTCCCGGAAGCGGCGCTGCTGGGCTGGGGCAACCCCCGCGCAGCCGAATTGGCGCCGGCGATCCCGGGCGCCCACAGCGAAGCGTTGTGCGCGCTGGCCCGGCGTTGCGGCCTCATGGTCTGCGCCGGGCTCCACGAGCGCTCGGGCGACCGCCTTTTCAACACCGCCCTGTTGATTGACCGCGATGGCCAAGTGTTGCACCGGCACCGCAAGATCAACCTGATCGAGGGCGTTGAATCGCCGCCGACGGCGGCGGGCAGCCCCGGCGGCCTGCGCGTGGTCGATACCCGGCTGGGCCGCATCGGCCTGATGATTTGCGCCGACAGCTTCATCGCCGCCCACCGGACGGCATTGGCCGCCCAAAAACCGGATCTTGTCCTGATCCCTTACGCCTGGGCCGCGCCGGCCGCCGAGTGGCCGGCGCACGGCGAGAAGCTCCGCGCCGTGATTGCCGACAACGCCCGCGACATGGGATGTCCTGTGGTCGGCACCGACGGGGTGGGTGTCATGACCGCCGGGCCGTGGAAGGATTACGTGGTGGGCGGCGCCAGCGCGGTCTACTGGCCGGGGCCGCTCCCTCATCTGGATTTTCCCTGCGGAATTGCGGGCGTCTGGGTCGCAGAAGTATAGGCTGGAGACCGGAAGCCGGAGCCTCCAGCAGCCCCCAGTCTCCAGCCTCCGAGATACTCACGCGTGAGCCAGGGCCGGTTGTTCGCTGGCCGGCGGGGCGGCCGGGCTCAACTGCTCCATCAGGCGCTGGTAGGCGGCGCGCTCCTTCGGCAACAGGTCGTTCGGGACCCGCCGTTCTCTCAAAAACTCGAACAACCGGGCGAGTTTCCGCCCATACAGGGCGCGCTGGAACTCAATCCGCGGCTCGCGGCTGTACTCGCCGTGGATGCGGTTCATTTCGCGCATCGTGCGCGCTGTCATCTCGCTGGCCGGCAAACTGGCCAGCGTCTGGACGAAATCTTCGAAATCGAACGAATGTGAGATCATGTGCCTGCCTCCCGCGCCCGACCGGGCTGGCGTGGCGTCTCCCGATCCTGGCTGCAAATCAAGGTGGCCACCCCTGAAGGAGCAATTCGCATTCCGGAAGTTAAGTGCTTGTAGCGCAGTGAGTTATGATTTAACGGTTACCACGTGGCTGATTGGCTTGTTACATTCTGAACCACAATTCCCCCGCCTCCCGCGGCCCACGGCCTCCAGTCTACCTACGGCAGGATCAACTCTCCGTGCAGCACGGTGACCGCCCGGCCACCCACGCGCACCTTGCACACCGCCCCATCCGCCTGGCGCTCGACTTCCACCCGCAAATGGCCGGGCCGCCCGAGGAAATGTCCTTGCTCGGCGGTGAAGCGGTCGGGCGCCTTCCCTGCCCCGGTGACGTAAACGGCGAGCGAGGCGTGCACCGAGCCGGTCACCGGGTCTTCCAGAACCCCGCTCTGCGGGGCGAAGAAGCGCGAATGGAGCGACGAGCCCGGGTCGAAAGTCTCCAGCGTGGTCAGGCAGAAAGCGCGCCAGCCGCACTGCCTGCCGATAGCGGTCAGGCGGTGGACATCGGGTTGTGCGCGGCGAAGGGCATCGAGGCCGCGGCAAGGCAGCAGCACGTCGCGCTCGCCGCCCAGCATCGGCGGCGCCCACCCGGCCAGGTCGCCGGCGCCGAGCCCAAAGGCTTCCAGCAGCGGGCCAACATCAGCGCCCACCGGCTCGAGCTTTGGCAGCGGAGGTTGCAGCCAAACCCAGCCCTCTTCCAGCGTCGCGGTGATCAAGCCGATGCGGGCCTGGAAGATCACCCGCCCTCCCTTGAGCAGCCCCGCTTCGTGCATGGCGTGCACGGTGGCCACCGTGGCGTGGCCGCAGAAGTTCACTTCCGTGGCCGGTGTCATCCAGCGCAGCCGGTAATCGGCCTCCGGCACTTCGGCGGGCAGCAGGTAAGCGGTTTCCGACAGGTTCATCTCGCGGGCGATGGCGTGCATCTGCTCGTCGGTCAGCCCCGATGCTTCCAGCACCACGGCCGCGGGGTTGCCGGCAAACGGGCGCTCGGTGAACGCGTCGATTTGTGCGATCCGAACTGTTCGTGACATATGCCGGAAATAGTTTACGGCATTAGCAAGGCCGGTGTCAGGTACCAGGTGTCCCTCCATGCTACAATCGAAAATTCAAGATATGGGCACCCGGTTTCCTGCTTTTCTCGGCTCCCTGCTGCTGGTTTCTCTGCTCACCGGACCCGCAACCGTGCTGGGCCGCGGCCCGGCCGACTCCTCCGGTCACTACCACAATAAATGGGATGCGCTGAACGCGCTGGGCCGCCAGGCGCGGATGGAAATGCAATTGCGGCGCGAGGGACGCATCCGGCTTTTCGCCGAGGGGCAGCCGGCACTAGCCCACGACGCCGGCAACATCGCCATCATCGATGACGACGGCACGATCCTGGTGCCCGCCAACGCCTTCGATCTGGCGTACCGCAGCCTGCGCTTCACTCCGGACGGCGCAGGCTACCGCGTCGCGGCCGGAGCCACGGCGCTGGACACTGCCGCGGCCGGCGCCGCCGTCACATTAAACCTGGACGATGACGATTCCCGCGAGGTCCCCATCGGCTTCAATTTCCCCTTCAACGGGCGGAGCTATCCGACCGTGTTCGTGAATTCCGACGGCAACCTGACGTTCGGCAGCGGCGACTCCGCCTCGCTGGCGCGGGACCTGTCGCGCCTGCTCTCCGGCGCTCCGCGGGTTGCGCCCTTCTTCTCGGATCTGAACCCGGCCGACGGCGGGCGGCTCAGCTACCTGGCGGAGCCGGGGCGGTTCGTGGTCACCTGGCAGGAGGTGCCGGAATGTTGCGCCCCGCCCGGGCAGCCTTTCTCCACCATTCAAGTCACGCTGTTGCCGGACGGCGGCATCCTGTTCGCCTACGGCATGGTGCTGACCGAGACGGCCGTGGTCGGCATTTCGCCCGGCGCCTACACCGCCGACAGCGGCCGCATGGTGGACCTGTCGCGGTCGTCCGGCAACGAAGTCGTCAGCGCACCCCTGGCGGAAGTGTTCCAGCCTTCGGCCGAGTTCAGCGAAGCAGCGGCGGCGCAAAGGTTTTACGCGGCGCATGACGACGCCTACGACTACCTGGTCTTCTGGACCAACTTCGCGTTCAGCCTGGGCGGATCGGCCTTCGCCTATGAAATGGGCATTGCGAACCAAGTCACCGGCATCGGAGATGCAACTTACGATTACTCGTCCTGGTTCGGCAGCGGCGGGCGCATGTCCAGCTTCGTGCTGATGGGCGACATGAGGCGCTATCCCGCCGATCCCAGCTCGGCGGTGCCCGGCATTCAGCCCAAGACGACGCTGAGCGCGCTGGGGGAAGAAACGGGCCACCGCTGGCTGGCGCATCTCCGCTATCCGTACGGGGGGGACCCGAAGAGCACCATCCTTCTGGGCCGCGACAACGACCACTGGAGCTTCTTCTTCAACTCCGACGCCTCGCTGATGGAGGGCAACCGCATCCACGACAACGGCGATGGGAGCTTCACCACGGTCGCCGTGGTCGAGCACTACAACCATTTCGATCAGTACGCCATGGGGCTGCGCGCGCCCGAGGAGGTGGCGCCGAGCTTCGTGGTGACCAACACCGATATTTCCAACCCCGCGCGCGCGCCGCTGGCCGGCATCCGGTTCCGGGGGACGCGGATGGAAGTGGCCATCGACGGCATCGTTCAGGCCAACGGGCCGCGCCTGCCCCGCGCCGCCGTGGCCCAGAAAAACTTCCGCATGGCGTTCGTGCTGGTCAACGGGAAAGGCTCTACCGCCACCGCGGCGCAGATTCAGCAGTTGGACAACATCCGGCAGCAATACGAAGCGTTCTGGGCGCAGGCCAGCGACGGGCGCTCGCAGGCCGATACGCGCCTGCTGCGGTCACTGGCGCTGCGGGGGCTGCCGGTGTCCGCCGTGGCCGGGGCGGCGGTGGCCGTGCGGCTGCAATGCGCCGGCGCCGCCGACACTCCCCGGTCGTTCCGCATCGGAGCGGCGGCCGGCAACGTCCAGGCCCCCGGGGCTGTCGTGGTGCCGGCGGGCGCGCGGGAAGCCGAGTTCCGCGTTACCACCACGGCGCCCGGCGTCGCCCGCCTGACCGCCTCCGCCGACGGTTTTGAAACAGCCGAAGGCACGCTGGCCGTGCTTGCCGCCACCGAGGCGCTGGCGGTGGAAGCCGTCTCGGGAGGCGGGCAGGTGGGCGCGCCGTCGGCGACGCTGGCCGATCCGTTGATGGTGCAGGTGCGCGACGCCAATGGACTGGCGGTGACCGGCGCCACCGTGCTCTTCTCCGCCGCCAATGCCACCTTCAACCCCGCCAGCGCCGTGACCGATGCCACGGGGCGCGCGCAGACGCGCGTGACGCTGGGGCCGGCGGCCGGCGAGGTCACCGTAAGTGCGGCGGTTCCCGGCGGCGCCGCGGCGGCCTTCAAGCTGACCGCCTTGGCAGCCGCCATCGTGCCGCCCGGCTCCGCGGTCAACGGAGCGAGCTTCGCGCCGGCTCCGGCGATGGTCAGCCCCGGCTCCATCGTTGCGATTTTCGGCAGCAACCTGGCGGCGGAGACGCGGGTGGCATTGTCGGCGCCGCTGCCCACGCGCCTCAGCGCCACGCGAGTGGAGATCAACGGCATCGCGGCGCCGCTCTTCATGGTCTCGCCGGGACAGGTCAACGCCCAGGTGCCTTTCGAAATCTCCAGCAACACGGCGGCGCTGACGGTGGATAACGGCGCCGCGCGGTCGGCGCCCATTTCACTGGCGCTGGCGCCGTCGGCCCCGGGCATCTTCACCCTGCAGTCCGGGACCGGGCCGGCCGCCGCCCTCCATAACAGCGGTTATTCCCTTGTCACGGCCGGCTCACCCGCCACGGCGGGCGAGGTGGTGGCGATTTACTGCACGGGCCTGGGCGCCGTATCGCCGGCCGTGCAGACGGGCCGCGCGGCTCCCAGCGGCCCTCCGGCAACAGCGCTGCAGACGCCGCAGGTGCTGATCGGCGGAACCTCAGCCCAAGTGTTGTTTGCCGGCCTGGCGCCGGGCTTTGTCGGCCTGTATCACGTGAATGTCCGCGTTCCCGGCGGCTTGCCCGCCGGCGCCGCTTCGCTGGTCCTGCAGGCGGGACTCACCAGCAACACCGCCACCCTCGCGATCCGATAAGTCGGCGCAATAGGACGCAGATAAACCGGACCATCCGAGCCGGAACCCATCCGCAGATTACGCAGATTTCGCAGATTCCAGAACTGGATCTCAGTCTGCGTAATCTGCGAAATCTGCGGATCGGTTGTTTGGTCCATTATCTGCGTTCATCTGCGTCCCATTCCTTCGCCTGATCGTTTCGGTTTACGATAGCCGTATGGCGTGCCTGCTGGCTGTCACTGCGCACCCCGATGACGAAAGCGCGTCGTTCGGGGGCACCCTGGCGCTCTATGCGAGGCGGGGCGCCAGCGTGGAGGTGGTGTGCGCCACGCGTGGCGAAGCCGGGCGACATCGCGGCCAGGCCCGCACCAGCGAGGAACTGGCGCAAACGCGCGTGCTCGAATTCCAGGATGCCTGCCGGTTACTGGGCGTGACCTGGAACCAGATCTGGGAGTACCCGGACCGGGGACTGGAGCGCATCAGCCTGCCGGACCTGGGCGTGCGCCTGTGCCGGGTGATTCGTGAGCGGCGCCCCGAGGTGGTGTTGAGCTTGGGGCTGGAAGGGGGCCTCAGCGGCCACCCCGATCACGCCGCCATTTCCCATTTCGCGGCCTTCGCCTTTCACGCCGCAGGCCGCCGTGATCTGTACCCGGAGTGCGGCCCGCCGCACCAGGCCCGCAAACTGTATTTCGCCACCGCGCCCGCGCCCTCCCCGGCGCATCCCGAGATCTGCCTGTCCCCGGTTCACGCCGAGATAGACGTCAGCGAGACGTTCGACCTGAAGGTGGCGGCCTTCCAGTGCCACCGCACCCAGTCGCCGCTGTTGGCGCGTTTGCGCCGCGCGCTCGATCACCTGGGCCGCCGCGAGTATTTCCACCTGGCCGCCTGCGCCACAACGCCGCCCACGGGCCTGGAGCGAGACCTGCTCGCCGGATTGTGAATGGTGTTAGTTCGCCTTACCCAACATCCCGCAGACGAGCTGCCCGTTGGCCCCGCGCATTTGGGCGCCGGCCGCCTATTCCCGGCCGTTAACTGGCTGGTTTAATGGATTATAGGACGGTTGCGTCAATTTCTACTTCGTTTGTTTTGTTATAGTTACATCACCGTAGCCTGTATTTTACAGGTTATATACAGGCGGGAGCCGAAACATCGCTGGAATCATCATTCTGTTTCCCTAATTTCAATATAGCATACGCTGTCAAGTTTTTCGCCCCTTCCGCCTCGCTTGCGATTGAAAACAAACCAAATAAAGTTCGGACGGGATTTTTCAGGTTTTCGGCTGTGAGCCACGTGCCGGCGCGGCGGGCAATCAGTCCGGCGGCTAACTCGCTGTCCCTGCGCGCGTTAGCGGGCTGCCATCGCACCCTCGCGGCGTGCTGCTCAAAATAAGCCCGAACGGCATGCGGCGGTCCCTGAAAAAGTGCGCAGTTCAGGAGCCTGTCGGAGAGAAAATTGCCACGACGAAGACTCAATCAGTTGCGGCGCATTTAAGAGTCCGAAATAAACCGCATCTCGTTGATTCTCCGTTCCACGAATTCTATTTCCGACAGACTCTCAGGCTGTCCCCCATTTCCTTCATCGCTTCCGGCTGTTTGCCGTAAGCGGCTTCCGGTTCGATGTGCCGTCGGGATACTCGTTGACCAGTACCGGCACAGCCTGCTCACGCACGAACGCGCGGCACAGGCTGGCCGGCATCACCGTCGCCGGTGCGGCGTTTTGAACGGAACCCGGCATCTGCGTTTGTCCGGAAAAGGGGTTGGCAGCAAACAATCAACTGCGACGGCGCTTGATTTCATTTTCAGAACCGTTTACTGTGCCCGTATCGAATAGACGCTGGCATGGCGTCTCCCCAGAATTGCTGTTCTGGGAACTCGCAACACATAGAGGCGACGAATATGAGCTACGTCGATCAGAATCTTGAGACTGGAGAGGTAGTGCGCTATCGCACGAAGTTGCATTGGGCAATACTCATCGGTCCGATCGTTGCGCTCGTTATCGTGGGAATCCCTGGGCTCGTCATGATGATTATGGCCATGACGTCGAACGATATGGAAAACGCGTCGGCGCTCGGTGTCAGCGGCGCCCTCCTGTTAGCGATTCCCGTCATTGCGTTGGTCGTCGTCATTCTCAAGCGTGCCACATCGGAATTCGCCGTGACCTCGAAACGGGTAATAATCAAGGTCGGAGCGATAAGCACGAAGACCTTCGAACTCTTCCTAAACAAGATCGAAAGCGTAGGTGTTAACCAGGATCTCCTGGGAAGATTGGTCGGCTACGGAACGATCATCGTGCGCGGAACCGGCGGAGGACTAGAGCCGTTCAAGTGCATTGTGGACCCGTTGGAGTTTCGAAGACAGGTGCAATTAGAGATAGGTCAAAGCGCCGCCGCGGCTCCCCAGCGCTGAACGCGCTGCGGGAACACGGTTCCTCTCGGTCTTCCTGAGAGTCGCGGAAACGTTCCGCGAGCGCCCGTTGAACGGGACAACAAGGACAACAAGGGGATAGCCTGAACTGCGCGATTTTTATTCCGCGAAGCTGGGGAGCCGGTCGACGCCAGGCCGGATGATAATGGCAAGCGATCCGGGCGGGACACATGGCTTCCCCTCGCGGCGTGCTGCTCAAAATAAGCCCGAACGGCATGCGGCGGTCCCTGAAAAAGTGCGCAGTTCAGGAGTGTGTCGGAAATAGAATTCGTGCAACGGAGAATCAACGAGATGCGGTTTATTTCGGACTCTTAAATGCGCCGCAACTGATTGATTCTTCGTCGTGGCGATTTTCTCTCCGACAGGCTCTCAGGCTCTCCCCCATTTCCATTTCCGCCCTGGCGCCGGCGACTTCGAGCGGTTTATGCGCGGGCTGTACAAGGGCGATGGCGAGAAGGGGCGGTAGGATGTGGCTCCCTGCTCGCGGAAGCCCGAAATCTCTCACTGGATAGCAATCAGTGAGGTTTGGCTCAGCACCCCATCGGCAGCGATATCCAGGGTTACTACTGCAGCGCCCGTGGACGCCTGTTCCGGAATCACTACATTAATCTGGTACAGACCCATAAAGCCGGGAGCGTAGCCACTGAACAGCACCTGAGCGGGTACGCCGCCAACACGGACGACGGGCTGAAGGAGCGTCACCGCGGGAGGGTTGCCTGGCCCCAACTGGCCAGTTTGTAGCGCGGGGACGGTCGTTCCCATGCCGGTAAGGAAAATGGACACCGCGTCGCGTCGCGAGACGCGATTGGTCGGTCCAACGACGGAGTAGTCGGTCTTAAGCACCGCCGCATAACGGGCGCTGCTGCCCTGTGGGACGTATTCGAAGATTCCCGGCTGTGCACGGGAGACAGCGACGTTATCCAGAAAAGAGGTAGACCCGTTGTTGTTTATCTCCACACGCGCAAGGGAGGGCGCGGTCAGTTCAAACGGGACCTGGAAGTTTATCTGTTCCTGGCCGCCGACATTCGCGACGGCAAGCAACGGCGCGCGCCGCCCTTGAATTGTTACCGTAACCCCTTTGTACACGCTTGCTCCGCCTGGCAACTCGATCCCGGTTACCGGCGAAAGGTTCTTGCCAAAGGCCGTGGCGAGACCGCCGGGCACGATCCCCGGCAGAAAACTGGCCGCGTTCACTGTACTGGCAACGATTGGCAATGGCACCGCAACGCGAAGCGTAACTGCGATTGTCAGCGAAGCGACTCCGGCCGCACTCGATATGGTGATGGTCCCGCTGAACGTGCCTGAGGACAGCCCCGCTGGGTTCACTGAAACTGATATTGACGAAGGCGCGGTGCCGGACGCAGGGGAAACCAACAGCCAGCCGACGTTGGACGAGGCATTCCATAGAAGCGAACCACCGCCAGCGTTCGTGATCTGAACCACCTGTGGAGGCGGGACACTCCCACCGAGGGTGTACGAGAAGTCTAACTGTGACTTCGAGGCAGCAATGACTGGCGGGGGGGAGCCCACCATGACCGTGAAGGCACCGGTGCCGGCAAAGAGTTCGCCGAATGAGGAACTGCTGACATCGGCCCGAAGCGTATATACCCCTGCGGTCGTGGGGGCAGTCGCACTCCAGGAGCGGCTCGCGCTTGCGTTCGGGGCCAGCGTGCCATAGCTCTGGACGGAACCGCTGGAGCCTCCCAGCCAGTTAAGCGCGCCCGCCACTCCAAAGGCCGTAAGATCGCCGGTGTTACCGCCAGTGCAGGAAATCGTGAAAATGGCGCCAGGCGAGACCTGCGGAGCACCGGTACAAGTCACCGAAAGATTCGGCCCGGTTGCAGCGGCGAAACCTGCGTCCGAGAATGCCAGGCCGAAAGGTTCAGCCGATCTGCAAGGAGAGACCCGGTGATCCACTTTGACCACGACCGGCCCAGTCAGCGTGGCATACGCTTTCTCGACGTTGTCGATCGAGGACAGCGATGATGCTGCCAGAGCATTTGTTGCGCCGTCGTAGATTCTCAAATTAAGGTCGGAAAGGCAGGACGATGCCGAATCCGCGGTCCCCAAAACCTTGCGGTTCCAAGTGAGCGTCGAATAAAAAACCCCAGACGCCACCCCTTTGAAAAGCCGGCAGGAACCGAACGCGACCGAGGAACCGAGCACGTTGCTACGCTGGGGAAAGGCCCGGACCAGGTTCGCGTAGCCCCAGCCCTGGTCCTTGACCCAGTTCAGCGTGTCGGTGGTATTGAGCAATAGCGCTTTGATCGCGAGCGAATCCTGGACGCCAGAGGCACGAACCAGCGCGGCCGCTCCTGCCATATGCGGCGCAGCCATACTCGTTCCAGGCATGGGTACGAAACCGTCCGAGGCAAAGCTTGCAGAGTAAATCCCTTCGATGGGGTTGCCGAAAAAGCTGTCGCGAAGTCCACCCGGCGCGGCGATATCCGGTTTCTTACGGTCATCAGTGGTGGGACCGCGGCTGCTAAAATACGGGACCTCATCGTCCGTCCGATCCACGGTTCCCATCGTATTCATGGCCGCCACGGTGATGATGTTGTAAGCAATGCCAGGCGTGCCCACCACTCGGGAGGCGCTGAAGAGACCTAGGAACGACCATCCGTCGTTCCCCGCCGACACCGTTATCGTCAATCCGTAAGTATCGGCGAAGTAGTCGAATTTTCTAGCGGCGAAATCATCTCCCTCCTTTGTCTCCCAGCTATAGCTGTAGTTGAGTATTTTTGCGGCCGGCGCCTGCTGCAAAACCCAATCGATAGCGGCAAAGACATCGTCATTAGACGCGCTGCCAGAGCCTTTGCAGTTTTTGTATCCGATCTTGAGGTTGTAAAGTGTATCCACTCCCTTCGCCACGCCCTGGTAAGCCACCCAGCCAGGCGCTCCCTGACTCGCGATGATGCCCGCGACGTGGGTTCCATGCCCCTGTTTGTCTTCTGCGGTTGACGCATCGTCCGCGAAGCAGGTGTCGCGTCGGCCGGCGTCAAGGAAAACCTTGCTCACGATCCGCCGGCCGGAGAACGCCGGATGGCTGGTTTTGACGCCTGTGTCGAGCACCGCGACTGATTGTCCCGCCCCTGTGTATCCGGCATTCCAAAAGGAGGCCGCGCCAAGCGCGGGAACGCTGACGGCCAACTGCGCGAAGTGCGTCTCCACGGGCGCCACTTCCAAGATCGACGGTTCGGCCTCAAGCGCGGCAAGCGCCGATCCAGGCACTTCCGCGGCAAGCATGTTAACAGCTGAATAGCGATGGATGTTTATGGCGCCAAGTTGGAGAAGAAGCTGCTCCAGCGCATCCTGCTCCGGACCTATCTCCGCCGCGATCTCTTTGAATGCTCTTTGCCGAACGTCGAGCAGAGCTGCCTCGACTCTTTCCCTTGCCTTGTCCAACTCCACCCGTGGCAGAAACGAAAGCCCAGCGAGGCGTCGATACTCGTCTTCGGCGATCCGAAGTTCCAGGTTGCCGGCGCCTTCGACGCGCTCCAGGACTTCGGCATGAGGCTGGTGTCGCAGCAGAATGAACACCGGAAGCAGTTGCGCCCCGTCTGCGATGGCGGCGCGGAGTTTGGGGCTGATCTTGGGGGTGGACGAGATCTGTAGAGCCGCCGCCCTCTCAATGGGACTTTCGGGGACCTGAACGGCTGCGGAATTCGGGTCGGCTACGTCCTCCAATCTCCTCTGTTGTGCCTCGGTGGCGGCGCTGCCGCCAAACAAGAGCACCCAGCTCAACACGAAAGCGCACGCGACCCTCATCGCGGAATCAGCATACACCCAAAAGGCGTTGAGTACCCGTGGCAGCAGTGCAGAGCCCCGTCAGGGGCGGCATGAATCAGAAAGCGGCAGCGGCTGGAGTCGATTCATGCCGCCCGCTTCGCGGGCTCCATGGCTTTGACTCCTCTCCCCGGGCTTGCGCCCGGGGCTACTGCATGCCGCCCCCTCCG
>Ga0315280_10010077_pt1 | contig 11927 bp, 10 predicted proteins | sample YL17G06_40_MG_FD_203697 | JGI IMG/M metagenome (GOLD analysis project Ga0315280, IMG submission 203697) | Sediment microbial communities from Yellowstone Lake, YNP, Wyoming, USA - YL17G06_40 | ecosystem: Environmental > Aquatic > Freshwater > Lake > Sediment | place: USA: Wyoming | collected... | reverse complement strand
AATCTCATCCAGCGCCTCCCAGGGCGGCATCCCCTTACGATAGGGACGGTCGGTCGTCATGGCATCAAAGGCATCCACCACGGCAACAATCCGGGCACCCAACGGAATCTTGCTCAGCTCTTTCTCCCGCTCCTCAATGGCGCTTGTAAAAAACTTATGGTGGGCAACAACAATCGGGACAACCTCTTTGAGCACTGACCCTACGGAGGAAAGAAGACTTGCCCCTGTGGCCGAGTGGGTATCAATCAACGCCCGCTCTTCCAAAGTCAGTTCTGCCGCTTTGCGAAGGATTTCACCGCTGATTTCAATCTTCCCGATATCGTGCAGCAACCCTCCCACCCGGATATTTTCCACCTGGCCCCGGGGTAATCCCATGGCAATAGCAATTTCCATGGCCAATTCTGAAACCCTGACAGAGTGACCTTTCGTGTAGCGATCGGTCGATTCGAGATATTTTGAAAGGATTTCCAATATACCGATATAGGCGTTTTTTAAGTCCTGCAGACGGCGTTCGTTCTGTTCGTATAATGAGCCCACGGCAATGCTCGCCAGGATGAGAAACCCACCCCAGGAGGAAAGCTGGGCCAGGCGGTGAAAGAAATCCTGCCCTCCGAAGAACGCTTGGGGGAAAAGCAAAGTGCAGATCACCAATGTCAGAATGGAGAAGATCGCAGTTAGAAGCCCCGTGAGCCTCCCCAAGAAGTAACCCGCTGAGAGCACGGGGAGGTAATAAAAGTTAAGGACAATGGACTTTTCTTCGATGAAGTATGTCCCGACGAAGGCAGCCACAAGGATGACCCCCACCAGAATCTTCTCAAATTGCTGGACAACAAATTGCTTGAAATGTTCCATGATTTTTCCCTTTATACCATTGCTAAGTTGTCAACTAAAAAATGAAGTTAAGTCTGAGCACTTGTTTAAAGCCTCCTGAGCCGAGAGGGCCTGGTTTTCTATTGTGCCGTTTTTCTCCAAGCGCCTCTTTGGTGTTGAGAATTTTTTAGCCGCCCTTGCGGTTTGGCTAAGGGGTCCCGTCATCAGGGGCCATAGAGGACTTGCGCCTCCCAGGGAATGTGCCCTGCCGGGCGCACAAATAAAAAACCCCCTTCCCTTTTAAGAAGAGGGGATCTACCTCCATCCCAAAACAGTATATCCCAAAACAATCCCCTATGGATATATGGGTAAGAACATTTATGGGAAGCTTGATTTTGAAAAAATTCTAACAATTTTACGGAAAAGAGTCAAGAAAAATATGAAATCGTAACCGAACGGCAGCTCAAATCTTCTATCCTCATTACAAGTTACCCCCCTCAAGACTGCGTCCTTCTATTCCCAGACCCTGTGATGGCCAACTGCATCCCAGACCGGTTGGCGGATCCTGCTGATTACCAAATCATGGAAGGAGAATTTTATCGAAGAAAACTCAACCTAAAACCATTAGCACCTTTTACCCTCAAAGGGGGAGATATCGTGATTCCCGGAAGGGGTAAATAATCGTGGTTCTTGACAGATAGCCTGATATAGGCTCATAATATTTAAATTATTTTTATAGGAGGTTGCTGAACATGACAAAACTTATAACCGGAGGGACAGGTTTTATCGGTGCTGAATTAGCGCGGATCCTTGTTGGCCGCGGAGAAGATGTTGTCCTGTTTGATATTGCCCCAAACTATGCGCGTATTAAAGGAATTGAAGACAAAATAAGACTGGTACAAGGGAACCTTGCCTATTATTCGGAAGTTTTTAATGTTGTTAAAAATTATAATATCAAAAGCATTTATCACCTGGGGGGTATGTTAAGTGTGCCTTCAAACGCCAATCCATGGGCGTCATTCCAAGCCAACGTCTGCGGTACCCTGCATGTATTTGAGGCTGCCCGGCTTCTCAATGGGGTAGGAGTGGTTTTTGCAAGCACGCTTGGTACCTATGGCCTGGGTACTACATCAAGGATTACTGATGATACTATTCAGCGGCCCACAATCATGTATGGAATTGGCAAGTTGTATTGTGAGCTACTGGGAATGTTTTATAAGAATCGTTTCGGCTTAGATTTTCGTTCGGTCAGGTATCCTGCAATAATTGGGCCGGGGGTCAAAACACCGGGAGTTGCTCAATATAATCCTTGGATGATCGAACACGCGGCGCTTGGCAAACCATACGAGTGTTTCGTTACCGAGGATACCAAATGCCCGGTGATGTATTTTAAGGATGCGGCAATTTGCCTTGATATGCTGTACCAAGCGTCGAAAGAAAGCATTAAAACTGTAAACTATAATGTCGCTGGAGTAAAACCGGTGCAAACTGCCAAGGAACTGGAAATGGCCATTAAAAAATATGTACCTAACTTTCAGGTTACTTATAAACCTGATCCACAGATTATGGAGTTCCATCGGAATTTTATTGTAGAAGTGTATGACGATAGCAGGGCCAGAAAAGAATGGGGGTGGAAATCCAGATATTCCAATTTGGACGTAATCGTAGAAGATTTTATGACAGAGGTTCGTAAGAATCCAGAACGTTACGGAATCTAAAAGACCATATGTTTAGCACATGATTTCGAATCCTCTCCCAAAAGAATCATGGGATTAAAGGGGTTTATTCAGACCTATAAACCCATAATACAAACTCAGAAACATTCCATAAGCAATATACCCATGCGGATATGTCAACTCAAATTAGTAGATATCCCTTCCGTATCTCTTCGTTTTCGATGAGTCCCTTCGTCTCTCCCTCGTAACGGATCATTCCCATGTCGATAATATAAGTCCGGTCAGTTAAGCTGGTGGTAAAAGCTGCATTTTGTTCCGAAAGTAGGACCGTCACACCTTCTTCCTTTAACCTTCTAATTTGTTCTCCCAGCGCTTTTACTAATAAAGGTGATAGACCGGAAGTGGGCTCATCCATGAGTAACAGCTGGGGATTCCCCATCAGAGCTCGGCCAATAGCCAGCATCTGCTGTTCGCCGCCACTGAGATGCTCCCCTCTTTGCTTTCCCAATTCTCGCAATTTAGGAAAGAGTTCAAAGACTCTCTCTATCGTCCATTTATCGGTCCCCAATCGCGTTCTCTCTGCTATTTTCAGGTTGTCAAGAACCGATAAGTCAGGGAAGATTCTCCGGTTATCGGGTACGAATCCGATGCCCAGCCGAGCTATGTAATATGGGACTTTGCCTCTAATCTCTTCGCCCAAGAATTGGATACTTCCAGATTTAGGCGGGGTGACGCCTATAATACTTAACAAGGTGGTCGTCTTGCCTGCTCCATTCCGTCCTAGCAGTCCAACCAGTTCCTCTTTCGCCACATGGAGGGAAAGGCCGAAAATGACATGGCTAGTCCCATAATAGGTGTGGATATTTTTGACTTCCAGAATCATACTTTCTCACCGAGGTAGGCTTTTTGTACCTCTTGGTTCTCCCTCACGGCCTCCGGCTCACCATCAGCAATAACCCGCCCTTGGTGCATTACGATTATCCGGCGGGCGATACCGAATACAACTGCCATCTTATGTTCAATGAATAGGAGGGTCAATCCCTGTTCCTCGTTGATTTTTTTGACTAATTCCATAGTGGAAAAGGTCTCTTCAGCGGACTGTCCAGAGGTCGGTTCATCCAAGAGCAGCAGTTCTGGCTTACAGGCCAAAGCAATGCCTAGCTCGAGCCGCTTTTTATCCGGCTGCGATAGGGCATCGGCTGGAGTTTGGGCCATTGGGGAAAGTCCGACCGCCTCTAATATTTCATTCGTATCTTCCTTCATTATTTTAGGGGCCAATGAAAAAAGGTTCTTGGCCTTTCCTTTAGAGGCAAAAAGAGCAACTTGAATGTTCTGAAAGACGGTAAGTCTAGAAAAGATTTTAGTGACTTGAAAGGCCACACCAATTTTTTTATGGGCAATGGAGTGGGGAGGTAGTTTGGTAATATCTTCTCCTTTAAATATCACCTTCCCTACTTGAGGGGTTAGGAAGCCGGTTATAAGGTTAAACAAGGTAGTCTTGCCCGCCCCATTGGGACCAATTAAGGCGACCAAGTCCCCTCGATCGATTCCGAAACTGACGTTATCAACTGCATAAAGAGCGCCAAAAATCTTGGTTAGTCCCTTAACTTGTAAAATCACCTCAAACTCCACTTGAAAGAGTTTGGCGCCTAACGGCCCATCTCTCCTGGATATAACCCCCTATTCCCCCAGGCAGGAAACGCACGACCAAGGCCAAGACGATCCCGATGACCAAGGCCCAGTAAAGAGTGATCTGGCCGACGAAAAATTGGAAAAAAGTGAGAATCGCTGCCCCAATAATGGGTCCTCCAAAAACATACTGCCCGCCCACTATGGTCATGACAATGGGCTCCCCTCCCTTAACCCACCCTATGTCCGTTGGAGCGACTGTCCAGTTAAAAGTTACGAAGATGCTCCCGGCCAGTCCGGCAAATATCCCGGATATTATAAAAGCCACCCACTGGTAATGTCTCACGTTGATGCCGATAGATTCACTCCTTGGCCGGTTATCCCTGATACATTGAAGAGTATATCCGAAAGGAGAATGGAGAATTCGCCATATCCCTATGGAAGCTAGGGTAACGATGATAAGGGTAAAATAATAGAAACGGGCGCTTGAGGCGATGATGCTCGGGGGGAATACAGACTGAATCCCATCATCTCCCCCGGTGAAGGTATACCATTTAGAGGCGATCGTAAAAAGTAATTCACCGAAGGCTAAGGTAAGAATAGCAAATGACATGGCTACAACTCGGGAACAAAAATATCCAATGATAGAAGCTATTAGGCCCGTTATGGTCAAGCTTATGGGAATAGCCAAAAAATAATGAATACCGGCTTTTTGCATGAGCAAGGCAACGCTGTAAGCCCCAAGGCCGAAATAGGCAGCATGACCGAAGGAGAGAAGGCCCGTATTGCCCAGGAGGATGTTATAACTTAAGGCAAATAAGGAGCCGATTAGAAAGAGGTCTAGTAGGTGAATATAATAATGGGGCAAAAGGTGTGGCAGGATTAAGGCTATAAGGAAACTGGCCAAGACGATCCATCGCTTCCAACTCCTCGCGGCAGATCTCAGGCCCTCCGGAGTATCCTTGTTCATTCCTTTCCCCTTAAGATCTCCCAAAGAGCCCCTGGGGGCGAATGATCAAAATCACGATAACCACCAGAAACATGAAAGCCATGGCCATCTGCGGTAGTACCAAAATGCCGAAGGCATACACCTCGCCAATGATAAATGAGGAAATCAGTGCCCCTAAAAAGCTACCCATGCCGCCGATAATACAAACCACAAATACGGGCACAATAATTTCAACATCCATGCCCACTCCAATGCTACCCATGGGAGCAGCCAAAAGACCTGCTGCCCCGGCAACAAAGGCGCCTATGCCAAAAACGAGGGCAAATATCCAGGGTAGACGGATCCCTAAAATGCCGACCATCTCTCGATCAAACACCGCAGCCCTAATGATTTTTCCCAATTTGGTCCTGGCCAGTAAGAACCATAGAAGTGCACCAATTAAAAGCGAGACGCCAATGATGAATAGATTGTAAGTCGGCAACATTATTCCAGCTACGGTAAGGCTTCCCTCCAGCCCAGGAGGCCGAGGAAGGGTGTAATATCTCCCCCCCCAGAACATCTTTACCAAGTCAGCGATGATGTACATAAAGGCATAGGTGAACAGAATCTGGTCCGTATGCCCCCGGCGATAGAGCGGCCGAAGCAGAAACTCAAGAATGAACCCAGCGCCAGCCACTACAAGTCCAGCCAGCAGGACGCTCAACCAGAAAGAAAAATGCATATCTCTGAGAGCAGACCAGATGAAATAGCCAAAGAAGGCTCCCAGCATATAGAGCGACCCATGGGCAAGGTTTACTATCGACATAACGCCGAAGATCAAGGCCAAACCCAGGGCTACCATAAACAAAACCAGCCCATAGGTCGCTCCGCTTATGAATTGGTTTATAAATGTAACAAATGTCATATTAAAGTTTTCTCGGACATCTAAGACCGATTATTTTTTAGCTTTCTTACGGAGCTCCATGGTCTCTTCGCAGCTTCGGGCAATAGGCATTGTATCGACGGCCTCAGCCGGTTTAAAGATTACGAAGCCATATTTCGGGTCAAAGACCAGTGGACCAATGTATTCAGGTGAGTTGGAGAGGTTGTCGCATTCGCGGAATTTGATGATTCCCCTGAGGGTTGGGACTGAGGCGCCTTTCATGGCCTTGACCCAAGCAGGCCCATCGGTGCTTTTTGCTTTCTCAGCTCCATACTTAATGGCGTAAACCGTATCATAGGTCGTAACGGAAGTGTCTCCTGGGAACCTTCCAATCTTCTCCTTGTATTCCTTGACAAAGCTCTTCATCTCTGGGGTATCGATAGAGACTGCCGGGGCTCGGGCGAATCCCCAGGTACCTTCTGGAGCCTCCTTTCCCAAAGCCACCTGGCAGCTTGCCTCGGCAAAACAAAAGACCAACATCTTTTCAAAAAGCCCGTAGGGTTTTGCCTGTTTCACAAAGTTGATCCAATCCCCTCCATATAAAACCGAATACAACAGGTCTGGTTTCTTGGCAATAATAGCAGTGATATAAGGAGTGAAATCTTTTTCGCCGAGCTTCGGCCAGAAGTTCTCAAGCACCTTAACCTCAGGGCGCATCTTTTTAAACGGCTCCGTAAATCCTTCAACCTCCTGCCGACCCCATACATAGTCGGGAGCTACGGTGGCTAATGTCTTTACTTTTTTAAACTTAGAGCAGCCGACCGCAGCGCCATAGGATTCACCGGCTGTGGAAACGCTCAATTGCCAGAAGTAATCATGGCCTCTTTCTTCGTGCAGCGATACTGAGCCACCTATACAGTCAATTAGGGGGACTTTAAATGTTCGACATATATCCGAGATTGCCAGTCGAATGCCACTACTTATCGGGCCCATCATGAAATTTACCTTTTTGTCCAGAATCAACTCCCGGGCATGGGAGACCCCCAAGTCTGTCTTAAGGGCGCTATCTCGGACAAGAAGCTCCACCTTTCTGCCTAAAATGCCGCCCTCTGCGTTCAGGCGATCTACCGCTAGCTTCGCCCCATCTGCGGAATCTTTGGCATTCACATAGGCTGCGCCGGTGAGATCGGTAATGAGGCCAATCTTAACGGGTTCCGGGTTAGCTGCGTGAGAATGGGGTAGAATTATGAACCAAAATGCCAAAATTACTACCCCCAACAACAAAACCTTACATCGAAGAAGCTGTTTCATGGCATCCTCCTTTCTTAGAATGGTATCGGTTATTTTTGGATAGCAGACTAACCTCATATTGTCAAGCCATTTTTTGACCTTGCCCCTATTTTTTTTATCTATTTCTTATCTGGGCCCGGTCGCAGTGTCCCGGAGCGAAAAAGAAGGCTACTGGGCATCGATGGCCAAGGTGGAATGCAATAAAAGGTTGGCCCCTTTCTCGATGTCCCTCCAAGAGGATCGTTCTTCCCGGCAGTGGCTTCTGCCCTTGAGGCTGGGGACGAAGATCATCCCGCCTTTCGTCCTTTGGGCCATGTAGAGCGCGTCATGTCCCGCCCCACTCATGAGCATCCGATAGGGCCACTGGAAAGATTTGCATACCTGGGCAATTGTGTCAACGACTTCTTTGGAAAACAAGAAGGGAGAAGACTTGAAGATCTCCTCGAATGAGGCTTTCACTCCTTCCTGAAGGGCAATGGTTTTGATGCCAGACTTGACCATCCCAATCGCTCGCTCGGTCCTTTTCTCATAACGATCTCGCAGGTCGACCGTAAACGTCACCCTTCCGGGGATGACGTTCACCACGTTCGGCTGGACTTGCATGAAACCCACGGTGGTGACCATCTCTCCTTTCATTCGCCTGGGGATTCCCCTGACCATTTCAACAGCCCTGGCCGCGGCTACCAGGGCATCGCGACGCATAGACATGGGTGTTGGCCCGGCATGGTCGCTTTCTCCTTCCAGTGTTACGCGGAGCCATCGCAGGCCAACAATTCCCTGCACGATTCCGATGGGAACCTTCTCTGCTTCCAGGACGGGGCCCTGTTCGATATGAAATTCCAGGTAGGCATGGAGCGGCCTGGGACGGCAGGGCACAGAACCGCGGTAGCCGATCCGTTTCAGCTCTTGCCCGAAGATCAAGCCATTCACGTCATTTCGGGAATAGGCCCATTCTAAGGGAAAGATGCCGGCCATCACGCCGCTGGCCAGCATGGGGGGCTGGAAGCGGGCTCCTTCCTCATTGGTAAAAGCAGCCAGCTCGATGGGATGTTTGGTCGAGACGGCTTCATCGTTCAGGGTGCGGACCACTTCCAGCCCGGCCATGACCCCCAGGGCCCCGTCGAATTTTCCCCCGTTTCGGACCGTGTCGATATGGGAACCGACCAGCAGGGGGGGGAGATCTTTTCTCGAACCGCTTCTGCGGCCGAAAATGTTTCCCATCTGATCGACGTTCACTTTCAGGCCAGATTCTTCCATCCAGCCTACCAGAAGGTCTCTGGCCTGCTTATCTTCGTCGCTCAGGGCTAAGCGAGAGATTCCACCTCCGGGCACGGCTCCGATTTGCGCCAGCCTTAGAAGACTCTTCTTCAGGCGTCGGATGTCAATCTTCATTCTCCCTTCCCCTTCTTCGCTTGGTTCGATTGAGGGCCATTGCCCTATTTCCCCAGGTACCGCTCCAATGATTTATCAGTGATCCCCCCTCTCATGAAGTCACCATTCACGATCGTTGTGGGGGTGGCGATCACTTGAATTTTTTTCCCAACGGCCACATCCTCTTCCACCCTCTTCTTCCCCTTACCCGCCTCAAGAGCAGTCTGAAAGGCCTTCACATCGTAACCCTTCTCTTTTAGGATTTGCTCAACTTTCTGCTTCACTCCCTCCTTTTCCAGTTTGGCAAAGGTTTGCCCTTCATTGGAGAACAAGAAGTCGTGGACGGTCCAGAAGGCCTCGGGGCTCACCTCTTGCGCGGCCGCAGCCATCTCGGAAAGTTCGAAAGGTTTCCCTTGAAGCTGGAAGGGGAAGTGCTTAAATACATATTTCAGATCCTTGGGATATTTTTCCAATAATTCTTTTATCTTCACCGAGGAACTTAAACAGTAGGAGCACTGAAAATTGGAAAATTCCACAATCGTCACTTTGGCATCGCCAGGACCCTTAAATGGAGATTTTTCCACTTCCAGTTGTCCCATATCAATCTTCCGGGGTTTCGGTTCTCCTGCTTCTTTTCGGGTCACATTTTCACCCTTGATGAAGAGGCTTCCGATAATTACCTTCTCCCCTCCCTCAGCTACATAGACCACCATGGGAGTTTCTCTATTGGGGAAAACGATGAGTAATTTCACCGAATAAAAACCCGGGATCGGACTTTCCTTCCTTTCTAAAAATTTAACTCCTATCTCTTTGGGGAAACGCATCTGAGCCCTGACAGTTTCAATGGCCACTTGGCCGATCTTATCCTCCTGGGTAAAACCCTGGTTGGTTAGAAAGAAGAGTAGAAATACCAAACCCGTTAATCCCAAAAACTTCTTTGGTAACATCCTATTTCTCCTTCCCCCCACCCCACAAAAGAGGGAAACATCCCCTTCCTATTCTAACACAATCCCCTACCCGCCTTTTAGCTTCTCTCCACGAATTCTACGATGTTCCCATCTGGGTCCTTAACCATGGCGATGCGCACCCCGGGGCGAATTTCTTTTTCCGGCAAAGCAAACTCTATCCCTTTACTTTGGAGTTCCCTGCAGAGTTCAGAAAGATTTTCAATGACGAAGGTAACGTAACGGAAACCCAGTTGCTTTTCTAAGCCGATGGCTCCCTTGGGGGGTGGGCTGTGGGGTTCGATTAATTTGAAATCGCTACTGCCGAAGCGTAGACGGTACATTTTTCCGAACCACACAGGCGTTTCCCCCACAAACTCCAGTCCCAGGAGGTTCTGATAAAAGTTGAGGCTGGCTTTGATATCGCCAACTAAAATACCGAGGTCCAAGGAATTCTTCGCCGGCTTCATCATCTCTGTATACTCCTTTCTGCATGCCCCCTTTGAGGGTTTAGGTTATGGGTTGATGGTTAAGATTTGAGGCGCCATCGGGGCCCCTGGGGGGTATCCTCAACGATGACCCCCGCCTGCAACAACCTGTCTCGAATGACATCTGCCATGTTCCACTGCTTCGCTGACCGGAGCTTTTCCCGAATTTCGAGAAGAATTTCCAACAGAGGGGACAAGATGGAATGAATGTCCTTCGGAGACCCTTCGAAGCAAAGGCCAAGCTGAACGATCATCCCCCGGAGCACTTCCCGGGCTTGAGAGATCAGATCCTCATCTTCAAATTCTCGGCAGGCTTTCCAGATCATCTTGTCCAGGCCCACGAGAACATCGACCAATGCGGCCCCATTACGATCCTTCAGAAAATTATCGAAAGATTCTTTTAAGGATTTCACCCGCTCCCGGAAGGATGCCCCGGCGGGCTGAGCTGCAGGGGGTGGCGAAAGAAGCGGTGGCATTCCCTCGGGTTGGGGAATTGAAAATTTTTTAAGTTCCTCCAAAGGAACATCCTGTCCATTCCTGAAAGTCTTTTCCGCCCCCCGGTAGCGCAAGGTGACTTCTCCAATGCCCCTGATCAAAGCTTGCCCGGCTTCAAGGTCCAGAATGCAGGCTGTATGCTCATCTATGCCGAGGATCGGGATCTCTGGGGGAAGCAAAGCTTCAAGCTGGCTCAGACGGGGTTCTCCCATGTAGCAGAAACGCGTGTCGTGGGTTCCTCCTTCGGCATTGTTCCAGTGGGGGATCAGCACCACGTTGAGGCCGAACATTCCCAGCAAATCCAGCCCCTCCACCCAGTGCAACTCATCCCCCACCTTATAAATTTCGTAAACCGGGAGAGTAAAAAGGCCGAGGGTCAGGGCAGCGGCGCTGGCTGCGACGAAGCAGGCGCCGCTTTGGATCCTCTCAAAGAGGATCTGCGGGATGGGGGTCCCGATCCAGTTTTTCAGGGCATAAGTCGGGCTCCCCGGCCCGACGAAAATGTAGTCGGCCTGACGAAGGGTGCGAAAGGCTTTCTCTGCTTCATAGGGGGAAATGTCCTTGGAGGTTTTGAAGGAGACTTGAAGCATAGGTTGGCTGAAACGTTTTTGAAAATACTCTTGCGCTTTCTCGAAGAGCTGATCGGCATTCATCTGGAAGCCTGCCGGGGTATCTAAAAAGACCACCCGGACAGGCGGGGGGAGCCTATCGAGAAGAAACCGGTGCACCCGAACCATGGAATCGGTCATTTCTCCAGATCCCATGATGGCAATCATGCCCCTCCCTCTGGACATTCCTTCCCCTCCTTTACTTAATTTACAGACAGGAGGTGGCAAAAGCAAGAATGAAATGGGCGGTTGGCACCCTCTGACTGCTGAAAGCTATCGCCTTTTTTGCGATCAGGATAAGTGGGATAAGCGCTTTTCAAGTTTCCCTTTTTCCCCTGCCCAGGTTCTACGGTCTTCATCTGAAGACCTAATTTTGTAGGCATACGCCAAAAAACCGGAATCACACTAACGCTTGAATACTATTATATTTTTTGAAAATCGTTTACCTCCCACTGGTGCACCCGGGCGCGGCTGAACCCCCCCGGCTTGCTCATCCTCGGGAAAAACCAGCAACCAAGAGTTCGGCATTCTCCCAACCACCAGGCCCCGCCTGTTTGGCGCCTTCCAGAGCCTCTTAGTCCACGGGTTGTTCCACGGGTGCTCCAGCGGCGGATCGATCCGCCTCCCGGCCTCGTGCTGCGGGCTCTTCAGTCCCATGCCCACCCCGGGTGAAGAATTAAATTCCTCCTTGACATTTTTCAACATTTCTGTTATAAAACGCAAATCATAAAAATATTTATTTTTGACCCATTTTTAAAACACTGGCTGAGAAGAAAGGGAAATTCTGTGTTGGGTCCCAATAGAA
>Ga0315280_10010074_pt1 | contig 11929 bp, 10 predicted proteins | sample YL17G06_40_MG_FD_203697 | JGI IMG/M metagenome (GOLD analysis project Ga0315280, IMG submission 203697) | Sediment microbial communities from Yellowstone Lake, YNP, Wyoming, USA - YL17G06_40 | ecosystem: Environmental > Aquatic > Freshwater > Lake > Sediment | place: USA: Wyoming | collected... | reverse complement strand
TATAGAGAACTATACGGCAGAGATGAAAACGATAAGCTCCTGCATTCATCTATACGTTCCATACCATCCACTGTTGAACTCGTATGACTCTTACGGTGGTCGAAATGGAATTGGACATAAACATGTTGGGAAACATACTTACCGGAATAGCTTCAGTAGTTGCTCTGATAATCTCAATATACACATACAAACTAGCAAAGAGAGAGCAGAGGTACGCTGACCTAGACAGTTTGTATTTGGAAGCACTGAAGATAGGTTTAGAGCATCCCAAACTCAGAAACCCCAAATATACGCACAACTACAAAAAGAGCTTCAAAAATGAAGACGATCTTTCAAGATATGAGTGTTATGCATACATTGTTTGGAATATTTGTGAGACGATTTATGACAGGAGAGATACCGCTTTGTTCGAGACTTGGAAGCCAGTTGTGGTGGCCGAGAATAAATTGCATAGACGATGGTTTGAAAACCCTGAAAATTATCATAAATTCAAAGAGAGATTCAGAAAGTACGTGACCGAGAATTTCCCTGAAGAATATGTATGTGAGAAGAACTCGCAAAAAGTTTAAGCTCGCACGAGTTATCCAGAACGGATTCTTGTGACGTTGCTGAATAGGCCGATAGGACTTGAACTCCTCATAGTGTGGAAAAATCGCCCATAAACCCCTTCGTTTTTTGTCTTTTGCAGAGGAATCAGTTTTTCTCTTTAACCAAACCAACTTTGCATTAAAGCTGAGTAGTCGGACTCGAATCGTCTTCCAGTACGCGCTTAGCCCAGACCAGTAGATTATAAAAGGCAACACTGATAGCCTTACATTGGTATCTTGTACTTGGAAAAAAAAGGCGTTCTTGAGTCGGTCGTCCTAATAGCCTTTTCTTTTTTGGATACTGTTAGCTTAAGGGACATGAAGTAATTAGTTTATAACATTCCAAAATGGAGGCGACTCCTGCAAACCCCCTCTTTTTTCTAGGCAATCACAGAACATCTTAATCTTGCTACTTTTAACCAGAAAGTGCATGGACGTTATGTGAAGGTTCCAATATCTTCACTCCACACGTTTGGATTATCTTTTATGAATCTTTCCAGCATCTTCCTACATTCGCCATTGTCCAAATCAACAACTTCTATTCCACACGATTCTAAGAATGTTCGTGCTCCCTCATAGTTGCGTGATTCGCCTACTATGACTTTCTTTATGCCAAACTGAACAATCGCACCAGCACACATGCAACAAGGCATTAGAGTCGAATATAGAGTGGTTCCTTTGAAATTGGCTATTCTGCCCGCATTCCTCAAGCACTCAATCTCGGCATGAGCGATAGGGTTTCCATCCTGCACTCTTCTATTGTGTCCAGTCCCGAGTAAACTGTTGTCTCTTACAAGTACTGCTCCTATTGGGATGCCCCCTTCACCTAATCCTTTCTGCGCTTCATCTATCGCCATTCGCATGAACTTGTCAATATGGTGCTTGGGTAACCTCGATGGCGCATGTCTTCCAAACCAGTCTTGACTAGAACCCGTAACATCAATTAATGCCATTGCCGAGAAGAAAATTGGTAGAAATCCCATAGAGTAAATGCTCGTTGGACCAAACCAAGCCTCGTAGCCCAACACACTACTGAGAACTGGAAAAATAGACAGAATGACCGAGGGGATATTCAATTTTAGCCATAGAGTCTCGGTCTTTGGTCTAGTTCCCTTATTGATACCTTCGAACATTATAATCCCCCAACTTATGTCTACCACTAGAAGAAGGATTAGGATGCTGAAGAAAATAGGCATCCCTCTTGAGGAGGGTTCCGCCATGAAAGTCAGTATCATTGACTCAAACATAATAATTGAAACATCCAGTAACCACGTATATACTGAACAAGTCGGATGTCTTTCCAAACTTCTTATGTGAGCAATATTACCTGGTATGAAGCGGATCCATATGGTAAGAAATATTATAAAGTAAGCGGTTGCCTGCATTAGAGTTGGAGAGTTAGTGTTACTTACTATTTCTTGATATTTTATAATTGCTTCCGTGAGTGCGATACTTGCTATTACTGATGTAAGAAGTAGAGAAATTGTTTCTCTGGGTGGTTCTCTAACTTCTGACATAGCATATCCCAGAATGTGTTTGTTTCCTCTTTAGTTTAGCTTTTGCATTAATAGCACTTTGCATTGCGGATACGTTTGCGATGCCCTTTTCGCAGAAGCAATAGCATTACCATAGAGTCTGGAAGTGAAAGGGAATGTTTGAAGCAAGAATCTCACAACAAAGCCTTTCTCACTTTCGGTTTTCGTTCTTAACTCTTGCTTCAATTTTAGAGCCGTTTCCACGTGATTAAACCTCATATGTTTAGAGCTTGAAAGCAGGTTCTTAAGCACAAAGATTTCATTACTGATCGAAGAAATATCTTGATCAAGACAGAACAAGGCAAGAGAAAATGAATGAGGTCATATGATTTCATGCACCATTTCGCGACTTGTTGTTTCTAGGTTCTCGGTTGCATTTCTACCAGAAGGTTCAGACCTTTTGTTCGTGCGAACTCCTCTAGCCCTAAAAAGAGGGCTTTCTGTCTATATAACTCTAAGGCTGTAAACTGTAGGTGAAACCAGAACCTAGGATCCCCATCGCCAGGCGGATAAGATGAGAGTATTTCCTAGAGAAGAATCGTATCTAGGCTGGATTAACACTTTGGTGGAGATGTCTCCCCACAACCCCCTTTTTCTATTCCTTTTGGTTATAAAAGTGTGCCATTAACCTAATTTTTAGTAAGAGTGTCGGGAATAGGGGCACGCGCTCTATTGTAGAACCTTTTTGATTTCAGTGCGGAGCATATTCTTTCTTGTTTGGAAAAAGTCATCAAAATCTTTGAAATCGAGACTGGTTGTCTCAGGTATATAGTTGTCCTTCTTGAACTTCGCTATGTCAGCGACATTCGGATGCCCATTTATGTCTTGACCGTATAACCAGTCTTTAAAGGGGGTTTTGTTTTTGCTCTCATTTTCCTTTCCTTCCATAAGCTGCAAGTTAGGTAGTTGATCCTTCTTTTGCTGCCAGTCTTCCCATTTTTCTTTAGGAATACCTTTTTTGGCAAGCTGATTATCAGTAAACACGTATTCTGGATGAATATGATCTTGGTGGAATTTAACCTGTCCGAATTTTAGGCTAGGGTATAGCAAAGACAAGACCATAAAAGTGTAGGCTCCTTTCGAATCTTCCAATGTCTCTTCTATGTCATCATCTGCAATCTTCAACGATCTGTTAGCTGGAAGAGTGACATCGAATAACTGACTCAGCAAGAAGTCAGATTGCTTTAGCATGTACCCGCCTGACTTCTCTGGTTCTTCCTTTCTCAAAGACTCTCGAATGCTCGACAGTACTCTGTCTCCTTGACCACCATAAGTTCCCTTAAGCAATGAATGGATAAGGTATTTTCTTAATTCGGATCTAGCCGTAGGAGCAGAGCTTCCATTTTTCATAAAATAGTATGCAATAGGAATTATGGCATTTTGAGAGGTTAGATTCTCTTCATTAAATCCAAACTCTGTTAATAGGTCTACAGTTGCATTTATGGCAGATTTTATTCTTGCCCATTCGTTCTTTATCTTGTAGATATTCTCTTTTTTGAAACTATTCACTTTGAAGAGTACAGGACAATCAGTCAGCACCAAACAAGAACGCATTATAAAGTCATTGTCAAAATTGAATCTATCTCCCTTCTCGTTTATTTGCCTCAAGAACGCTTCTATTTCTTTTCTACCTTCTTCCCAGTTGGCAACTATAGTTGAAAACAGTAAATCAGACTTTGTTAATGGTGTCCCCCCACTATTGACCCTAATAAATATGTCTAGGATAAAGTCTAGCTCCGGTTCTGTCACCCTGAAATAGTTGATCAATTTCTCCAGAACCAGTCTCTGATGTAGAGTTCTCAATGTCTTCTTTACCTGTGCCCTTCGTTCTTTGATCACGTCTTTTACTTCATCACTCACATCGTTTGAAGCTAAGAGATTATCATAGTAAGAATCTATCTCGGGATCATCACCCCATGTCAGTGCATCTTTCACAAGGAACCAGAGATGCTCTTTGTCTGAATGATTCGCCTCTGCTTTCGTCAAAAACTTGAACTCATAGATAAAATCCTCATCTTCTCTCTCGACAGGTTCCCTCAGAATATTTAGATAGAACCATCTTTCGGGATAGGCATCGGGGCTGTCTTTTCGAGCATGAGGTCTCCTGTACGCATAAGAGAATTGTAGTGGAATATACATCGAGCTGAGACGTTGTTGGCCATCCAATATACCAATTATCTCATCCTTCAGTTCTGGCTTTGGAGCAATTTCGTTCTCATACTTGTCTCTTTCATGATAACCGTCAAGAAACTTGTAGAAAGTGTATTCATTCTTCTTATCTCCTTTCACGAACCAAAAAAGAAACGTGCCGATAGGATAACGACGCATTATGGAGTCAAACAAGCTTTCTATTTTTTCATGTTCCCAAACTAGCTTTCTTTGAATTGCAGGGAGATATATGCTGTTGCTTCCAATCATTTCAATTATTTCTTTTATACTCTTGCTTTCGTACGTCATCCTTCTTTCCTTCTCCAAGCTAACTTGCGGATTATATAATGACTTTGGGATTAGACATTATTTGACGTATTTGCAGCTTTTGTTCTTATCACTTTCGGCATTTTCCACTTGTCGGTTCTTTGGAGTGTTGTGTGCATAACTGTTTCTCCAATGCCGCTTCTGTAGCGATAATCATATCTTTTATGACCATGTCATCTTACCTCAAATCTTACTAGTTTTAATATTTAGGTTAGCTTAATAAAAGATGAAATGTCAACAAAAGAGAAACTTCCTAGAAAAGTTTCGCTGGAGAGTTTAAAGAATTCAGAGCAATATATCAAAGATGCTAAGATTTTGGCTAAGAAGCGAAGCTATGGCCATGCGTTTGCTCTTGCCGTCTTCGCTGAAGAGGAACTGGCAAAAGCTGTAATGTATCACTTATGCACAGAGGGGATATTTGGCATCAATGGAAAATGGCGTAAAGATTCCCTTCGTCATGATAAAAAGCAAATATTTGCTTCTTGGTTGGCCTTCTTGTATGAACTTAGCTTGATGGCTGAGGAAGCTGCCGGATTTGCCCAAAGAAAAGGAAAAAAGGAGCCTCAGAAGATCAAGCAGCTTTACGAGAGCAAGATGGATGAACTAATTCGAAGAGAGCAAAGAGCTTTTGACCGAGAAAAGGGCGACGTCTACAAACATCTCAAACCATTTGAGAAACTTCAAAAGAGAAGGGAGGAAGCCATGTACGTGGGAATTAATCTGAAAGACAGAAAAGTAACCTCACCTAGTGATTTTAAGAAGTCTGAAACAAGAGAGTATATTTCTGATGTTGAAGAGAGAATTGAAGTGCTGAAAGACGAAATCACTAGGAAAATGAAACCGCAAGAAAAGCAAGCTGCAATAACCAACATTAAAGAGAGATTGGAACGTTGCACTAATGAAGAAAGAAGGAAACTTTTGGAATGGTATGGTTTAGTAAGGTTTGGGGAAATGGACAGGATGTATCGAAAATTGAAGCAAGGGAGCAATGAATTATGAATGACAAGCAAGCATCCTCTCAAGATAGGTTTGAAAATGGATATTTCTGGCAACTGTACAGGGATCTGGAAAGTCAGTTCCAGAATTTCCTTGAGTATGTTCCATATTTTGAAGGTAATGAGAAAGTCTACTCTTTCAGACTGCTCAATCTTGTTCTATGCATAGGTGGGCACGTTGATTCTGCCCTGAAAGAAATGGCTAGATACCCAAGATTTGCAGGCAATAAGGAATGCATGAGAATTTATGAACTAATCAAGTCTGGAAAAACGGTTCCAATATCGCTTCTTCTGCAGGTATTTGACAGAGAATATCGAATATGCAATGCGAAAGTAATATTCAAGAGACTACCTGAAGGAGAGCAACTTCAGCCTTTCCAGCCTTGTAATTCAAGAACCCTGTCTCCTAAGTGGTGGAAGGTCTACAACGCATTGAAGCACGACGTTGCCATCAGCATAAAGAGTGCTAATCTTCAAAACACTCTGAACGCATTGGCTGGAGCATTCTTGCTCAATGTACGACATAAGCCAGCTGCTTTGATGCTCTACGATATAGGTTTCCTTAGAATATCTTGGCCAGAGAAGTTACGTGGCAAGCCAGCTCGTGAAGAGGTCTTGAGAGAACAGGTTGAGGAAATGCTTGAAAAGAACAGTCCTTTGCTCGTGGAAACTCCTCTCTTTCTCTACCTCTATGGTATGGATTAAGCGCGAGCTAGATACTCCTTTATGAACTAGTTTCTTGTCTGCGCCTGTGCACAAATTTTTTATCTGCTTGTTGCATGATATACTATTGTTGTCTCTTCTTGTGGTGTCTCTTGGGTAGCCAGTTTGCTGAGCCAAGCCTTGTGGTGTTTTGAACCCTTTCCAAGAATTATTGAAGAATGCGGTTAGAAAAATGAAGAAAACTTGCAATTTGAGGGGGGTAGTCGCGGGTGGATGCGGTTGCTAGGCGTCTGGAACTGTTAAAGCTTGAAGGTTTAGGTTTTTCTCAGGTTGAGATTGTGAAGGAATTGAGCCATAAATGTGCGTGTTCTAAACGTACTGTGTACAATGATTTTGAAAGTCGGGAAAGTTGGCAACCTATCGTGCAGAGCGTTGTCGATGCTCGAAGGGTCTTGTTGAAGGTGGTTAATCGTTATGAGCAGATATATCGGCAGGCGAGCGTGCGGCTTTTAACTTTCACTGAGGAGGCGTCTCAGCTTGGAGCGTTAAACACTATGTTGAAGGCCAACGCAATGCTGTGCGAAACTGCGGTTTTGCCAGAATTTTTCAGCCGCTTGAAGGCTTTAGAGGATAAGGCTGCGAAAGGAGTGTTTGTGCCTTGAAATCGTGGCATTTAGACAGGAAAGTGGGTGATTTGTCAGAGAAGCTGAAGCCTGTATCGTCTGATGTTGTCCGGCTTGATTTTGACTCTTTCACTGAGCCTGAGAAACAGCTTTTCAGCAAGATTCGGGAGATTGAACAGGAGTACGGCCTTTCTCCGCCTGCTGACGTTATAGAAGCTAACGCGGAACTTATTTTCAAAGCGAGGGAGATCATCGCTTGGCGTGTCATAGAATTGTTCATGTTTGTTATGAAGGAATTGTTGGGACACGACGAAATCGAGGAGTGGTACTTCAAGCTGCATTTCTTCAATTTCTTTGAAGATTTGAAAGAGTGTCTTGCGAACGTGCGCAAGTGGTCTGAGAAGGACCGGGAAGAGTTTCTAAGTGATATGAAGCGAGACAACATGATAAACAAAGTCTTTCGCATTCCCAGAAGTCTCAACGACCGCAATACTGTGAAAAGCAAGAAAAAGCGGGAAGGGAAAGATGATGGCTGAGCTTGAGGTCAAAGTTCCACCTGCAGAGTTTGTGCCTGTCGAAGCGCTCAAGATTGACAATGAGAACCCTAATCAGTTATCGCCCCGACGATTTGAAGCCTTGAAGAAGAGCATCCAGCGTTACGGCTTTGTTGTGCCCATAATTACGAATAGGGATTTGCTTGTTGCTGATGGCGAGCATCGGCTTAGAGCTGCCAAGGCTCTTGGGATGAAGCAGGTTAGCGTTATTCGGTTGCCTGTTGATGAGGTGGATAGGCGTTTGATTAGGCAGGTGATGAATAAGCTGAGGGGTGAGCATGATCTGTTTATGGATGCTGAGGAGTATTATCGCATTGTTTCTGGGGATAAGCGTGATTTGCTTAAGGCTTTGTTGAATGAGACGGATGTGCGTATTGATAATTTGTTGAAGTTGAGGGAGCCTGCGGTTTACAGTGATGAGGATTTGAAGGCTTTGGCTGAAAGGTTCAATTCGAGAGTGGAGAGCAATAGGCTTGATGCTGCGTTGGAGCGAGAGCATGCTGGGGAGCCTTTAACGCTGAAATGCCATGTTGAGTTCTCTACGAAGGCTGAGGTTACTGAGAGGACTTTGGCTGTTTGTGAAGCTTTCGGCTTAGGCGTGGATGAGACTAAACGTTTTGTGGTTTTCGATAATTTCTCTCTGGAATTCAGAAGAAGTGGTTTGATTTATGTTACTGGCGATTCGGGGGGAGGCAAGACACTACTTCTCAAGGCTTTCAAGGACTATTTTGGAGATGAAGCGATTGAGCTTTCTGATTTGCAGGTTGATCCTGAAGAAACGTTGATAGAAGGTGTGGGCAAGGATGTGAAGGAAGCCATTGAAATTCTGAGCTTGTGCGGTTTGAATGACGCTTTTCTTTTCTTGCGAAGGTTTAAGGAGCTTAGTGATGGGCAGAAATATCGTTACAAGCTCGCAAAACTGGTAAATTGTAAGGAAAAGACTGTATGGCTGGTTGATGAGTTTTGCGCTTCGCTTGATCGTGTCATGGCGCGAGTCGTTGCTTATTTGTTTCAGAAAGTTGCTAGGAAGCTTGGGAAGACGGTTGTTGTGGCTACGACGCATGATGATTTGATCGGTGATTTTCAGCCTGACGTTGTGGTTAGTAAGGGTTTTGAAGGCGATGTTGAAGTTGTTAGAAATGAGATTAAGCCGAAGCCGTGTAGCATCTGCACAGATGTGCGCATAGATAAGGGAAGCATTGAAGATTATGAAAGGCTAAAGCGTTTTCATTACCGAAGCAAGAATGAGAAAGAGCTGGCAAGTCTGAGAATGAAAGATTGCTACAAGCTCCTCTATGGTAATAATTTGATTGGAGTCATTGTGTATTCGCATTCTTACCTTAACCTGAAGCCGAGGAACATGGTTTTTGGTAATAGGTACGTGTTCACCCCTGGCGATCTGCATAAGGCGCGGTTAATTAACGAGGAACTCGCGAGAATAAGCCGCGTGATTATTCACCCCAAGTTCAGAGGAATAGGGCTGGGCGAGTTCTTGGTGAAAGAAACCCTATCTAAAGTTGATGCCAAAGTCGTTGAAGTTTTAGCAGTCATGGCAAGGTACAATCCTTTCTTTGAAAAGGCTGGAATGGCAAGAGTTGATTATCATAGAGGTGAAACAGTTGCAGACAAGAAGATTAAGGCATTCCTAGAAGGACACAGCTTTGATTTCAAGTTAGCCAAATCCAAAGCTTATTGCAGTGACTTTTTCAGTCAGTTGAATGATGAGGATAGGAAAGTTTTGCTTGGCTATCTTTCCGAGTTTGTGAAGCAGCCATTCGTCAAGATCAAGACGGTAACACCTGATCTGATAAGGAAGACCTTCTCTTCGGAAGGGATTTACCTGTATTGGGTAAATACGGGTTTTAACTGAGTTAGAGATTATCTTACATGTGTAGACATTGCTTTTTCAAATCGCACCATTGTTTCGACCATTTTGTCGATTATGTTTGACCATTCTTCTGTGTCCCTCAGTCCTTTTTCCGTGACTCTCTTAGTAATGTAAGAAGCTTTCTTGTCGTCAAGTCTGCTCCATGTAAGTTGATCGCCGAAGTCTTTCTCTATTTGGTCCTTCGTTTTATGAAGGTTGTCAAAGATTTTCTTGTTTTTTGCTTGATCTGCTCCTTCAATTGCAAGCTGCACTCGTGACTCGTCCTTTAGTATTAGATATTGATAAACTACCCCACTTATGCCTGCACCTGCAGAAATCCAATGATCTTTGCTAGGAGATATGTTCGAAAATAGGCGTGTTTTTTTGTTGCTTTCTTCGAGCAGTAACTTCCAGAATTCACGGCGCTTAACATGTCTTTCAGCAAGTTGTTCCACAGTTTCGCCAGCTTCCTTGATCTGGCTGCTTGGCTCTGAGACTATTGAAAACTTAGGTGCGACATCGGGCAAGTCGCCCATTTGGAAAGCCTCCAATCTTACCAAGTAGAAGGCAATATCTGAAGCTGAACTTTTGTTTAACCAGTCAATAGCCTCCTTGTGTTCTGGTTGTGGATTTTCACAAATCCATATGGCTGTCTTTGCATCTAGGTTTACTAGGTAAGTTAGGATTTTTCCTAGATGATCATGATCACTCTTTCCAAACTGGTTTTCTATAACTACTAAATCGCCTTCAGGTCCCTCAGCGAGAAGGTCTGCTTCAAACACTTTTCCTACGGCAGCTTCTCTTTCGAGAGGCGACAAGTTCATTCCCATAGTTTCTCCAAGAACATCAAGATTTTTCTGCAGCCAAGGCGTGAAGTCTTTCTCTTCATTCCTCCACACAATGCGAAGCGGAACTCGCTTAAGTCTACTAATTGGCATTTACAAACCACATATAGCTGTTGATGCACATGCCGTTTAAGATTTTTGCAAAAAAGTGGTAGGCTTTGACTTTATGTTCGTAGGATAAAAGGCAAATGAGGATAAGTACTGCCTGCATAGTGGACAGAGTCCCGTTAAAGTGACGTCTCTTTTTCTTTTCTGATTTATGTTATTTCCATTTATTAAGAAGAAGATTGTTACGCCAGATTTGTTGGCTGAAGTGTTCGCTTCAGACGAAGTTTACTTGTATTGGGTTAATGCCTAGTTTGAGACCAGAATGGTGATTGCGGCTCTTTATAGAATTCATCTAATTCGTATCTTGTGGCGATTCTATCGGTGGCGTTTGCTCTGACGTAGACTCCTTTTTCTCGCACCATGTATGGCTTGTTTTCTCCTTCTTCTACGCGTATAATTACGATTGTTCTCCCTTCAATTTGATCCTTGTTTATTTCGTATTTTACTTGGGGTTCACAGTGGCTTCTTAGAATGTTGGTTACAGTATTTTCATGGTCTCCTGGTATTAAACCGACGATGTTGGCATGGTCATCTACGCCGAGAAGAATTATTCCTCCTTGACCATTGGCAAATGCGACTGCAGTTTCAGCTAATTCTTCTTGTTTGCCGATTTTTTCTTTGAATTCAGTGGTTTCGGTTTCTCCGTGTTTGATGAGTTCTAACAGTTCATACTGTGGAATTTCAAAGACTATGCCTTTTTGTGATTCCCAGCTGGAATAGAAGCGTCTCGTATCGAGTATCTCGCCGCTTACTTTTGAGATTAAGGCAAGATTGAAGAAGTTGGGCATGAAGCCGATGGCAACGTTTGCGGTTTCATTCTCAAATATAATGTCTTCTTGCTTTATTTCTGCGTCTTTTCGGCAGTAGATTTTCCCAACTATGTTATCTATCTTCTCGGCTTTTGGTTGTACTCTTACTCTTATTTCTTTTGAGCCTATGTTTACTTCTTCTATTTTTGCGCCGTAGTTTGGTAAGCATAGGATTATGCCATATGGGTCGGAGTAGCGTGAAAAGTCTATTCCGATGAATTTTTCTATGGCTGTGTGACTGTCTGGAAATAGCGGTAAGTCTGTCGATACTATTGGTTCTGCGGAATAGGGCTGGTTGGGGCCTCTGTATTGGTATTTCTCGTAAAACCATCCTACTTTGAGGTATTCTGTTCCGCTGTCGTATTTGTTGCTGTCTTGTAGCAGGTTTTCAACTTGAATTTGAACTTCGCAGTCTCCAAGCGTGATAGATGTTGTGCCCTTTTCTGGCAGTTTCCTTATAATTTCTATGAGGTCATCTGATGTGACGAGTTTTTCAATCAGGGCAAAGTTGCCATAGTCCAGTTTTTCTTGGGGAGTGTAAGCATCTGAAAAAGGCAGAGGCAGAATTTTGGTGAGAATGTTTTTCCATTGTCCTTGTTGTCTCATTATTGCACTTTTAACTAAGACAGAATCATAAGTGCTCTTTCGGTTGTTGATTTTCTGAACGATTTCTTCTGTTAGTTCCTGATGAGTTGGCATGTCAAACACCACTCTTTATTTCCGACGGCGCTAGGATAACCATTTCTTTTGGATTATGAACCAGTAGGTTAGTAGGTCTTTTTCTTTGGTTTGGTAGTCTTGGTATTTTTTGTTTATGTGGTTCCAGAAGTTTTGGTTGTGTTTTCTTTCTATGGCGTGGGTGGTTTCG
>Ga0315280_10010073_pt1 | contig 11930 bp, 8 predicted proteins | sample YL17G06_40_MG_FD_203697 | JGI IMG/M metagenome (GOLD analysis project Ga0315280, IMG submission 203697) | Sediment microbial communities from Yellowstone Lake, YNP, Wyoming, USA - YL17G06_40 | ecosystem: Environmental > Aquatic > Freshwater > Lake > Sediment | place: USA: Wyoming | collected... | reverse complement strand
CGAGTGCGCGACCTGCGCACCGGTCAGCACGGTAATCAGCGGATGGGTGACGACGTCCTGGACGAGCGGCGCCAGCAGGTCGCGCGCGCGCTCGCCCGTCGGGAACACCGTGTGCAGCTGCGCCATGCGCCCGCCGAGGTACTGGCGGCGCTCGACGAGCGTCACCTTCATGCCGCGCGTCGCCAGGTCGCGCGCCGCCACCAGGCCGGCGACGCCGCCGCCGATCACCAGCGCCGCCGGGTAGATCGGGATCCGGCGCTTGTCGAGCGGAACCAGGTAGCGGGTTCGTTCGACGGCGGCGCGAATCAGGCGGATCGCCTTCAGCGTCGCCTGCTCCTTGTCGACGACGACCCACGACACCTGCTCGCGGATGTTCACGTGTTCGAACAGGTAGGGATTGAAGCCGGCGCGCGTGAGCGTGCGCCGGAACGTCAGCTGATGGAGCGTCGGCGAGCAGGCCGCCACGACCACGCGGTTGAGAGCGAGGTCTTTGATCTGCTGCTGGATCAGCGCCTGGCCCGGGTCCGAGCAGACGAAGGTGTGCGTCGTCGCCAGCACGACGCCCGGGAGCTTCCCGATCTCGGCCGCGACGCGTTTCACGTCGATGACATCCGAGATGTTGCCGCCGCAGTGGCAGATGAAGACACCGATCCGCGCGTCGGGGGCGGGATGGCGACGACCCGATCCGTTGCTTCCTGTTCCGGCCATCGCGACGACTCCTTGTAGTTTGCTGCGAGTGGCGACCTTGGTTCCCGATTGTCGTCGAGACCCACTCGACACGAGCGTTGCCGGACCGCGGCTGTGTTCCGGCTGCAATCAGCTTCAGGAAGGGGGCGCTGCAACACGACTGACTCGTTCCGGCCTGTCGATAGCCGTCAACGCGCCAGGTATCGTCGCGAGTGACGCGATCGATCCCGCCGCGCTGAACGGCTCGATTCGCCGGCCCAAGCGAGCGCCAATGGGAGGCCGCCGAACGTCGGGCACCTGGACGGATCGCAACGAGCGCAACCAGTCGGTTGCCGCAGTCGTCGCGAGGGTGTCGTGGGACGACCTGGACTCGTTTCCCCCTGAGACTCGGCCTCGATGTGTCGTCCCAGCCGCCACCGCTGCTGGGTGTTCCTACCTGCTCGACTCTATGAGACCGGCGGATACTCGCATGAACCGGGGAAACCCACGAACGAACGACACGTCGATGAGAATGAAGTAACCTGCGGATGTTCCGCAGTGGCACGCTCTGCCATGCAGAGTCTGAGGATCGACTGTGTTAGCTGTCAATACGTCAAGTTTCTACAGTGAGCGTTGGACGCGCGGCGCTCGCATGTTGGGTTTCTCAACACCACGCAACGGCATTCGCGGTCGTCCCGACCCGTGACCGTGCTGCAGGACGTGCGAACGTGCGGCACGGCGCGACAGCCGGGCTGTCGACGAGGCTTTCCCGTGGTCTCGCCTTCCGGCACTTGTCCGGTCAACGGTCTGCCGCCTACAATTCATCGTCGATAGACGTCGGAGGTGGGAACAAGGGGCATTCATATGGCGAAGATCCTGATGATGGATGACGACAGTGATTGCGTGACCAGCATGCGGATTCCGCTGGAATCACGCGGGCACGAGTTTTTTGCCGCCTTCAGCGGCGAGGAGGGACTGGCGCTGGTCAAACAGATCGGACCGGATCTCATCCTGCTCGACGTGATGATGGACACCCGCACCGAGGGGTTCCACGTCTCCCTCAGGCTGCGCGACCGGTCGCCCGACTCGGAGTTCGCCGCCTGGCGCAGCGTGCCGATCCTGATGCTCACCTCCATCCACCAGACGACGCGGCTGCGGTTCGGGCCGGACGAGGACTACCTGCCGGTCGACGCGCTGCTCGAGAAGTCGGTGCCGTTCGACGTGATTCTCCGGAAGATCGAGGAGCTCCTGAAGGGATCCGAGCGACCGGCGCATGCCTGATCTGGTTCCTGGTCCCTGGTCCCTGGTTCCTGGTGCGTGGTCGTTGGTCCGTGGTCCGTGGTCCGTGGTCCAGCGACCACAGACGAGCGACGAACGATGAGTCCGCGCATGAACGCTGCACGCGCGCCCCGCGTCACGCCTGCCGTGACCGGGTCGCCGACGGAACAGGAGCTGATCAACAGCCTCGGCTGGTTGATCAGGATGCGCTGGTGCGCCGCGGCGGCGGTGCTGGTCGGCACCGCCATCACGGCGCACGTGGTGCACCTGCCTGTTCCGGAGCGCAGCGCGTACCTGGTCGGCGTCGCGATCATCGCCTACAACGTCCTGTTCCAGCTCGCGCTCGGCCGGCTCGACCTGCTCGGCCCGCGCGTCCCGCTGGCCTGCCAGCGGTTCGCACGGGTGCAGATCGCGCTCGATTGGCTGGCGATGGCCGTGCTGATCGCGCTGACCGGCGGAATCGAAAGTCCCGCGATCGTGTTCTTTCTCTTCCACATCGCGATCGCGTCGCTGCTTCTGCCGCACGACAGGGAATTCCTCCAGGTCGCGCTGGCGCCGATCCTCGTGGCGGGTATCGCCTGGCTCGAGGCGCGCGGCATCCTGCATCACACCTCGCTCGTCGATCCGCCGCGGTACAACAACCCGCTGTACGTCGCCGAGGTTCTCGTCGTCTTCACGTGCGCCTCGTACGTCATGGCGTACCTCGCGATGTCGATCTCGCGCAGGTTGCGGCGTCGCGAAGCGGAACTGGCGGGGCTCTACGAAAGCGTGCGGGCGACGACGTCGACGCTCGAACTGTCCGCGGTCCTCGATCGCCTCGCGAAGGCCACCGCGCGCGTGCTCGGCTGCCGGGGAGCCGCGATCCGGCTGTTGGATTCGACCGGCCGGCAGCTGGTGGCGGCGGCCAGCCACGGCGTCAGCGAGGAGTTCGTGAGCGCGGTGCTCGAGCTCAGCCGATCGTCGATCGACCGCGAAGCGTTGCTGGAGAACAAGGCGCTGTTCATCGATGCTCTCGCCGATCCGCGCATCGTCTATCCAGAGGCGAACCGGCGGGAGGGCATCCGGACCGTCCTGGTCGCGCCGCTGGTCGGCAAGACGGGGTCCATCGGCGTGCTGCGCGCGTACGGCGGCGAGGGCCACCAGTTCACTCGCGACGACGCGAACTTCCTGCTCGCGGTCGCCGCGCAGGGCGTGATCGCGATCGAAAACGCCCAGGCGTACGAGATGCTCGCGCGGCTCGACCGGGACAAGTCGCAGTTCATCCGCACGGTGACGCACGAACTGCGCTCGCCCGTGCAGGTGTCGCAGAAGCTGCTCGCGCTGCTCGAAGAGGGGTACGTGGGCCAGCTGACGCCGGAACAGGGCGAGCTGGTGACGCGGGCGCGCCGCCGCATCGAATTCCTGCAGACGCTCGTCGACGACCTGCTGGATCTGGCGGCTGGAAAGGCGGGGCTGCAGCCGCGCGGAGAACGGCAGGAGGTGGATCTGCAGGTGGTGGTGCACGATGTGTGCGCCAGGTTCGCGGCGGCCGCGCACTCAAAGGGGCTGCAGCTGCGCGTCGAAGCGGCAGAAGGCGGGGTCGCGGTCGTGGGCGACGCGGGCGACATCGATCGCATGCTGAACAATCTGGTCGCCAACGCGATCCGCTACACGCCCCAGGGAAACGTCGTGGTGCGCCTGGCGCGCGAGGATCACCTCGCGCGCATGACCGTGACCGACACGGGCATCGGCATTCCCGCCGACGCCCTCCCCCACCTGTTCGAGGAGTTCTTTCGCGCGCCCAACGCGAAAGCGGTAGCGGAACATGGCACCGGCCTCGGCCTGGCCATCGTCAAGGGGCTGGTCGAGCGCTACGGCGGCACGATCGCCGTGGACAGCGAGCAAGGCCGCGGCACGACGTTCGTGGTCCGGCTGCCGATCTCCGGCGCAACGGCCAACGCCGCCGGGGGCGCCGCCGTCACGGGTTGACGCGCTCCGTGTATCCTTTGGCCTGCGTCCTGAATCTAGTAACTGTTCGGCGGTCACGTCTGCGTGCCCGCCGAACAGTTACCGAGGTCGAAATGCCCTTATACGAGTACGAATGCCGCGAGTGCGGGAAGCGGTTCGAGGCGTTTGTCACCGGCTCCCACAGGCCCGTCTGCCCGTCCTGCCGCAGCGAAAACCTGGAGAAACTGCTATCGGTATTCGGCGTGGGTGGGCTCGGCGACAGCCCGGCCGGGAGAGGCGCGCAAACGGGCGGCTGCGGCTCGGGCGGTGGTTGAAGCTTCTAGTGGAGCCCGGCCGTCGGCCGGGCAAGAAGGCTCAGGACTCAAGGCTCAGGTGGCTCGAGGCTCAAGCGGCCAGGGCTCAGGCTGGCTCGGGCACGGTGTGGGTCGAGTGGCACAGGGCTTCAGCCCCGTGATTCACGGTCGGGTTGCCCGCTCGAGTTCTGCCAGCGCGGCGTAGATCTCCTCCGTCGTTCCGCTACACATCTCCTCGCTCGGCCGCAGCCCGCCGCACACGCGCGGACGTTCGGGACGGCCATGAATCGCGCAGCGATTCTCCGCGGTCAGCTGTGCGCAGCGGACGCCGGCCGGCTTGCCGCCCGGCATGCCGGGAATCGCCGAAGAGATCGACACGACAATGCAGCAGGCCGCGCAGCCCGCTCGACAGTTCACGGCCACCCGCCTTCCCTGCGCCACGCGCCGAGCCGCTCCGCTCGTCGTGCGATTTGAGCGCGCGGGCGCGATGCGGTGCAGGTCACAGCGCGAGCCATAGAGTCAGGACAAGCGGCCAGCTCACGAAAACGCGAGGCGGAGGCCAACCACGAACATGCCATGGGGGACTGGGGGCCCCGCACCCGGCCTGGCCCCCGTGGCGTTCTTCTTTCGATAGGCCGCAGCCGAGGGTTTGCCGAAGACGCGGCTCGAGCGTGACCTGCGCCGCATCGCGCCCGCACTCTGCTGCGCGCCGCGTTCGCGATGACTTCTGATCCGGAATTGCGCCCCCTCATCCAGGGCGGCGCTGAAGCGCCGTCCTACTTGATCCCCGCCACCAGCTTCTCGGCTGTCGGGAATCGCGGCTCGATGTCCACCGGCACCGACGTCAGGCGATCGAGCAGGCGCCGGACGTCCGGCCGCACCACGGCCAACCGCCCGAGCATCTCCTTCGCCTTCGCGTAGTCGCCCTCGGCTTCCAGCGTCAGCAGATCGTGCGTCAGCGCGGTCACCCCCTGCCTGATCTTCGCCGGGTCCACCGCGAAGGTGCCGTCCCTGTGCACGAACGATCCGTCGTCGGTCAGGTAGTTCAGCTGCAGGGCGATTCCCTTCCCGTGCGCTTCGTTGACGCCGAACCGGATCGCGCGGAACGCCGACGCGAGGAACGTGTCGTAGATCTGCGCTTCCATCGACTTGTCGATGACGCCCTTGTCGATCAGGTACTGCAGCGCGAACAGCCCCGAGATATCGGCCTTCGCTTCCTCGATCGCGCTGTAGGTTTCCTTGAGCTCCTGCCGCACGGTCGTCGCGCGGCCGCCGACGGTGATCTGGTGCGGGCCGAGCCCGTGCATCAGCTCGTGCATGACCGTGTGCGTGAAGAACGGATCGAAGGCGACTTTCGACTGGTCCGCCGGCGCCAGCACGACCTTCGAAATCGGCACCAGCGCAACCCTGAATTTCGCCTCCTGCACGTTGCGCAGCATCACGCGCTTGGCGCCTTTCTCCTTGACGATGCGCTCGTCGTTCGGCAGGTTGAACGCGGCCGTCTGCACGCCGCGATTGCCGTCGCCCGAGGCGAGCAGCTCGTTGACCACGGCGATTGGCGCCATGCCGCCGAGTTTCGGGTTGCGGTACTTCGGGTCGATCGGGAGATGATCCTCGATGTCCTGCAGCTGGCCGCCGAACTTCACGAGCTTCGCGCTCTCGGCTTCGTCGCGGATCGTGATGAACGCCTCGAAGGCCGCCTTGCAGTTGAACCACTCGTCTTCGTACACCTCGTAGGGCCCGATCGTCGGTTCAATCGACGCGTCGAGCTCCATCCACGCGACGTCGCTGTCGTAGTAGTCGTTCGAGATGAACGCGTCGGCGCGCTTCGTCAGGAACGCCTTCAGCGTCGGCTGCGACGTGAGGTTGGCCGCCTCGCGCAGCAGCTCCGCGGCCCGCGCCAGCTCGCCCTGGTACTCGAGGCTGTAGGGAACGATCGTGAAGGTACTGCCGGCACTCCGGATCGTCGTGAAGAAGCCGGTCGCGCGGGCCCGATCCGCAGGCGATAGGGTCTTCAGCCACGCTTCAACGTCCGCTTTCGTGGCGCCGGCCGGATAGAAGTTCGCGCCGTCCGGCTTCGGAGGCACGCCGGGAATGAACGGCGCATTGCCATCGAGCCTCGACCACGGCCCCTTGTTGATCAGGAAGTAGTGCAGAACGGCACCGGACGCCAGCGCCTCGCTGGTGCGAGCCGCCTCCGCGCGCTTCTTCGCATCCGATGAAGGCCCGGCGACGCGGAGCTCCGTTTCGACGTGGGGATACAGCCTGCGCCCGCTGACCATCTCGCTCAGCATCGCTTCGTTCCCGCCCCAGACCTGGCGCAGAAACAACGCGTCCATCACCCAGCCCGCCTCGACCAGCTTCGCGAGCGCCTGCTGTTCGTTCGCCGGCAGGCCGGAGAGGTCGGCGGTGATATCGACCGGCGCGAACCGGTCGATCATCGCCTGGAGTTTTTGAAATTCGGGGGACGGGGCCACGGCAGCCTCCTGTGCGCGTTCCTGCGGCCGCGAGCACGCCGCGAAGACACCCGCCACAACAGCGACGATGGCGACGAACGATGTCATTGGCTTCATAGACGAGGACTCTGCGGGGACCATCGCCCGATTCTACCCTGTCCTGGGCCCCTCGACCATGCTCGGGGCTCCCTGAGCAACGTCGAAAGGAGCGAGCAGAGCGAGTCGAAGCGGCGTCGTGTGTCACCGCGGGTCGACAAACACCCGGGGCCGGCCTAAGATGCCGCCGATGCGTCGAAGCCTCACCCGCTGGCGCCCCCGCGCGCCTGCTTGCGCTGCCGGCGTCCCGACGTACGTGGAGCAGGCCTTCAGGCCTGCTTCGAGTGCCGGCGTCCTGATGTCGCTCGTCGCAGCCCTTGCCGTCCTGTTCCTCGGCTGTGGTCGTGCGTCGTCGAACTCCGTGCGCGTCGGCTATTTCCCGAACATCACGCACGCGCAGGCCGTCGTCGGCGTCGCCGACGGTACCTTCCGGCGCGCGCTCGGCCCGGAGGTCGTTCTCGACGCGCGCGTGTTCAACGCGGGGCCGTCGGTCATCGAGGCGCTGTTCGCCGGGCAGATCGATCTCGCCTACATCGGGCCGAACCCCGCGATCAACGGGTACGTCCGGTCGAACGGCGAGGCGCTGCGCATCGTGGCCGGCGCCACCAGCGGGGGCGCCGTCCTGGTCGTGCGGCGTGACAGCGGCATTCGCGAGGCCGGGGACTTCGCGGGCAGGCGCGTCGCCAGCCCGCAGCTCGGCAACACGCAGGACGTGGCGGTGCGGCGGTGGCTGCAGCGGCACGGCCTGCCGCTTCGCGAGCGCGGCGGCACCACACAGGTGGTTCCCGTCGCCAACCCGGATATCCTGACGTTGTTTCAGAAGAAGGAAATCGACGCGGCGTGGGTGCCGGAACCCTGGGGCGCCCGCCTCGTCCACGAAGCCGGCGGCCGTCTATTCCTGGACGAACGGCAGTTGTGGCCGCAGGGCCGTTTCGTCACGGCGCATGTGATCGCCCGCACCGCGTTTCTGGCGGAGCACCCGGACATCGTGCGCCGCTGGCTCGACGCGCACGTCGACCTCACGCGGCGCCTGGCGACGGATGCGGCCGGCGCGAAACGCGCGCTGAACGCGGAGATCGAGCATCTGACGGGCAAGGCGTTTCCCGCGGCGGTGCTCGATGATGCCTGGTCGCGCATGACGGTCACGTGGGACCCGATTCGCGAATCGTTGCAGCAATCGGCGGATGCGGCCTTCGAGCTGGGGTTCCTGGGAGACAGGCGGCCGAAACTGGATGGCATCTACGACCTGCGATTGCTGAACCAGGTGTTGCGCGGCAAGGGGCTGGCGGGGATGGAGTGAGGGCGGCTGCGGCAGCATACGCGCAGGGATCAGGGGCACGGATCAGGGGTCGAGGTTCCCCCGATCCCTGATCCCCGATCCCGGCTGGAAGCACCCCATGAAGGTCGAGCTGCGAGGCGTAGGGAAGATGTTCGAGGGGAGATCTCCGGTCCTCGCGCTCGATTCGATCGATCTCGCCGTCGGCGCCGGCCAGTTCGTCTGCCTGCTTGGGCCGTCCGGCTGCGGCAAGTCCACGCTGCTGAACCTCGTAGCGGGCCTGGACCGGCCGACGGCCGGCGAGGTGCTGATTGACGGGCAGAGGGTGCAGGGGCCGGGCACCGACCGGGTGATGATCTTCCAGACGGCCGCCCTCTTTCCGTGGCTCGACGTGCTCGGCAACGTCGAGTTCGGCCTGCGCATGACCGGAGCGCCGCGACGCGAGCGCGAGGAGATCGCGCGCCGCTACCTGCGCATGGTTCACCTGCTCGACTTCGAACGGACGTTCGTGCACCAGCTGTCCGGCGGCATGAAGCAGCGCGTGGCCCTCGCCCGCGCGCTCGCCCTCGATCCCGACGTGCTGCTGATGGACGAGCCGTTCGGCGCGCTCGACGCGCAGACGCGCGACCTACTGCACGACGAGCTGCAGAACATCTGGTCGGCGACCGCGAAGACGGTGCTCTTCGTCACGCACAACGTGCGCGAAGCGATCGTGCTGGGCGGCCGGGTGCTCGTGTTGTCGGCACGTCCGGGCCATATCAAGCAGGAGTTCGCGATCGACCTGCCCCGGCCCCGGCAGATCGAGAACTACGCGGTCGTGGATCTGTCGCGCGAGATCCTCGAGGTGCTGAAGGACGGAAGCGGCGCGACACCGCCGCGCGACCGCGGCCGGCCGGGAACCGCGCCATGATCGACATCGACGATTCACGTGGGGATCAGGGATCAGGGATCGGGGGAACCGCTCCCCCCGAGCGCGTGTGGAGCCGGCCGGTCGTGCGCAGGCTCGCGTTCTTCCTGCTGCTGGCGGCCGGCTGGGAAGCGCTGTTCCGTCTCGGGCTGTGGCCGCCCTACCTCTTCCCCTCGCCGTCGGGTGTCGCGCGGACGCTGGCACGCGGCTTCGAGAACCGGACGTTCATCATCGGGATCGCCGTCAGCATGCGACGCCTGCTGGTCGGCTTCGTGCTGTCGGCGATCGCCGGCACCCTGCTCGGCCTGGGGCTCGGGCGCGTGCGCCTGCTCGATCAGACGCTGGGCGCGCTGGTGCTCGGCCTGCAGGCGCTGCCCAGCATCTGCTGGTTGCCGCTCGCGCTGCTGTGGTTTGGCCTCGGCGAACAAGCCATCCTGTTCGTCGTCGTCATGGGCGCGCTGCTGGCCATCACGCTGTCGACGCAGGCGGGGGTGAAGAACAGCGACCCCGTGTACCTCCGCGCCGCCCTCAATCTCGGCGCGCGCGGCTGGCGCCTCTACCTGCTGGTGATCCTGCCCGCGGCGCTGCCTGCGTTCATCTCGGGCATGAAGCTGGGATGGTCGTTCGCGTGGCGGTCGCTGATGGCTGCGGAACTGCTCTACGTCAGCCTGGGGCTCGGCCAGCTGCTGATGATGGGCCGCGAGCTGAACGACATGAACCAGGTCGTCGCCGTGATGCTCATCATCATCGCGATTGGCCTGGTGGTCGATCGCCTGGTGTTCACGCCGCTCGAGACGCGCGTCCGCGCCCGCTGGGGACTCGGCGAATAGCCTCACGCGCCCGTCCATTCGATGACCGTCTTGATCTCGTCGGGCGGATGCTGTCGCAGCGCGTCCGCGAGGTCCGTGTAACGGCGGCGATGCGTGATGAGGCCGGCGAGCAGATCGCCCCAGCGAGCGCGGCCGCGTTCGAGATCGGCGACAGCCATCGCGAAGTGCTCGCGCGACGCGTTCACGCTTCCCACCATCACCTGGTTGCCGAGCACGAGGCGGCGCACCAGCGCGGCGCCCGAGAGCGACAAGGGTCGATTGTCACCCGGCAGGCCCGTCAGCACGTAGACGGCATCGGGGCCGAGCGCATCCACCAGTTCGAACTCCAGGCTGGCGATACCCGCTGCCTCGACGAGCAGATCGATCGGCCCATGCTGCGCCAGGTCGTCGACCGGCACGGATCGTCCGTCGACGTACGTGCCGCCGATCGCCGCGAGCCACCGGGGCCGCGGGCTGTCTCCCGGGACGACATCGAGGCCCAGCACCTTCGCGCCACGCAACCGCAGGATCATGGCAGCCAGCAGCCCGATCGGGCCGAGCCCGGCCACCAGGCAGGTTCGCCCCGACAGCCAGGTGTCGCGCGCCGGCGCGTCCGGCAGTCGCGCGCTCTGCACGCGCACCGCTTCGTCGATCGCCTTTTCGGCCACCGACAGCGGCTCGGTCAGCACCGCGACGTCGGCCAACTCCGGGGGCACGCGCACGATGTACTGCTCCGCATCCACCACGAATTCCGCCTGGTAGCCGTCGAGACCCCAGATGCCCCGTTCCCTGTAACGGCCGGTCGTGCACATGTCCGACCGGTTCAACGCGCACGGCCGGCACTCGCCGCAGCCGCGCCGCACGGTGAACACCGCGTAATCGCCGGGCTTCACCGTGGTGATCGCGGCGCCGGCCGCCACCACCTGTCCGAGCATTTCGTGGCCGATCACCAGCTCGCGACGCCCCTCCGGCGCCAGCGCACGGCCGCCCGCCGCTTCCTCGCGATCGGTGCCGCAGATGCCCACGCGCACCACGCGCAGTTTCACCTCGTCTGGCCGCGACAGGTTCGGCTCCGGACGATCGAGCGTGAGAACGTCGGTCGTGCCGGGGACAATGGCGCACGCCTTCATGACGAACCTCCTGCGTTTCGCAATTCTGTCGTCCGCTCGCGCCGCTCGAAACCGATTGTCATCGCGAGACCGATGACGATGCCGAGCGTGGCCACGGCGGGCACGCCCGCATATCCGTAGCGCCCGGCGACCACGCCGCCAACCACCGAGCCGGCCACCGCCGCCAGGGCCGTGGCGGCGTTGAACAACCCCATCGCCGGCCCTTCCCCGATTCGGGCCAGTTGCGCGGTGATAATCGTCGCGCTCACGCTGAGCAGCGACCAGGCGAGGACGATCGCGCAGAACGACAACAGCGCCAGCCAGGCTCCTCCGTGAGGATGAACGGCGGCAAGCAGCCACAACGCCGCCGCCGCGACGACGCGCGTCCACAGGCCTGCGCGCAGCACGCGCGAGGCGCCCGCTTTTTCCGACCACCGGCCGGCAGGCGCATAGAGGCCGAGGCCGACGGCAGCGGCCGCCCCGAAGACAACCGACGAGACGGCGGGCGACACACCGAACACGCGCGCCATCAGCACCGGATACAAGGAGAAGATGGCCGCGACGCTGCCGAAGGTCACGAACCACGCGATCAGGAACCGGCCGAACGACGAGTCCTCCGCGTCCCTGAGGCGACGCAGACCCTGGAGCATCATGCGGTGCGAGTGTCCCTGGGCGGCGACGGCGGAGGCCCCGGGGACGCGTGACGCGTGAGCAGCGACCGGACGCGCGCCCACCGGACCGGGAACCGACCGGACCAGCAGCAACGCGGAAACGCCGCCGGCGCCGGCCAGCAGCGCCGCCACCCGGAGACCGGCAACGAGCGAGGCGGCACCGATCACGCCGGCACCGACGAGGCCGGCCACCTGCCCCGCGCCGTAGGAAGCCTGGAGCGAGGCGAGGCGTCCGTCCCACTCCTCGCGCGCATGTCTATCGACCACGAGCAGGTTTGCCACGGTCGCCGCCATCGCGGTCCCGGCTCCCTGCAGCAATGCCAGGCCCATGTAGGCGAGCGATGAATCGACGTAGCTGAATGCGGCGGCGCCGGCCGCAACCATCAGGCAGCCGCCGGCGAAAAGCAGCGCCTGCCCGCCGC
>Ga0315280_10010072_pt1 | contig 11931 bp, 14 predicted proteins | sample YL17G06_40_MG_FD_203697 | JGI IMG/M metagenome (GOLD analysis project Ga0315280, IMG submission 203697) | Sediment microbial communities from Yellowstone Lake, YNP, Wyoming, USA - YL17G06_40 | ecosystem: Environmental > Aquatic > Freshwater > Lake > Sediment | place: USA: Wyoming | collected... | reverse complement strand
CGACCGATCGCCACCATCTGCTGTTCTCCTCCAGACAATGTCCCTGCGATCTGTCTCTGGCGTTCCTTGAGTACAGGGAAAACGCTATATACCCGTTCCAATCTCTGCGAACGTTCGGACTGTGGGATGGTGTATGCACCCATGAGAAGGTTGTCGATTACCGCCATTTCAGGGAAAAGTTTTCTTCCTTCTGGAACATGAACGACCCCATGTTTGACAATTTCCGGTGGGGATGCCTCCTCGATGTGCTTCCCATCATATGTAATGGAGCCGGACTGCCTTCGGAGAAGTCCGGAAACCGTCTTTAATAAGGTTGTTTTGCCAGCCCCATTAGCGCCTACCAGGGCCACAATCTCTCCATCTGGAACGGCAAGGGTGACATCCCAAAGGGCCTGAACTTTTCCATAAGCAACCTGAAGTTTCTCAATAGCCAACATATTACTTATCTTCTCTTTGTCCCGAGGTAGGCGGCGATCACGTTTGGGTTCTCTACAATCTGTTCCGGGGGTGCGTCAGCAATTTTTTCTCCTTGATTGATGACGACCACACGATTCGAGCTATTCATAATGGCTTTGAGCACATGCTCGACCCAGACGATAGTCACTCCCCCTTTACAAATATCACGGACCAGTATCGAAGCCTGCTCAATTTCCGTAGCGTTGAGACCGCTCATTGGCTCGTCTAACAAGAGCAGCTTGGGCTGTGTTGCCAGGGCCCGAGCGATCTCAAGCCTCTTCTGTTCGCTAAGTGTCAGATCAACTGCTAAGGCAGAAATTTTTGATTCAAGCCCCATTCTTTCAAGAACTCGGCGAGCTTGGGATTCTGCCTCTCCCCGTGAAGGGAATCTTAAAAAAGCAGCCAGAGTTACATTCTCCAAGACCGTCAGCTTCTTGAAGGGTTTTACAATCTGGAAAGTACGGGCAATGCCCTTCCGTGTCACCGCATAGGGCTTCATTCCAGCGATACTTTCTCCATCCAGAAGAATCTGACCTCTTGTGGGATGAATGAAACCAGCGATGAGATTAAAGGCCGTCGTCTTTCCCGCCCCATTGGGTCCGATCAGACCGAGGATCTCCCCCGGCTGGACTTCGAACGAGAGATCATGAACCGCCCGTAAACCACCAAAATATTTTGTGAGTCCTTTAACGGTAAGCAAAGCCATGTTCAATTTCCATTAATGCTGACTGCCAAACCAGAGACGCAACTTTCCCCAAATTCCTTCGGGCAAATAGCGAATGACGATCATCATCATGAGACCATAGAAGATAAGGTGGCCCACCAACTTGAAATGGACCAAAAAAATCTCCCTAAATATTTCGCCAAACGCGACCAGAACGATGGCTCCGATGAGCGGACCTGCCACGGTTGTCAAACCACCGACCACTGCGATAAAAACCATTTCAACGGAAAGGGCGATAGAAAAAACAGCATCTGGGTCAACGTAACGTAAATACATGGCATAAAAGCCACCCGCAACTCCGGCAAAAAATGCCGAAAGCGATAAAGCCGCCACCCTTGCCTGAACGGTATTGATCCCAATCGCCTCTGCGCTATCAATATCTTCCCGTATGGCCAGGGAATAGGCCCCCAGCCTCGTTCTGGACATGATATAGGTTGCCACGATAGAACCCAGGGTAATGACGGCGATGATGTAATAAAAAGGTATTTTGCTTTCCCAGTCAATCAACCTCTCCCCGAAAGTCACATCCGGAAGTGTTGTGATGAGTAAGCCAACCGGACCATTTGTCAAAGATTCCCAATTGAGGGCAACCAACCGGATGATCTCTGCCACGGCGAGGGTAGAGAGGGCAAAATACGGGCCCCGCAATCTGAAGCAGATAAAACCAATGGGCAAGGCGATTAATGCCGCCGCCAACCCTCCGATGGGAATTCCATACCAGGGAGCAATTCCCAGCTTAAGGTATAGAATCATGGTCGTATACGCACCTGCTCCAAGAAATGTCGCATGGCCGAAGGAGACCTGACCGGTAAAGCCGCCCAGTATGTTCCACGACGCTCCCAAAACCGCCCACATCAGAACCATGATCATCAAATGGACAAAAAATGGAGCGGACACGATCCATGGTGCTGTGAAGAGGAGGAGTATGGCAAGAGCGATAATAATCTTTTTCATGATTTACCAACTCCAAACAGTCCGGAAGGTCTAAAGAGCAAGACGAGTAAGAATATCACGAATCCAATGGCATCTTTGTAGGGAACCGAGACATAGACGGCTCCGAGGGATTCGACCACCCCCAATAACAATCCTCCTGCAATCGCACCCGGAACAGAACCCAGGCCACCTAAGACCACAATCACAAAGCATTTGGCAACCAGAATTTCACCGACTGTGGGATAGAGATATAAAGAGGGTGCCAGCAGAACGCCTGCGGCGCAAGCCAGTGCTGTTCCAAGGGCAAAGGTGATGATTGCCGTTCGGTCCACATTCACACCCATCAGTGCCGCGGCTTCGGGTTCTTGGCTTGTTGCCCTGATCGCCCGCCCGGTATCTGTACGGACGAGGAACCAGTAGAGAGCAACGGTAATCAATATCGCCATTCCAAATGCGATGGCAAGTGGAATAGGAACGGCGATCCCGAAAGGACGAAGAGGCATGATGGCGTATTTTAATTTAATGGTTCGGTAGTCGCCAGTCCCGATGAGAAGAACAAGGTTGGCAATGAAGAGCGACAACCCCGCCGTGTAAAGCAGTGTGTTCAGCTCTCCAGCTGGCACAATATTCTTGAGTAAAAATCGGTATATAAAAACACCGATAAGAAAAGCAATAGGAATCCACAGGATAATGGATAAAAATGGGTCGATTTTCAAAAACGTAAGGGCTAAGAAGGACCCGTACATTCCAAGCATCACCATATCCCCGTGGGCCATGTTGATAATGCGCATCACACCAAAGATGACCGTCAGCCCAACGCCAATCATGGCATAAAGCGAACCCGTAAGAATGCCGCTCACGATACTTTGAACAAAAGTTTCCATAGCACTCTAAAACATTTGTGCACGCCCTCAAAGCAGAGGGCGTGCACGGAAGTAAATATTACCGTTTCACCGTAGGGTCAGGAAAAACATAGTCTATCTCTGCAACTGCCTTTGGATAGACATTGAGAAGTTTACCCCCTCGCCATTGGGCAAGAACTGAATGTTCTGGCGAATAGATATTCTGGTTCGTATACTTATCGCCTAACGGACCTGCATAGTTGCCGAACTTCACCTTGCCGAAAACGGTGACCATGTCGGTTTTAAGCAGGGCTTGACGAATGGCCTCACGGTCGTCTTCAAGTTTCCCTGTCAGTTTTGCACGTTTCAGAGCATCTGCAAGAATATAGATGACCGCATACCCTTCGACTTCGTGCTCTTTTGGATAGAATTTATACTTGTCGTAGAACTTCTTGTAGAATGCCTTGGTCGTCGGATCGTTTGGATTTCCTGACCAAGCGGCCGATGAAAATACATTCTCACTAAGTGGCCCCAGCTCAGTGGCTATATCGGCAACTCCAAATCCACCACCAAATCCGACGAAGGCGCGAGGTGCCACTCCCATTTCCTTGGCCTGGCGGGTGAGCAGGATGGCATCCGTTGTCGAGACGGCGACCATGAGGAGAAAATCGGGATTCTGTGCCTTGACCTTCGTCATCAATGGTTTGAAATCGAGTGTGTTGACGGGATAAGCTTCGTCATTGACGATGGGCACGTTTTTCGATTTGAGAAAGACCATGGCCGAGTTGGCGATTGTTTTCCCAAACACGGTATTGTCGTATACGACCGCAGCCGATTTCGGCATTGCCCCTGTTACTTCGCTGATGAATTTGTTGAAGGCTTGGGGATAGATCGATCCGGTTGGATTGTTGCGGTACACCCACTCAAAACCTTTGGAGGTGATGATGTCTGCAGACGGGTGATCAACCACATAAGGGGTCTTCAGGCGCTGTGCTACCGAAGCGATTTCGACGGCTTGACCTGAAGCTCGTCCTCCGGTAAGGGCTAAGACTTTGTACTGAGCAATCAGTTTTTCAGTGACTGTAGCTGCCAGAGGATTTTTTGCCTGATGGTCTTCGATGATGACTTCAATTTTCTTACCCTTTACACCCCCTTTGGCATTGATTTCTTCCAGAGCCAAGTTATAGGCTTTTTGGAACTTGCTCCCGAAGGGTGCATCAGGCCCGGTCATCGGTTGAGGGGCACCAATTTTTAGTGTGTCCTGTGCAATTGATGGAATTGCCATTAACGATAAAAACAAAACAGCCATTACCAATACAAATGACTTACGCATAATACCCTCCTTTTCTTCCAAAAAAAAGAAAAATAGATTAGAACTTTACCTCAAAAAAACCACCTCCACCCAATAGTTACTGCCTCCCTCCCTCCTTTCTTAATAAAAGTCATACCCTCATCGAAAAAATGGGAAAAGATTCTTTCTTCCTGCCAATTCGGTCAAATTTATGTTCTTCAATGCCCCTTTCTTTGTGCGCGGCGAGAAGGTCCTTTTCGACCTCCCGAATATGCCTCACCATTTCCTCATGGACTTTCTCAACATTTCTTTCTAACAACCCGTTATATATACGTTTATGGGCTTTAAGAACTTTATTAGAAAATTCTCTTCCAGGCTTTAATATCTCTTTCGTATCAATGAGAAGATTCTCAACAAAATCGAGAATAAACATCAGAATAGGGTTTCCGGTAATGCTCGCAATGATCCGATGAAATTCAATCTCATCCTTCCGGGATTCGAAAACAATGTCGTTCTTAATGGCATGCTCAGATTCCTTGATCAATTTCTCCAACTTATTTAGGTCTCCTTTGGTAACGGCAAGAGTCGCCTTCTCTGCAATATAGGGCTCCAGAAGAAGGCGGACTTCTGAAAGATCTTTTAAAGAAAGGTTTTTGAAAAGGAGGAAATTGGTAAAAGAGTCTCTCGCCTTCGTCATATCGACTTCCGTAACGAAAGCGCCTCCTGAAACTCCCTTTCGGATTTCCAAAAATCCTAATACCTCTAATGAACGGAGCGCCTCCCGAAGGGTAGCCTTGCTGACTTTAAACTTTTCAATTAGTTCCCTCTCGAAAGGAAGCTTATCTCCTGGCTTCAATCTTCCATCGAAGATGGCGTTGCGGATCTGATCGGCAATGTGTTGGCAAACTTTGTTGGACTTGACGGAGTTGAACATGGACGGCGCTTTTTTTGAATGGATGGTTGCATCTTATAGATAAAGGAATGGTTTGTCAAGTGAAATATTATAATATTTATAAATTTTCTACCTTTTTGGAATGGCCTCGATGTCCACTTCACCTCCAAAGGTTTTTTGAACTGCTTTCTGCAGTTTTTGAATATCTTCCATCTTCTCTACTTCAACAACCAATTCTCTATCATCTAAGACCATCAATCTTCCAAATTGATTTACGACGTCGATAGCCTCATTTGGATCAACCGTGATCCACCCCTTCATCCGACGAACCAACTCCTCCCCATTAAAGGCCCTCTCAATCTGGGTCCCTACCCTTCTTTTTTTTGCTTCCCATCCGATAATAGCCGGCTGAAGCACGATCGGGGTGACTGGATCATGCATCGCAGCACAGCGAAACCATATCTTTGCTCGAATCATCTAGGCTCCTTCTTTACCGCAACTCGTTCGGGGAACGAGCCCTACGCATTCTCTTATGGTTTTCTACTTGAAAATAACGGCAGTTTGAATTAATGTCAAGTATCAAATCCTTTCGGTAGAAAGGAGTGGACTATGGATTTGCTCAAAGTGATAAGGGAGAGAAAAACCATCAGGGCTTTCAAGCCTGATCCAGTTCCTAAAGAGAGGATTGAAGAGATTCTAAGGTTATCCATTCATGCTCCCTCTGCGATCAATCTCCAGCCCTGGGAATTTGTTGTCGTGGCCGGAGAAGAAAAGGAGAGGTTGGGCCATAGGCTGATCAAGGCCTACAAGGAAAAACAGATCGCCTGCAGTCCCGGAAATGTCAAGCCCTTGCCCAAAACATTTGGGAAGAGAGGCGCCAAGACTCTCGAATTGATGAAACCCTTTTTCGAAGAAATGGGAGTTAATATCGACCAATATATTAATGAAGGAAGTTGTAATTTTTATGGGGCTCCTGTGGCCATCCTCCTTTGCCTGGATGACTCCTTTCCGAAGGCCCGTTTGGTGGATATTGGAATAGCCTTGGGGTATTTGGTCCTGATTGCCCATGAATTTGGATTGGGGACATGTCCCATTGGGTTGATCATCGCCTACGAAGATGAAATCAAAGATTTGCTCAATATTCCAGAAAATAAAAATGTGGTGATTGGCGTGGCTTTAGGATATCCAGATCCGGATATCCCTATTAACCGATTCAAATCTCAAAGAGATCATCTCGAAAAATTTGTAAGATGGATCGACTAATGGCAGTCATCCCAAAGAAAGCAGCAACAGTCATTCTTTTAAGGGATAAGGAACCTGAGGGGTTTGAAGTGTTTCTCCTGAAGCGCCATGAAAAGAGCAGTTTCATGGGTGGGAATTTTGTCTATCCTGGCGGAAGGGTCGACCGAGACGATGGCTCATTAGAGAGTTGCTCCCTTTCAAAAGGAATCACATTTGAAGAGGCTCAAAAGATTCTCGGGGGAATTACCTCTCCAGAGGAAGGCTTCGCATACTGGATTGCGGGAATTCGAGAGCTCTTTGAAGAAGCTGGAATCCTCCTTGCCTACGACCAAAGTGGAAACTTCTTCCAATTCAAAAATCGTGACGAGCAGGAAAGGTTTTTGAATTATAGAAATTCGCTGCAACAGGGTAAGATGACCATCTGTGAAATGGCGCAGAAAGAAAAACTCTCGCTTGCCCTAGACCAGCTCCATTATTACGCTCATTGGATCACGCCAGAGGCCCGATCTGAACGCTTTGACACCCGTTTCTTTCTGGCACATTATCCTTTGGGACAGGAAGCAAGTCATGATCAGAAGGAGACGACGGCTGGAGTCTGGTTAACCCCTCGGAAGGCTCTTGAGGAGAATTTAAAAGGAGAGGTCATTTTGAGCCCTCCTACCCTTAAAACCCTTGAGGATCTTTCCCGATTCAAAACCATTGATGAAGTATTCAGCTCTCAAAAAACGAAGGATATCCGGCCTATCCTCCCTATTCTCACGAAGATATCAAGTGGACCCCTTATCATTTTCCCCTGGGATCCGGAATATGAAATTTATCAGAAAGGGGAAATCCCTGTTCATTTAGACCACGGACAACCTTCCCAACGAGGTGATAATACGACCCGCCTCATACTCAAGGAAGGCATCTGGCTTCCCTATCGCCGCACTTAAGAACACAAAGAGCAAAGTCCTTAGAATATAGCGCGCATTCTTAAGTCATTTTTTGACCAGCAACAAGACCTGGAAAGTATAAGGAGGGATATCCAAGGGAACCCGCTCATTTGAGATTGAAAGAGAGGTAACGAATTAGATCAGCCGCGCGCCCCAGCGCGGCGGCTGGAGCGTCTTAGACGAGAAGACCGCCTATCTAGCCATTTCTTAAAGGAAGGTTGACTTTCACCTGATGGTTTACCCCATAAAAGAGCCTCGACGCTGATATCTTCGTCGATATCTTCCCAATGAATACCGCGCCCCTTACCGATCAATCTCCAGTTATTTTTCTCCTCTGGAGTAGATTGTAAAAGCCGAGGAAACCATGCCACAGGGACCGATATCGTGCGCCCATCGCTAAGGTCAACACTCAAGGTGTCTTCAGTTATCGTTACGCTCTCAGCATTTGGAACCTCTATTTCATTTGCCGAAATACTCATGCCATGCCTCCACTAATTGTTGATGATGCTGATTGATGATTTTCAAGATTTGATCAATTTCTGCCCTGCTAAATCCGCCACTGCTTTGTAATCTTATCGGGTCAAGCCAAAATTTTGCAATCTTGTCGTTACGTTCAACGTGTATATGCAGCGGTTCATCCCAATCGCCCGCATAAAAGAAATACCCATATGGTCCAACTTTAAGTACTGTGGGCATCTATTTCTCAATCTATCTGTTCATGCTCTCGTCTAACGACTTAGGTCAGCGGTGGCTATCAGCCATCCCTGCCTGCCGGCAGACAGGCCTGCCTGACAATAGACAGGCGCTGAAGTGATTTATTTTGATTGTCTCTTCAATAATCTCGCACAATTCATTAAAAACCTCATATTCGTTGTCTCCATGGCATCCACCATAAAAAAGTTCGGGACAACTACCTATGAGACATTGATCCTCCTCTGACCATTCAATAATTTTTACATATTTAGTTCCCTCGTTCATTTTCTTGCCCCGTCCCTATGCCGCCTTTTTGAGAGTGACATGCATGCTGGCTCTTGTCGCAAGGGTGATAAGCATTTCAAGGCTAAATCTCTCCCATTTGCCTCTGATCAAGTCTGAAACCCTAGATTGACTAACGCCGAGGATTTCCGCAGCTTTGGCCTGCGTTAGCCTCCTGGTTTTGATGAACTTCCGGAGATCGGCCATAAGATCGGCACGCATCTGAAGAATTGCGGCTTCATCCGGTGAATACCCGAGATCAATGAATACGTTTCCAGAAGAATTAACAACGGTCTTGCTCATAAGTTACCTCCAATCTGCCTGTACCGTTGGCGAGCCAAATCAATATCACGCCGGCTCGTTTTTCGAGTCTTCTTTTGAAATGCATGAAGTACATAAACCGCATCGCGAAGCTTAACGACATAAATTACTCTCCACTCGCCCAAAACGTGGATACGGATTTCGTTCACGCCTGGGCCGATGACCTGATCCCCTTATCTCTCTACTTTGCTATCACCGCGTGACTTCATCTCCTGATTTCCTGATATTCTGATATCCTGTTCTCCCCATCTCCCTATCTCTCTATCCCCCTCTCTCTCCATCGATTTCTCTCTTCCTTCTGTCTCTTGACATCTCCCAAATAATGCACTGGTCTCTGAATTTGCAGTAGAGCTTTGGATCGATACAGTCACAGCAATGGTCAATGTTAAGACACTCACAGCACTCCTGACAGTATCCCGTTTCATGTTTCTGACAGGCCCCAATCGCCTCCCGGTCAGGATGATTTCTACACTTCATCTCGCCTTCTCAAGTATCTCCTCATAATTTATTCTGCTTCGACTTTTCCTTTTCGACCAGTTCCCGACGAAGAATCTTTCCAACCATGGTCTTGGGTAGGCTATCGGTGAATTCAATGTGCTTTGGCACTTTATACCCGGCGAGTTTTTTCCGACAATAAGCTCGGATCTCGTCAGCCGTGACCTGTTGGTCAGGCCGTAAAACCACCCATGCCTTCACGGCCTCCCCCTGATATTCATCCGGAACACCCACTACACCCACTTCATTCACTGCAGGATGAGTGGCGATAACCTCCTCCACTTCCCGAGGCCAGACCTGAAAGCCGCTAGGCTTGATGACATCTTTTTTCCGATCCACGATGAAGAGGTAACCATCCTCATCTAAGTATCCGAGGTCACCGGTGTAAAGCCAGCCGTTGGGGATCGTATTCTTTGTTTCGGTTGGGCGCTGCCAGTAGCCCAGCATTAGTTGGGGTGCACGGATCAAGATTTCCCCAACTTCTCCTGGAGAAAGACTTCCTTGGCCAGTCTCTGCGTCTGCAATTCGAACCTCGACGTCTGGCAAGGGGGTCCCTACCGAGCCAGGTTTGTAGGGACCGTGCAACGGAGTGACAACGGCAGCCATCATAGACTCAGTAAGACCATAGCCTTCTACTACCCGGCCACCGGTTAAAGTTTCAAAACGGTTCTTAACCTCAGTCAATAAGGACGACGCTCCCGAGTTACACAATTTTATGGACTTGAAATCTACTTTACCAGCCTGGACATCGGGATGGTTGAGTAGTGCATTGAAAAGTGTTGGCACCCCAGGAAGAAAGGTTGGACGGACCTTCCGAATAGTGGCGATCAGATCATCGATGTCGCGAGGATCAGGTATGATTGCAAAAGAGTCGCGCCCGAAAATTCCTACCGCAAAGACACCGGCATTGCCATACACATGAAATAAAGGAATGGTAAGCATGATGACATCATCCCACTCAACCGTAAAGGTGCTGAACCAAGCACGCAACTGCATTCCGGTCATTAACAGAGCATGGTGAGTGCCTACAGCTCCCTTAGGCTCACCTGTTGTGCCACCGGAGAAGAGAAGTAGAGCCGGGTCTTCAGGACTGATCTTCATATTCGGTCTCGGAACACCAGCATGTTGTCGCAGCAGATTACTTAGCCACAGGTCATTGGGTTGGAGTTTAATACGGTGTCCTTCTTTCTTCTCTTTGAATAAAGTAAACAGCAGGCTCAGCAAGGGGGGAAGATATTCTTTGATATTGGTAGCGATGATGCATCGCACGCTGGTGCGTGGCTGGAGGGACTTGACCTTTTTGTAGAATCGGGTCAAAACCACTACTGTTTCAGCGCCGCACTCATTCAACAAACGTTCGAGTTCGCCCTCCGTATAAAGCGGGTTGATTGGCGCCGCAATGCCTCCAGCTTTCCATACGCCAAGCTGGGTGATGATGGATTGTGGAGAATTGGGTAATAGTAACGCAACGCGGTCACCTTTCTTTACTCCCTGGGCAACCAGCGCATTGGCAAAGGCATCACTCAACTTTTCCAGCGCGGAATAAGATAGGAGCTTTCCTTTGAAAATGATCGCTGTGTGGTCCGGTCGCTGGCGCACCGTGTCACTCACAACATCAAGCAGTGTAAACTCGGGATACGGCTGCAAAGTGTACGGCACGCCTTTATCGTAATGCTTTAGCCAGGGGTAATCCATATGGCATTTTCCTTTTTTAATAATACATGAAGAACCCCTCTGGGGTCAAAGGATTATCCAAAAATCCGGACCCATTCCGGTTGACCCATTCGATGGCACACAAGCACTGCCTTTTAGAAGGAGGGTAAGTGCCGCTTCCTTCGGCAGGCTCAGGACACTGAGTTTATCGAAGTGCAGGGTCAACCCTGAGCCTTTGGCTATAGCTCAGGCCGAGAGCAAGCTCCGGTCTTTATTCCATGGAGTCGAAGGGTTGACTTAAGGATTAAATTTTGTTATTAAATAAAAATCTAAATGACATTCAGAAAGAGAGGATGATGCTATGAAGATTCCGGAATATATAAAACCTGAAGAAGTCAGCAGAGTCTGCAAAGAGCTTAAAATTAGAGACTGGGCCAAATTAAAGGAGGCTAAAGTACTGCCAAAAGAAGCCCGTGTGATTCTATCAAAAGTCAATGTTAAAGGAATGAAAATTGCTTTGGAGGATTTTTGCCAGGGACTCGAAGTGGAACTCGAACATGGCACGAGATATAAGGATGCAAACGTAACAAACAATCATCCTATTTTAACTGGGAAAATTGTAGTCGCTCACATGAAGGAAACCTTAGATTATTACAAGCTTCTTGAAGTTGCAGAAATAGAGGGCGATTTGATTAAAGCGGTAGCTGCTAAGAATTCAAAAAAGGTCGAAACATTATATAAAAAGCTCATCAAGGCTAAGCTGATACTTACCAAAGCAGAAGCAGATCAATTATCGTAGAAATTGTATTAAAAATTTAATCCCTGAAACCTACCCATCTTAATCTTTACCCCGTTAGAAAGCCCCGCTGCCAGTAGCGGGGATGAGAATATAATCCCCTCCGGGCCAGAGGCCTTTTAGAGCAAACACAGGGTTTACTCCAAATTCTCTATTCTATCGGGAAATTACCTGGAACTATAATACCTTAACGTTGCAAAAAGACCCCAAAACAAACCCGGCGGGGACACTGGAACAGCCTTGTAGCGGAACCTTTTCTCTTCTTCTTTCCGATCAGGATTTTCCGCCACCAGTCCGCTTGATCTTCAACCGCTTTGAAACAGGGCGAGGCCTGAGCAACACATAGGTTGCCCCTGCCCCGCCATCACAGATTCTTGCG
>Ga0315280_10010070_pt1 | contig 11933 bp, 11 predicted proteins | sample YL17G06_40_MG_FD_203697 | JGI IMG/M metagenome (GOLD analysis project Ga0315280, IMG submission 203697) | Sediment microbial communities from Yellowstone Lake, YNP, Wyoming, USA - YL17G06_40 | ecosystem: Environmental > Aquatic > Freshwater > Lake > Sediment | place: USA: Wyoming | collected... | reverse complement strand
TCCTCAACGCAGCAGCACTGCTCTCCAATGCATTCTACTCAATGTGGATAGGAGTCTTCTTCTGGTTACCAGTCATAGACCCCTCTCCAATGCACGGTCTCGTGTTCGCCATCGGCGCCATCATCGGGTTAATACTGGTAATTGGATCGATACTGATGCTACTCGGATACGGCACAATTGGAAGCATCGTTGTCTTTCCGCTGGCAGTGTTGAGCCTGATAATTGGCGGAGGTTTCGTGGCCGGTTTCGTTCTCGGCGTGCTGGGCGGAATACTCGGCATGCTGGGACGTTAGAGGGCACCGTTTAGTTCCCAAATTTTTTATTTCCTTTCCGTTTTGGTGGAGTCATTGTCCTACGTCAGCATCTGGAAGCCCGTCAACGAAAGAATCGTTAACGCTTCGCGGGACTCGAAGAATGAGATAATCGGGCTACTCCTAGGCAGACAGGAGAACGACACAATCATCATCGAGGACTCCATCACTGGAGATTTCTCAGCGGAACCACACCACGTAACCTTACCCTCCAGCACACTAGCCAAGATAGCAAATGATCTCGTAAGTGGACGCGTGAAAGGCAGTGTTGTGGGATGGTATCATTCACACACCGAAGACGGATTATTCTTCTCAGAGACAGATGTCGAGACCCAGAAGAAACTGCAACAGTTCTCCTCACTCATTACAGCAATGGTTGTCGACTCAGAGACAGGAAACGTAGGATACTTCAGAGTCGACCCAAGAACCGGACAAACAGTCAGTATTGCGGATGAAAGAATTAAAATCTACCAAGAACCTGGGGAAGCAGTATCCACTAAGGCCAAGACTCGCCCGCGAGTCAGTGCCACACCAACCACTGAAGTCCGCAGGCAAATACTTCAGCCGAGAACTCTGCCTCTGCGTAGCTTTGTCATCACAATTCTCTTGATAGCACTGGTCGCGTCGGCGGCGATCATTGCAGGCGTGCTCTATCGGACCCCAGGACAGTTAACGGGAGTCACGATAATTCACACTCCCGTTTCAAGCGCCGTTATAGGGACCCCAATCGATGTGAAAGCCAATGTAACGGGGGCCGTTCGCAATGTCACCTTATCCTACTCCTCTGCTGGAGCAACACCAATCACTGAAGTCGCAATGAACCGCCTACAGTCCGCCGTCTACCAGGCCGTCATACCCGGAGACCAAGTAACAGGTCGCCTCGCATACTATATCAAAGCGACCGACAATTCCGGAAATCAAGTGCGAACCAGCGTCTTCCAAATCCCAGTCTCTGACTACACTATCATATCCAAGAACCCGTCAGTCACTGTCTACAGAAATCAATCCGTTACCGCTGATCTCAGCCTATTCGCAATGGACGGGTTCAGCCAACAGATTTCGCTCTCTGCGACTGGAACACCGCCTGGACTGACTGTGACTTTCCTACCAAACCCCACCCCACTAGGTGCGATAATGGTCACCATGAACATAGTTGACTCAAATACCAACAACGGGACATATCCTGTGGTCGTCACGGGGACCTACTCACCTCAAGGAGCAAAGCCTGTGACACGCCAGACAACAGTGATGGTTACCGTTGCCGACTTTGGGCTACAGGTTTCGCCAAGCTCCAAGCAGATTTCAGCTGGAATGTCAGGATATTATACGGTAACTTTGACGATTCAGCGAGGTTTCGTCGACCCAATAACTGTGACACTTCAGGGGCTACCCCCAAGCGCCACCTATCAAATGACTTCTGGGACGATCTTGGCAGGCCCCGGAACAGTCGCCGTGATCCTTGAAGTCGACACAACCACAAACACTCGAAGTGGCACTTACAATCTAGTCCTTAGTGGCACAGGAGCAGGAATTACTCATATGGTGAGTATCCAGCTCACAGTAAGATAGTTTAACTTTATATTATTGACACTGTAACGACGAGAAAAGTCTCGTTTTCAAGTCAAATCCAAAATACAACAACTAACTAATGATCCTTCTTTGGCCCCAAGGTTGTATGACAAGGCCCCTAAGAAAACAAGTTCGACATTTCCTGCTAAACAAAAAACGTTGAGTTGACAGAACTGTCTAACTAAATCACTGAAATTCTCTCAAAACGAGACTTTGGCCGTTCAATTGAAGTAGGTAAAGCAGGTAGACCTAGTTCGAGAGTCTAGGTCATTTTGAGCAAGTGGGAAAGACAGCGACAAATTTGGCTTGACTTGGCTGACGGCTACGTTCGCTCGGCAAGAATGCTCTTTGAAGCTTCGGGTTCAGCTCCCGCGCCAACTGCACTACTAGCTTGGCAAGCTGTCGAGAATGACCTTAAGGCTCTTTCAGTAGGACACGAAATTCGACGTACGCATGATATCGGCGAACTCATGGATCATCTGCGCGACAACAATGTTCTGAACCATAGTGATATTAGTCAGCTTTCTTCAGCTTGCGCTGCTGTAACTGGCTCAAGAACCTATAACGCCACGAGATATCCTGAGAGTGATCCGAGTTATTGGTCTTCTCTGCCAAGAGAAAGCATAACAAGCGCAGTCCTCGGCGCGGAACACATCCACAATTTCGCAAGAGCCAAAATTGCTTCGCTGTACGCTTCAGGAACAAGCTAGCTAGAAATTACAGAAAGTACGATCTCTGCGAACTGCGCGTCTGAGTGTTCTGGTTGGTGGCAGCAATTAACATTACATCGCGCTATTAGGTTGCGTAACTGTTTGAGAATAGTTCAGTTCCAAGCGATCTGAACTGCGCAATCAAGTCCGCGTTACTTAATGTAGTCAGGTTTCTCTTTGAGTCGCTTCTTAAACGACTCTAGTCTTTCCAACAGTTCCCTAATCTTTTGGTCTTTAATGCTGAGTTCCTTCGAGTTTCGTTCGAGTTCCTTTTCAAGTGATGAAATGTAACGCAGAAGCTTCTCATTCACACTCTGCACGACTTGAGGGACAGCGGTTAGGTCACGTGGAAGATCGATATGGGTAAAGGCAGCCTCCAAGCCACGCAATTCATTGATAGCTACAGAAGGGAGTGCTATGCTCTTTGCCATCTCAGCAATTTTCTCGAACATGTCGGCCTGCCGTTTCACCATTTCTTGAAAGGGTTTCGAGGCCGCAATAGCTGCGATAGAGTCGTTGCATTTCAGAAGAGCTAAGCGAGCCGCTTGAACTGCATCTTCGTATTCCGGTGTCCTTAGATTGATTACCTTTTTTTCATCTTTCGGTTTAGTTGACAACGTCTACCGTTACTAAATATGCATTGAGTCCTAGTTAAATGCCTGAGAGCTGAGTGATTGACTTGAGTTCTTTTGCCTTGCCATAAGTATCCAGCTTGAAAAGCGGCATGATTCACATATTTGACCTGTTTTGCTATTAGTTCTTGCTCTAACCTAGTCGTGCCGCTAGAACCCTCAAAACTAAAAGGATGCAAGTACGTTACGCAGTCAGTCGATCTTGCGTGTGGATGAGAGATTTGTCTCAGCAGCTTTTTGAGGTCTTGACAAATGAAGATGTAAAGCGCGAAAAGCTTCGTGCTGTTTTTGCCATTGGAGCAATCGCGCTACTCTACTACCTTCGCGTGATGAACGAAGGACATGCAATTGAGCTGCTGCAGGCTCACCCCGGCTATTTCTCAGCAGTCACAACAGACGATATTCTCAAGTTTTGGGGCCTATATGTCGTCGCGATGGCAGTCGCATTAACTGGTGCGAAATTTACCGAGCAATCGAATACTCTAACAGCGGCTCGACAGGTACTCAAAGGCGCCTATTTCATTGGACATATATCTTATTTGTTTGCTGCGAGCATGCTTTTTCTCGTCGCCCTCTATTACATAGTTCTCGTCGCGGTCGCACTGTATCAGCTCGTCATTGCGGCCACAATAATTGGGTCGCTTTACGCTCTGAGAAAACGAGAAAACAGACAGAAAGTTCTGCGCGCAATTCGACTAAAGAATCGCACCAAATAGCTTGAATGTCACTCGGTCATTCAGTTTTGTTGGCTTCTCGCCTAGCGAACTCTGCCTGCTGATCTTCTGCTGAACGCCCAAGATTTAGTCTGTGAAAATTCGTGTACACCTTTCTATTTCATTTTGTGAAAGGGTGTCAATCACACCCTTCCTCGTTGCCGCCGTGTTTCGGTTTTGACGCTAAGGCTCCTTTGCGCTGCTAAGCGTTAGGAGTCCGTCGTCAATTTTTTTGATTTGGTGTTCGGGATGGTACTTCCGGTGTGCTTCGGCCTCATATGGTCCCAACCACATTTGACATTCCTCGCAAAGATAAGGCGGGTGATTCATCTATTTCACCACCGGAAAGACTTGGCGAAGTTCATTCGGCGGAATTCGGTAGACCGGTTCGCCTTGTTGCGTTTCAGTGTTAAGAGGGGGTTCTCGTTTTGGATTGCGAACGTCGTGAAAATGTATTGAGCCGATACTACCGAAGTTTGCATTTGCGGCAACAAGTTGGTCCCGAATGTAGAAAGGAACGAGAACGGGAATCACTTTTGACAATTCAAAAAGCCTATCATAGTCTTCAACGTCTACAACAAAGTTTTCGTAGCTTTTCCATTTGACTTCAATCGCGTATGCGGTTTCGTCGATTCTTGCTAATCCGTCAATGAAGAATTCCTTCTTGAATTCGGAAGCGAACCTTATTCGTTCTTCCTCAGAAAGCGGAAGCAAACTGAGGGCATTGGGAACGGTGAATCTTTGAAATGGGATTCTTTGTCGTTCGAAGTAACCGAAAACGGCTTCTTCTCCCAAGTCGCCTTTTTCTTTCGATCTATACCAATAGTCTGCTGAAAGGGCGATAGGTCTACCCGGCGTTCGTTGTCTCGGGGCCTTTGTTCGTTGCGTTCTACTTTTCATCGTCTAACTTTCTCCAAGGGCGGCGGCTAGGAACTTTGGATCACGGGTTATCCCGAACATATTGAACCGTTCTTGTTCAATCGCTTGCCTTGTTTCCGAAGATTGTTGTGTCTGCTGGCCTAAGTTGGGCACGAGTGCCCCGGCCAATTTGCCGTTCATTGTGATTAGGGCGTTGGCGTCCTTCTCCAAATCGGATAAAACATCTTGCGGCATGGCCGCGAGTCGCTTTATCTCGTTTGGAAGATTCTTGGCTTCAAAGAGTCCCGCCGCTAAACGTAGCTTAGCGATTTTCTCAACGCCCGCGTTGCGAAGGATTGGAACGATAGCGGCGGCAAAAACATGGCTGAGATTGCAGGCCGGATCGCCGCTACTACATTTTGAAAGAACGCAAGAGTTCGGGTATGCGCCTTTCGGACTGAAAAGAACGTGGTCCCAAGTAAAGTCGGTTGCCATGACTTTTGGTTTTCCCGTTGTGAAATCGATTTGAGCTTTCAGAACGTTAATAGCCGGACTAACGGCCGGAAACTTTTTCGGAATATAGTCGCCGTACTGAGGATCGGTTAGGCGAATACGGGCGAGAAGTCTATTGCCGCGTAGCATCGTTTCGACGACGTTTCCGATTAAATGATAAATCCCGGCATGAGTTTTGAACTCGGAGCCAATCGGAAAATCGCCTTTTGAAAAGTCATTGCCCATAATTGGAGCCGCGACGGGGCGACCTACAAGCTCTCGCGCTTTTCTCTGAAGCGCTTCGAGGGTTACGCCCCAATCGAGAAGATTGACACTATCGTCCATCAGTTCAACGATAACGTTGTCACCGCTTTTCTCGATTAATCGAGCCGAATAGGAAAAATGACCGAGAGACGGAAATTCAACGCACGCGGCGCAAGTAGTACAGGCGGCGGTTCCGGTCCTCGCGGACAATCGGATTACCTCGTGTAGTGGATGAGATTTCTCATGTTGTTCTTTCCGTTCCGAATCACGAAGTCCACCGCATTGCACACACGCGAAGTCGCCTGTCATTTCTAATCACCGTGAAAAAACAACGGTCAAAAAAAGGGAGGGGAAGGTTAGTCTACTGTTGTTCTATCCGTGTACGCCTGAAATTTTTCTGATTGCGTTAGGAACGACTAGCAACGGCTGAAGATATTGGCAAAGTTTGTAAATCCATGCACCGGCCAATTCGTCCCTAAAAAGTACGCCTTCCACCGGCCCGTCGATCAGGATTAGGCCCGGAGCCACCGTACTGCCAATTATAGCTAGGCTCTTTGTGAAACTTCCGTGCGAAATTCCTTTCACGCCGGGCAAAGCGGGAACGCCGAATGACGTTTCGGACGGCGGTTGATTTCCTTGGTTTGCGCCGCGAATGTAACTGGACGTAAAGTAGTCGAGCCAAGCCCCAGAATTAGCGGCGAGAAAATCGACTGGAAACTTTGGGTCGATTTCGTCTATTGCGGCGGCTAAGTCTACGGCCGGATTGTTCGTGTTTATGCCGTCGGTTGCGTCGCCCCAATCGTGCCCTTCAACTGTTTCGGCGGTTTCAGCGATTTCTGCGATTTGCTTATTCTCGAACCGCGCTAATTCGGCTGCCGCTTCTCGTTTTTGCAGTTCAAGGAAGTTATGGCCGAATTGCATTTTGGCTTCATCAGCAAATTTGATTTCGGCTATGTTCTTCTCGCACAGATAGTCGAACGACGTGTATTCTTGTTTGACGAATTCGGGTTCTTCCATTTCTTTGACTTTTTCGGCGGAGGATACATAGATCGTCTCTGCGTCGGCGCGGCCCGCGATTTTATCTACGGGCGCGACTAGGCAAATGTCTCTGAGTGACCGATATTTCTGGGTCGTTCCGAGTACATCTTGGAGAAGGATTTTCAGTGAAAATTCTTCGAGGTCAACGTCCTGCCCTGCGAAGTTTCTTTTGGTTAGATTAGGATTGGTTGCGAGGCCGCGATAGTAGTCCTGCGATCTTGGCAAGTAGGTTATTGCGGCGGCAAGCTGGCCGCCCTTCGGTGGTTGCGGGTAGTGGAAAGTTTTTGAATTCTGCGTTGCGTTCATTTTTCAAATCTCCTAATTTCATTATCAAAAAGTGGCAGAAGCCCGTCTTTTTCCTCATTTGAGGAAAACGCGACAACTGCCATGATGGGTTTTTCCTTTTTCCGAGGCACCGTTTCCCTTCTAATCCCATTTGCGAGTGGAAGCATCCCGTCTCGAAGCGCCTTTTCAATGGCCCTTGCAATTGCAATTCTAATGAAAGTTGATCCGCCAAGTTTGTAGACCGCCTCTTTCTGCCAAGGTTTGAGCCGCACGGTTGTAATTTCGAAGTTCTCGTTCCTCTTTTTATCGTCAAAACTTCGGCGTTTCATGTCTTTCCACTCGCTTTCGTATTCCCACTGTATGCGAGGCAAAGTTAAAACGGTACGGTTAATTGTAGTGCGCTACGATTGCAATGGCGCGGAAGGGGCTTGCGGAAGAAAACCAATACGACTTGATAATCATTAGCAGCTTTCTATCGAACCAACATTTACGTGACCCAAAGCGATTCACTTGGACGGAAATTTGGAAATATGCAAACGGCCGGGGTATTGGAAGCCAACAAACCTTTTCCAAACGGCTGAAGGATTTACAACAGGCCGATTACGTTCTCCGCGAAGGCAAGTATTACAGTCTAAACCCGATCTTAAATTGGTTCGGGGAATTCTACACTAGAGATTTCGCAAAACAAGGCGTTTTGAGAAAGCGCGTGCCGCCGCGTCATTTGCTATTTGGCGGCGATCTTTCGAAACCTTTTGGCGAAGCCGTTCTAACAGATGCTAATTTCCGGGGGCTAGTACAACTCATATTCAACAATCAGTTGGTCGCGTTGACAACCACTTTGCATAGCGTTGTGTGGAAGGATGAACATGCGGACGCTGTGAAACTTGCGTATGCGTTCATGAAAATCCACGTCGAACCCCTTCTAATGACGCTGATAGAGGCCGTTTGGAAGAACCGCGAGAAAGCACGAATTTTCAGCCTAGTTGGCGCTAACATTCAATTGGTGAGCGCGGGCCTTGGCGGAACGCGGACTTTAGCGGAACGCGGGCGCTAGCGGTTCTAGTCGTTCTTAGCGGATCGTCCTTTCAGAAAGATTAGCAACGTACGCCGCCGGTGGGATTCGAACCCACGTACCTTTGCGACGGGTAACCCACTCTTAAGGCGGGCGCAATAATCCACTCTGCCACGGCGGCATACTATTAAAATAGGACTTTAACGATTTAATCCCTTGCGACGGGTAACTGCATCGTTAGGTGACAACGCAATCGCAATTGCATGTCATGATTGTGGTTTGTTCATCTCAAGCAGCCTCCAATCAACCTAACGATGTGACGCGAAAGCGTCCGCGATTGGGGCGGGGCCTCCTTTTCGCCCCGCACCCGTTCTACAGTTGACTAGTACACAGGATTAGGTTGAGAACTTCTAGGAACGACTAACGGCGGAGAGCAAAGAACATGACGGGCCCCAATTGTCCTTTCTAATCTTTCCATGTCATTCTTGCCGTGCGCCTCGCGGCGTCGATGTCGCAACGTTGAGAACGATTTGAACCGACTAACGCAGGATGGGACCCTTTCAAAAATCTGGGCCCCGTAATTTTCTTTGTGAACGGAAAAACCAATCAGCCATGTTTCCTTAACCCTTTGAGTTGTGAAAAATAGGGTGGTACCTTGCGGTCGCACCAGATCGAGACGCAATAGGGCAGCTTAAGGCCGATTAGCCTACTCAATGAAATTATCCGGCGCGATTAAACGCAGTCATTGTTTTGCAAATGTTTTGCAGAAATGCAGTCATCCTTTGAGACACGCGAGAACCGGCGCGGATGATAGGCATGTAGACTTGGAGAATTAGGGACACGTCTTTCAGGCGATCTTCGGGCGGGCGTCGGTGTTGCGCTTTGCTAATCTTGCTTAACTTTGTTGCCGCTTAGAACGGTTAGCGAAGACTAACCAAGGGTAGAAGGGTTTACTATTCGGCCCTGTTGGGCCGCCTGTCTTAGCCGGTTCTAGGTCGTTTTTAAGGTCGAAATCGCTTAGAAGGCTAAAAAACGACTAAGAACGACTAACTAAGGCTAGAATGCGTTGAACGACAAAGCTGTGTTGGTTTGAAGACGTTTGAACCGTGAAAAAAAAATTCACGTTCGCGCACACCCCCCTTCCCGCCTCTTGGCGGTGGACTTGGACAATTCCGACGCGACGGAACGCAACGGGGCCAACAGGCCAATAGGCCCATAGGCCCATCGATCCATACATGCGCCCCTTCCCCTCTCATCCTCGAAAAAATTACGCAGTAACGAATTGAACGGCTAACCGAGAAGTTCCGTTTAATCGGGTGCCGGGTGGCATGTAATTTTGAGTCGGATGCATCTCAGATGCAAGTAGTATCGTTTGCCGCTTGGCATGTATTTTCTAGAGTTGTGAACTGTCTTAGCGTTGATACCGTATGTCCTATTGGACAGTAGTTATACAGTAGTTATAACGCGTTGCAAAGCGTTAATACAGTTCATACAGTGTATTAGAGAAGTCACAACAGTTAACACAGTGGGTCACAAAAAGCGCCTCAATACGTGTCGCCCGTGTCCAATTCTGGGTGGCTACTCAAAACTGAGTGTGTCCTGAAACCCTTGATTTTTCCGTTGTCCGTCGTTGCCTAATTTACCCGTAAACGCCCCACTCTAAGCCGATTACGCGACACCACACAGTTTGGATCGAAATAGCTGTGTCGGTTTTCGCAAGACACAGAGGACGACTCTACTTGGACCAACTACGTGTGCTGGAAATTGCAGCGTTATTTCTTTAGCAGTTCCATGATAAAGTCTCGCCAAGTTTTGTCGCCCTTTACCTTGGCAAGCTTGGCGTACTCTTGATCTTCCAGAGGTATGTTCAGGGTTTTCAAAGGACCATCAATTAGAACCATAACTAAGTTAGTATTTAAGGGGTTTGGCGTAAAGCCGAGACGCAACTTCAGTCTGTTGTCACGATAAATTCCACAACAATTCCAAAACGTACTCGTACATACTAAAGGCCTTTAACGGCTTTCGACTAGGATCGTCCTTGCGGAGCCTTCGGGCCTCTGTTGGTCAGCGATATTGGGATGACCGCCCCGCGCTTGCGGGTTCCGTGTCTGTCTGTTTGAATGTGTATGTGTCTGGGGGTGAATGTATGAGTGAAGAAGAAGAACGACTTGTCGGCACACCTTGCCCGGTTCCTAACTGTCAAGGATATGTCAAATCCTTCATCGCGGATGGCACCATCGAAGAATCGTTCACCTGCGATTACGGCCATGTTCTTGACTACGAGCAAGTTAAGAAAATGTAGAACCGACTAGCAACGTGCAAATGAATATCTTCCCCTTTTTTGAACCGGCAAACCTGAAGGAAGACTAAGAGGATAACGTCTTGGGCGAACCGCCGCCGCGCGAATGAATATCCGAATGAAGTTAGTTACTTGTCTCGCCTTATTATCAGTCTACCGTCCGAAAGCTCTTTGAGCGGTTCCCAGCCGCCGTTCACGTATTCTAAGAGTTCATCGGCGGAAACGATTTTGCTTTCAAATGGCGTTCCGCCGTCGGTGTGATGGGGAATGATGTTGTCAAGCTTTCGGTGTAGGGCTCTCTTGACGGCCTCTATGTTTAATTGTTCACCTCTACCCGCCGTTCTTTCGACCTCGACAAGAAGTTCCTGTTTGGATATTCCCATCGATTCGGCCAAGTCGAATAGCGAGTTAATGCGTGTTTCCTTATCGGTTGAGCCGCTTTCCGTTCTCATTCCTTTCTCGTATTTTTGACGCATGAATTCGACGGCTCTCGGTAATTCGTCTACGGTTCCATGATACCTTGCTCGAACGCCTTTAACGTGGCCCATGAGGGCTTCTTTGTCAACGTCATCAATGGCGCTCAACGTGTTATAGAATAGACGCCGCAGACCGTGAATCGTGTACTTTGCGACTTCTTTTTCTTGCTTAGTTGCCGGATCGGTTTTGGTTAGGATGAACCCGGCCGCTTTGTTCACTCGGCTACTGATTATTGATGCCTTGTTAGGGTCAAGGTGCCCATTTTTCTTTCGTCTAGATTCGGTTTTGAATAGGTATGAATCTGGGGAAAGCGTCTCGCCTTTTCGGATTCTTGATTCTAGGTATTCCTTCAGTAGCCCCATAGCTCTGGGCAGCAAGAAACCCACGTAGGTTTCCGGTGTTCGAACGATTATTTGAGCGTCGAAAAGATACTGCGCGGGCGCACCGCTTCTTTCTGTAACGGGTTGACCGTTCTTAAATGAGCCATAGATTAAAACGGCGCAACTTGTTTTGTGTTTGAACTCAATCTGCCCTTTGCTAAGCGCCTCTAAGTTGAGGTCGAGAAGGTGCCTGAGAGTTAACGGAACCGGGTCGTCTACGGCCCCAGCTCGCGGCCCCGCCCAACGGAAGAACGCGAACATCGCTTTGTCTCGGGGTTTTTGGCAGTGTCGCAGTTGAACTTCAAATTCCTCGGGGCTCGGTATGTATTCCGGTTCGATTGTCAAAGATTTTGGTGCGGGTATTTCGAACGCCGCCGATCCTAAAATGACGCCGTTGTGCTTGAGCATGCTAACCATTGAGGCGTGAATCTGCTTCGCAAGCCCCATGTGAACCGCTTTGACTTCGTTGAGTTTGGTTTCCACTTGGTCAATAAAGTCATCATGTCTATCGCCTTGAGCTTTGTAGGCGTCAACGAAAGTTTGCGGCGTTAAGCCGAGCGTGTCGCAGAATGGAACAAACCATCTGAAGTAGTCAATCTGCGTCTCTGAATTGTCGAATTTGCGCATCCATCTAGCAAAAACCTTATCAGTTTTCTTTAGTTCTTCAAAGCGGACTAGGTTTGCTTTGCTCATTACCGCTCATTCCGAATACGGAACCTTATGTTTGGCCCCTTTTAGCCAGTTACAGTGACTTTCTTGTTTGGGGAAGATAGTTTAAGCTCCTGTATGGAATTGCACACCCAGCATGGCGGAGGTGAAACGTCGAAATGAAACTGTTCGTTCAAGCGCCCATTGGCCCACAAACAGGCCTGGCAGAAATAGACGTCATCCCC